>Ga0222681_1000102_pt1 | contig 32663 bp, 23 predicted proteins | sample AntAcemetage1006_FD_179844 | JGI IMG/M metagenome (GOLD analysis project Ga0222681, IMG submission 179844) | Saline water microbial communities from Ace Lake, Antarctica - #1006 | ecosystem: Environmental > Aquatic > Non-marine Saline and Alkaline > Saline | place: Antarctica: Ace Lake... | reverse complement strand
TATTCTCTGACTATCCACCTGAGCAATCACAAAAAAGCGCCCGCTCATTTTTGAGCGGGCGCTTTTTTGTGCATGTAGTCTGAAACCTCCCTGAAGGGAGTTCGCAGCAGTTCTTATTTTGAGTTCTCGGACTGATAATAGTCCATCAGAATCTTGGCTACTTCGGGACGTGCAAACTCTGGCGGCAGGTCTTCGCCGGCCGCTAACATCTCGCGAACCTTGGTGCCTGAAAGGAACACCCAGTCGTCTTTGGTGTGGTCACTGACGCTGCCCATCATGATGACCTTCCCTAATTTCTTGGAATATGCGGTATGATCTCCCCGGAAGATGTCTATGAGGAGGTCGTCCTTGGTAACATCGTCAAAGATGGTCTGGGCGTCGAACCCGCCATAATAGTCGCCGACACCGGCGTGATCACGCCCGACGATCAGGTGGGTGCAGCCCATGTTCTGGCGGAATACGGCGTGCAGCACGGCCTCGCGCGGGCCGGCGTACAGCATGTCGAACCCGTATCCGGTAATAAGGCATGTGTTTGGCTCGAAGTACAGCTCAACCATCTTTCGAATGGCGGCGTCGCGCACGTCAGCAGGGATGTCGCCCTTTTTCAGTTTTCCGAGCAACATATGGATTACTGCGCCATCGGCGTTTACGGTTTCCATGGCCATTTTGACCAACCCCTCATGGGCACGGTGCATGGGGTTACGTGTCTGGAAGGCGACAACGGTTTGCCATCCGAGTTTCTCGATTTCGTCGCGAATCTGTGTGGCGGTGCGGAAAGTTTCCGGGAAATCCTTGTCAAAATAGGAATAGTTGAGCACCTGGATGGGGCCCGATATTCCGATTTTGCCGACAGTGTTGAAGGCATTTACGCCGGGATGCTCCTTGTCGTCGGTGCGGAAGATCTTTTCGGTCATCATTGCCATCTCATCATCGGTATATTCCTCGATGGCTTCGACGTCTTGAATGGCGATTACAGGATTGCCGTCCACGTTCGGATCAAGAAGGGCAATACGCTTGGCGTCCTTGATCGCACCGGCATCTTCGACCATGCTCAGCACCGGGGTGGGCCAGAAAAATCCGTTTGCCATGTGCATGTCTTTGGCGACTGCCAGGGCGTCAGCTTTGTTCATAAAACCGGTCAGCGGATTAAAATATCCGGAGGCCAACATGACGGCATTACCGGCGGCTGCGGAACTAATGACGATTGACGGAAGGCCTTCAGCTTCTTTGAGCAGTTCAGCTCGCTTTGCGTCATCAGCAACATATAATGGGTTTAGGGTTTCAGAACCATGTGGTTTAATCATTGTTTTTTCTCCTGTTTATAAAATATGGTTAATGAAAGGGGATCCTTATGATCCCGGTATTATAGCCATTTAAAATTGAGAACATCATTTGATACATATATGGGCAAATGCCATCTAACACTTAATTCCATTCATGTCAAATAATAAATATTCTTTCAAGCAATTCTAATTATTGTCGATTATTTACCACGAAGGAAACGAAGAGCAGGAAGCAGGGTTGTATGCAGATGGGCTGTTATCTCCTTAATTCAGCGATAAAGAACTGAATATAGACATCGAAAAACTGCAGACAACTCAATTGCAGCTAATTATCTTATGCTTCTTATTCGGAATCCTGTTGTAATGCGGCTTATTCGGTTATGTTATTTCTTGACATTTTGGTCATAATGATCATAATAGTCATATATTGGAGGTAGATTATGAACAAAAGCATATCTGTTGCTGAAGCAAAAGCCACGTTTTCTGAATGTATTCGGCAGGTGGAATCAGGCCCGCCCGTGCTCATTACCAGGCACGGTAAATTTGTCGCTGCACTGGTCCGACCTGATGACCTGGAACACCTTGAACGTCTGAGAAAAGCCGGCCCTGAAAAAGGACTTGCCAGCATTGCAGGAGGCTGGGAAGGCTCCGAGGAACTGGTTGACATTTTAGAAAAATTTCCCCGCATCGGACAACGCGAGATTCCGGAGTTCGGACACTGAAAATGGCATTTCTTTTTGATACAGATGCGATTTCAGAACTCTTGCGTCCACGGCCTGCAGCAAAATACGTCAAATGGCTCATGGAGATTCCACGGGAAGAGCAATTCACCAGTTCCATTGTCATTGGTGAATTGTATAAAGGCGCCTACCGTTCCCAGGCCTGCGAGCATCACCTTTCCAATATAGAAAAACGTATTCTCCCTGCGATCACTGTTCTTCCTTTTGACATTCGCACCGCTAAAATCTTTGGTAAAATCCGAGCGCACCTTGAGGAAACAGGGGCGATCCTCCCTGATGCGGATATCCAAATTGCTGCAACAGCCGTGTACCATGGACTGGAACTTGTATCAGGCAATTTGCGTCATTTCCAAAGGATTCATGGCTTGAGGCTGAATACAATTCTCTCGGACTCCCGACCAAAGCAATGACCCCACTTCAACGATCTACATTTTCCCTCGCGCTGTTCTAAGGGCCTGATAATCATTTCTCCGGGATATTGCCGTAATTTCGGCCACCCGCCGCGCCAGCGGGAAGGTAGAAGGAAGAATTTTGTATGTTGTAATAAGTTGTCTACATTTTTTCTGTGACAAACGCTTCGCCCACCATTAATATTGATTTAACGACGTAGTAATAATTTTACAGCAAGGATTTTTTATGAGGGAGAAGCTTAGGAAGATCGCAATGGTAAACATGGGGTGTTCTGGACGATGAGATAACAGGCATAACGAGAAAGCTCTAAATCCTCAATCTCTCGCTCGGCCCCAGAGCCGATCCGGACCATTTTCACCACTTGGGAAAAATGGTTTTCAGAAGATTGAGCGGAATTTTCACATGCCCTGATTGCTTTGCCGAGTACCCGTTTGAATTTATCCCAACTGCTATATTCCAGAACGTTCTGCAAATCCCGAGCAAACCAAAATTCCATACCATCATCGTTGATGTGTTTCAGCCCTTCACCGGCAGCACGATGGAGCATTTTACCGGCTACTTGAACAGCATATGCCTGACTGGGAAAAGAGGAAACACAAGCTGGATCTGGTGTTGATATGAAAAACTTTCTGAATTTGCCGAGGAGCAGTATCGAGAAGCCTACACCTCTGCACCCCTCTATGCAGGTCTATCGCAAAGGGCAAAAACGTATCATTTTGCTCAGAATGGCTATATGAAGTCAAATACTAACAACCACTTAACAAGGCCTGGACAGGAGATCTAATGAAAGAACTTAGCAACTTTCCAAAAATAGAATGCCCGTTTGTTCGAAGCAAATATAAGGTGAATCCAGACGATTGGCGGCAACACGGAAAACAACTTCAACTGAGAATGCCTGAAGTTTATTTGGTCTCTCCCGAAATTAATCCGGAATATGAATGGGTTTTTGAGGATGATACAATAGCTGTTGAAAAACTGAATGGTACTAATGTTAAGCTACTGACAGAGAATGGTAGGCTAACGTCTTTATACAATAGAAAAAATCCTATTGATCCTTTACAAATCATAAAAGGGAAGACTTTTATTATAGAGGGGATATTCAGGGCTATTCAGAAAGGGTATATTGAAATAGAGGGAGAGCAAGCAGGTGAAGTAATAGGTCCAAAATTGCAAGGGAATCCCTATGACTTAAATAACCATATCTGGTATCCCTTTAGTAAAGCAGTTAAACATCTGTCCTATCGGTCTTTTCATGAACATGAAAAGACTCTTGATAATTGGAGTAGTTGGTTCAAGGATTATTTGGTTTCCCGTTTTGCTGCTAAACGAAAAAGCAAACAGGGGGATCAATACAAGGAAGTAATGGCGGAAGGAGTTGTATTCTATAATTTGAGAAGAAAGGAAGAAGGTAAAACATATAGAGCAAAATTAAGACGAGATATGTTTGACTGGTACTACTCTGATGTGATTGAAATCTACGATTATTGAAACGCCTAATCTAATCCTGCGGCAACCATGATTTCGGGAACAACCTCTTCCTTGCCAATGGCCATAATATGGACACCGTCGCACATCTTTTCCTCTCGTACCCGTTTGATCATACGGCCTGCGATCTCGATCCCTTTGGCTAAGGCACTCCCTTTTGGTGCGGAGGCCATTTCGTCGATAAGCTCCTGGGGCACGTTCACCCCAGCCACATTCTTGTTCATAAAGCGGGCCATGGGCGCGGAAGTGAGCAGGATGATGCCGGCCAAGATCTTCACAGGAAATTGCCTGGCATAATCCATGAATCCCTTAAAATTGTCTAAGTCGTACACCGCCTGGGTCTGGATAAACTCGGCACCTGCCTCGATCTTTTTTTCAAACTTGATGAGCTGGGGCTCAAGGGGATTGGCCTCGGGTGTGACAATGGCGCCCGCACAAAAGGATACACCTCCATCCAATTTGTTCCCACCGAGATCTTCCCCCTTTTCCAATCTCCTTATTGCAGCCACCAATTGACTGGAATCCAGGTCAAAAACGCCTTTGGCCTCCTTGTGATCGCCAAACATCACCGCATCCCCGGTAAGGCAGAGGACGTTATTGATCCCTCTCTGTGAGGCAAAGAGAAGATCGGCCTCAAGGGCCATCCTGTTTCGATCCCTGCATGTCATTTGTAATATAGGTTCCCCCCCCATCTCCTTGACCAGAAGCGCCCCTCCCAGGGAGGGAAATCGCATGACTGAACTCTGATGATCGGTAACGTTCATGGCATCCACCCTGTCTTTCAAGAGCTCAATGTGGTGGGCCATTTTGTCAAGGTTTGTCCCCTTCGGGGGGGCCACCTCAGAGGTGACAACAAATTTGCCTGATGTCAGGGCATTCTTAAAAGCAGAAACCATGGTTGACCTCTTTTTGCGGGTTGCGGGTTGCTGAAAAGATGAACATCGAACACCGAACGTCCAACATCGAACATCGAATGAAAAACCAGAAAGACACTGACTTTTGAGATTACGGGTTGTTGCGCTGAAGGCGGGATTTCCGCTTCGCTACAACAAGTTTCAAGTTTCAAGTTTCAAATATCAAGTTTCCAGTTTCGACTTCCATTTCCCCGGGCTCAGTTCTCCCTGATGGTTCCGGGGTTTTTGCAGTTTCCTCATGGAATCGAGCCGGTTCAGCTCATTCAGACGATTATATATGAGGGTCCATGCACACTCTTTGTCATTATCGATTTCGCACTTCCCGTTGTTAGTGCCCCCACAAGGACCGTTTACCAGGCCTTTGTGGCAGGAAGTGACGGGACATATCCCGCCTGTTTCACCCAAGATGCAGGTGCCGCACTGGGTACAGATCTCATTGAACTCCCCGAGGGAGGTTTCTTTGCCGATGAAAAGGGTGTCTAAGGCCGGCACAACCATCTTTTTCATTTGCCTGGCAATGGTCTGAACACCAAAGGCACAGGTCATGATCAAAAGGACGTCAGCCTGGTCAATCCGGCCCCCGTATTCGTCTAAGGCATCCCTTGTGAGATTATCACAGGCCACGGGCACCACCACGTCTCCGGTGATCATTTTTCCCTTTTGAGACAGCTTTTCTTTCATCTTTGCAACTTCGGGCCCGCCCCCGGTCTGCGTCAGGGTGACACATGTGCCGCAACCGATGATAAAAATTCTTCCCAGACCCTCTAAGAGCTGGTCCAATTCCTCTTCCGGCTTTTGCTGCGTAATGGATCTGATCATGTTTATCTCCTGTCTTTCTCCAGGTCACATCTGAGACACCGGGTGGCCTCCCTGAGGGCCTGTTCAACACTAAAGCCTTTTTCTATCTCCCTGAAATCCTTTATCCTGTCCTGCGGGCTCTCAAGCTCGATCTCTATCCTCGGTTTCTCTTCCGTGGTCTCCTCTTCTAAGGCTAATCCGGCATCCTCGGCCATTTCGGTTTTCTCATCCAATATTTCTATTCTGCCGGTGTCCCCTTGAATATACTTGTCAATGGCTAAAGCAGCCCTCCTCCCTGAGGCAATGGCCCGTATGAGATAGGTTGGCCCGGCAGTAAAATCACCACCCGCAAAGACCCCTTTGATGTTTGTGGATAAGGTATTCTCCTCTACGGCCAAGGTCCCCCAGAGGGCCCTTTCCAATTGCCCGTCCTCAGACAAAAAGGAGGGATCCGGGGCTTGGCCAATGGATATGAGCACATTATCCGTTTCAACAACCTGGGTAGTTGTTTCGTCAAAGGAAGGGTTAAACCGCCCTTCTTCGTCAAATACCGAGACACATCGAACAAACTCAACCCCGGTAACAGAGCCCTCATGGCTGATGATCCGTGTAGGTCCCCAGGAGGTGTTGATGGCAATCCCCTCGTCTAAGGCTTCCTCTATCTCCTTATCCCACGCAGGCATTTCTTCCCTGGACTCAAGGCAGAATATTTGCACGGCTTCAGTGCCTTTTCTCAACGCGGTTCTGGCCACGTCAATGGCCACGTTTCCCCCTCCCACGACCAGGGTCTTTCCCTTCAGGGTGATCTCTTTTCCCATGCGTACGTCAGTGAGGAAGGCAAGGCCATAGGAAAGCCCCTCAAGCCCCTCATCTTCGCCCGGGATCCCGATTCGTTTGCTGGCCTGTGCGCCCGCTGCAATAAAAACGGCAGAGTAACCTTCGTTCATCAAATCATTGACCGTGTGTCCGGCGTCAATGGGCGAGTTATAGAGGATCTCCACCCCGCAGCTTTCAATATATTGGATCTCCTCTTGAATCACCTCCCGGGGAAGGCGGAACTCGGGGATGGTAATGCCGAGCATGCCGCCGGCAACCGGTTGAGACTCGTAAACAGTCACATTATAACCTGTTTTGCGCAGAAAATAGGCGCAGGTTAGACCGGCCGGGCCTGCCCCCACCACCGCGATTTTTTCTGATCTTGATACGGGAAAGGGCTCCTTTTCCATGCCGATATTTTCAAAATACCAGTCCGATGCATACCGCTTCAGTGACCTGATGGCCACAGGCTGGTCAAGCTCACCCCGCCGGCATTTGAATTCACAGGGATGAATACAGATACGGCCGCACACGGCAGGAAAGGGATTCCGTTCCCTGATGATATCAACGGCCTTCTGGTTTTTTCCCATTGCAATGGCCGCAACGTAGTTGGGGACGTCGATTCCCGCGGGGCATGCATGCTGGCACGCGGAAATTACCATGGAATCGCACGTGGCCCCGGCACAGCGATGCTCTAAAATGTGATCCTCATATTCCTTCAAGAAATATTTCAGTGTGGAGAGAGCCGGCTTGGCGCATGTCTGGCCCAATCCGCACAGGGCTGATTCGGTAATGGTATCCCCTAAGTCCTTAATGGTCTCAATATCCTCGAGCCGGCCTTCCCCCCTGGTAATTCGAGTCAGGATCTCTAAGAGCTGTGTTGTGCCCAAACGGCAGGGCGCGCATTTTCCGCACGATTCCGACTGGGTAAAGCTCAAAAAGAACCGCGCGATTTCCACCATGCAGTTGTTTTCATCCATCACCACCATACCGCCGGAACCCATGATGGCGCCGATTCTCTGCAACGTGTCATAGTCAATGGCCAGGTTCAGGTATTGTGGAGGCACGCATCCACCTGAAGGGCCACCCATCTGTACGGCTTTAAACTGTCTCCCCTTTGGAATCCCTCCACCAATATCAAATATCACGTCCTTTACCGTAACACCGATGGGCACCTCCACCAGACCGGTATTATTCACCTTTCCGGCCAAGGAAAAGATCTTGGTCCCTTTACTTTCTTCAGTACCCACCTCAGCGTACCATTGGGACCCCTTCTCAATGAGAGAAGGGATATTGGCCCATGTCTCCACATTGTTGATGTTGGTGGGTTTCCCTCCGAGTCCCGCCTGAGCGGGAAAGGGGGGACGTGCCCGGGGCATGCCCCGTTTGCCCTCAATGGAGGCCATAAGGGCGGTCTCTTCACCGCACACAAAGGCTCCCGCCCCCATCTTCAGTTGCAGAGAAAAATTAAAGCCGGTCCCCAAGATGTTTTCCCCTAAGAGGCCCAATTCCGTCATCTGTTCTAAGGCAATGGTCAAATGCTCCACAGCGATCGGATATTCCTCACGCACATACATGTATCCGTATTCTGCGCCCATGGCATAGGCGCCGATGAGCATCCCCTCTAAAACAGCATGGGGGTCTCCCTCCAACATGGCCCGGTCCATGAAGGCCCCCGGGTCACCCTCATCTGCATTGCATATAATATATTTGGGATTGTTAGAAGCCTGACGCGCGAATTTCCACTTGAGCCCGGTGGGAAAGCCGGCCCCCCCCCGGCCTTTCAGTTTGGCTGTTAGGACCTCTTCAATAACCTCTTCTGGCGTCATCTTAGACAGGGCCTTGACAATGGCTCGATATCCGCCTGCTGCAATGTAGTGCTCTATTTGAGTGGGGTCTATGCGACCGCAATGGGCCAGGACCCTCCTTTCCTGTCTCTTGTAAAAGGGGATCTGCTCCCGATAAAATATGGGGTTTTCTGTCTGAGGGTCCTTGTAGGCGAGACGGTCGATAAACCGATTCCTTTTCAGGGTGTAATCTACGATCTCGGCCGCATCTTCAGGTTCAACCTCCTGGTACTGGATTCCCATCGGTTCAATGGCAATGACAGGGGCCTTTGCACAGAATCCGTGACACCCGGTGGCCCTTATTTCCACCTGTTCTGACAGCCCCTGTTGTTTTACTTCCTTTTCCAGGGCCTCTTTTACATCGGCAGAGCCATAGGCCCGGCAACCGGTCATGCACACCTGGACCACGGTCTTGGCCTCATCCATCTTAGCCAAGATTTTGTTGCGAAGCCATTCAAGTTGTCCCACGGATAAGAGCTTTTCCATGCCTCTTTTTATTCTCCCTTTTGTTTCTTGAACTGGGCCAGCACACTGCTGACCTTGCTGGGGGAAAGTTTGCCGTAATATGTGCGATTCACCATCATGGTGGGGGCTAAGAAGCATGCCCCCAAACAGGCCACTGTCTCTAAGGTAAACTGGTAATCGGGACTTGTTTCGTCCTCTTCAAGCCCCAGTTCCTTTTTCATAAGCCGGAGAATGCTTCGTCCTCCCTTCACGTGACAGGCGGTGCCCCGACAGACCCTGACCACATATTTGCCCTTGGGCTTCAGGGTAAATCCAGCGTAAAAGGTGATGACGCCCTGGACCTGGGCAGGAAATATGTTCAGAGCTGCTGCAATGGTTTCTATGGATTCCGGCGGAATGAAACCCACTGTTTCCTGAATATCCTGGAGCATGGGAATGAGTGCCCACTGCTCAGTCTTATGCTTTTCTATGATTGATGAGAGCTGACCCCAATCGATTTCTTCTGGCTTCATTATACCACCCTCCCTGGTGGATTTCAGATCTCAGACCTCGTTAAATGGTTGGGTCGTTGGCGATCTCTGGGTCTTGCACTTTTTGGACCTTTACCTGGCACATCTTAAGACCCTGCGATTGGGTATTCTCCAACGGGGTCAAACCGAGCAGGTTTATGGCGTCATTTCCATGAAACGCGGTTGGGACAAAGACCAGTCCCGGTCTCAGCCCCTTTTCTAAGCGGATTTCCCTGGTCAGGGCTCCTTCCCGGGATTGCACCCGAACAGTATCGCCGTTCTTCAGGTTCATCATAGCCCCATCTTCCGGGGACAATTCCACCTCACCCTTCAAACCGAAATCCCGGATCCGTTCAGAATGCGCGGTACGGGTCCCGCTTCCCAAATGAAAACGCTGTGACCCTAAGATCGCCGTAAAGGGATACTCATCGTCAGAGACCTCGGTTTCCATTAGCCGCAGGGATGAAAAGGGAATCATGGCTCCCTTTCCATTGGGACTGAAAAGCCTCTGTTTGCTTGTTTCTTTGATCCAACTGAAATTTTTATTCGTGTTCTCCTTGAGGTCGGCATAGGAGGGGATGGAGTGGGTGATTTCAGCCCTTATCTTGTCTACGGAATCATAACGCTTCTCATGCCCCATCTTAGTGGCAAGTAAATCCAGGATTTCCCAGTCCGGTTTGCTGTCACCCGGCGGAGACACTACCTGGCTAAAGGATTCTATGCGCCCCTCCATATTGGTAAAAGAACCCTCCTTTTCAGAGAAGGCCGCACCCGGCAGAACCACATCTGCAATCTGGGTGGTTTCGTTGTGGAGGATATCCTGGACCACTAAGAAATCGAGGTTTTTCATGGCCTCCATCACGCGATCACTTTGGGGGAGGCTGCGAAGGGGGTTTTCGCCCATAATATAGAGGGCCTTGAGATTTCCCTTTTCGCTTTCCTCAATCATACGAATCAGATTGAGGCCCTGATCAGGAGATATTTTCACTTTCCAGGTACGTTCCCACTCTTTTCGAGCGTCCGTGTTGCTCAGCGGCAAGCGGCCCGGGAGCGCATTCGGGACGGTTCCCATATCCCAGGCCCCCACCTCATTGCTTTCTTTGGCAATGACATAAAGCCCGCCGGCCTTGCTTCCAATACTCCCTGTCATCAGGGAGAGATTGAGCAGGGCTTCCATGGTTCGCGCCCCACCCCTCTGTTGGGTGATTCCGTGTCCCACAATTAGCGCGATCTTTTTCCCCTTCAACAATCCTGCCGCACGCTCTAAAGAAGCCATATCTGTCCCGGTAGCTAAGCAGAGCCTTTCAGGATTAAAGGATGAAAGGGCATCGCTGTAAAGATCAAACCCTTCGGTGAACCGTTCTATAAATGCCGTGTCATGTCCAAACTTCTTCCACAAAATGGCAGCAAGGGAGTTGATCCATTCGCAGTCCTTATTGGGAGATATGGGTACCCAGAGGGATGAAAGGGGGGTCAGATCGGTTTTTCGCGGATCCACCACGATCAAGGGAGTTCCGCCCTTGGCGGCCCTCTTGATTGCATAGCTCAAAACAGGGGCTGACTGGGCCGGATTGGCACCTAATACAAGGATGGATTCTGCCCCACAAAGGTTGTCTATTGGATTTATGCGGCACCCACCGTCAGTCCTCTCATGGATCACACGAAGGGCCGATCTCCCGGCTAAGTACCCTCCATTGTCCACGTTGTTGGTGCCTAAGATAGCCCTGGCCATCTTCTGGAATAGAAAGTTTTCCTCATTCGTGCATTTTGATGACCCAAACAGTCCGATGCTTTGTGGTCCGTCATTCTTTTTGATATCCCCGAGCCTCTTGGCGATGGTACTCAGGGCTTCATCCCATGACACGGGCTCTAATTGATCGCCCTTCCTGATCATGGGTTGGGTCAGACGGGCCCGGGCATTAAGGAAATCATGGGCAAAATGCCCGCGGACACAAAGGGTGGCCCCGTTTACAGAACCGTGAAGATCGCCTGGGTTGATCTCTACGACTCTGTCATCAAAAACGCCCATGAGCAGGGAACAGCCCACCCCGCAGAATCCGCACGTGGTGTATTCCTCCCGCTCCGGGGTCCCCACATACCTTGTGTCTCTTACGGCTAAGGCACCGGTGGGGCAAATGGATACACAGGTACCGCAGAAGGTACAGTTGGAGTGTTCCAGGGCCAGGTCGTAAAGGGTTGCAGGTCGCGATTTAAACCCTCTCAGGTTATAATCAATGGCCCCCACCACCACCAGCTCATGATCGGCACGAATACACTTCCCGCACAAAATGCATTTGCTCAAGTCCCTGACAATGAACGGGTTTTCCACCTCCAACTGCTTGTAGTTGGGCATGGGATAAAGATCTGTTTCGCCGATACCCATTTGGGCGGCAATCTGTCGCAACTGGCATCGGTTTCCTTTGCTGCAGACAATACAGGACTCGGGGTGTTCAGCGATCATCATACGGACGATATTTTTTCTGTGTCTGATGACGCGGGGAGAGTCTGTCACGATCTCCATATTGGGGGCAACAGGCGTGACACATGATGCCATGACACGCCCGCTCTTTTCATCTTCCACTAAGCAAAGGCGGCAGGCCCCAAAGGGCTCGAGATCAGGATGATAGCAGAGCTTGGGGATCTTTATCCCGTTCTTCTCTGCCGTATCTAAGATGCTGGTACCAGGCGTGCAACTAACCCTTATCCCGTTGATAGTGAGAGATATCTCTTCCACAGGCGTTTCTCCCTGCTGTTCTGAATGCTGGATACTGGGCGTATGAAACTTGAAACTTGAAACTTGGTACTTGATGCTGGATACTGGTCATAGATCCCGTTTTCAGCGGGAATACCCGGTAATGGCTGCGTTCCTCATTCCTTGAGCCTTGCGCCTTACGCCTCCATCCTATCTCAGCTTGGCCGCATCTAAATAATGTCTCAGCTTTTCTTCACCACCGATGGTGATGATGTGTATCCCCTGGCAGAGGTCCTTGAGGCCCTTTACAGTGTCGGCAAAGATTTCGATGCTGGCCTTTTGCTTGTCCGGGGCCTTGGCCAGTTTTTTAATCATCCAGTCAGGGACCAGACCTGACTTGAAATGACGGTTCATGAACTGACCCATGCCGGCGGTCCTCAAAATCATCACCTCTGCAATTACAGGGGTCCCAAAGGTTTTGGCCTGTTTCATGAATTTCTCAAACAGCGCCAGATCAAATACGGGCGTTGTGAGGAAATAACCCGTCCCGATCTTTGTCATCTCCTCCATCTCTTTCATCTCAAGATCCGGAACGTTTTTTCCCCATCCAGACTCGACTCCCGAACCCAATACAAATTCGGCCTTAGACGGGAGTTCTTTGCCGTCAACCGTATAGCCTTCCTGCATGTGCTCTAAGACAGATGAGAGCTTTCCCGCATCCACATGAAAAAACATCATTTCCTGAAGGCTGTCACCGGTGATCCGGTAGTCCTCTGTAAAAACGAGCAGATTTTCAACACCCGCTTCGTGGGCAAGGAGGAGATCTTTTTGCAACTGGGGCCGGTTTTTATCTCGGGTGGTGGTCTGGTAAATGGACTCAAAGCGGTTCTGCTTCAGGAGATCGCAGGCCTTGATACTATCCCCGACAACACCCTCAACCTCTAATTCCGGGACAGCAACGCCGTCCACGCGCCCACGGATCAGTTCCAAGCGCTTTATGAGAGCCTCCGGTTCTTCATCAATGGGCGCCTGTATCTCAGACGTGACAACAAATTTTTTCTTATCCAAGGATTCTTTAAGTTTCATTCTATTCCTCCCAAGAGCCTGGCTACCTCCTCTTTTAGCTGGGGAAGAGGCAAGGGTTTGGAAAAGCAGACATCCGCTCCATGTTCCTTCATTTTTTTGAATTTCTCTTCGTCCAAATAGGCCGACAGGACAATGATTTTGATATCTTTTGTCTCCTCATCGTTCTTGATCTTTTTGCATACCTCATACCCCTTAATATCCGGCATCATGATATCCAGAATCAGGAGATGAGGCTTGAAATGACTAACCTGTATCCCGGCCTCAAAGCCGTCAGAAGCTGAGATGACCTCGTAGTCATGCTCATCCTCTTCGAGGGATTGCACAATGGTCTCCACAATGATGGGATCATCGTCAACCACCAGGATCCTTGTGCGCTCTTCAACAGACGTATCCTCGGGAATGGGAATTCCCTGTTTGGTCATAAATGCGACAAGGTCTGATTGCTTTATGCGGCGATGTCCCCCGACGGTCTTATAAGCTGTGATATGGCCGGATTCAATCCAGTTGATAATGGTTTTGGGGGAGACATTGCACTGTTTGCTGGCCTTAAAAACTGTCAGAATATCTTCCATGAATTAGGGCTCCTTTATTTATGTGCCATTTTGGCTGTTATAGTTATTCTACTTATTTCAGAATGTCAAGAAAAAAATTGACATCTCAGCACTTTTTTTAATTAAAATAACTATAAATAGGGAAATAACTATAATTACAGAGGCTTAAAACGCAGGCTCCTCCTGCGATTGGCAGAGGAAAAGGTATCTTTTCAATAAGTGGCGGTAATACGTCCTGGATTCCCGCGTACGCGGGAATGACGAAATAGAGTAAGTGTCCGTCATGATAGAGTATACATCTGTCATTCCCGTGAAAACGGGAATCCAGAAAAATGGCACAGCAGAGATTTCCCCCGATTTATTGAGAAGATACGAGGAAAAGAGTGTCCAGTTTAGTGAGATATGATGGGAAGGAAGTAACGAGGATACTTAAAGATTAGATATGCATGGATCTGTCTGATGGGTAAAGAACTCACAAATGGGGAGACGTAATCACTCCTCCTCTGCGTTCTTAGCCTCTTCTTTGTGAATAGGGAGGATAATGGTGAAGGTTGTCCCGGAATCTATCCGACTCGCGACCTTGATATCGCCCCCATGATCCTTTATGAAACCATAACAGACGGATAGACCGAGGCCCACGCCCTTTATGCTGTCTTTGGTTGTAAAAAAGGCGTCAAAGATTTTATCAAGGTTTTCTTCTCTGATACCGGTCCCTGTATCAGAGATTTTTACCTGAATCGTATCGTCTACGGCCGTTGTTTCAACCGTTAAGGTTCCCCCATCCGGCATGGCATCCCTCGCGTTGGAGATCATATTCAAGAAGACCTGTCTGAGCTGGTTTTTGGAAGCGAATACCTCACCTAAGCTTTCCTCAGAAGAAACTGATATACGGATGCTGAGTTCCCGAAGTTGCTTCTCGTGAAGAAGAAGTATCTCATCCAGGATCATGTTGATGTCAGAAGGCTGCCTCTTTTCCTCATCAGGCCGGGAAAACGAGAGCATCTTACGAAGCATTTCAGAAAGCCTCACTGTCTCTGAGAGGGCCATCTCCAAGATTTTTCTTCTCTTGTTCTGTGGAGAGATCTCGGTTTTCAGCAGCTCTAAGGTATTCATGATTCCGTAAAGGGGGTTATTCAGCTCATGGGCAATCTGTGAAGTCAGCCGCCCCATGGCCGCCAACTTCTCGGACTGCAACAACTGCTCCTGGGTTTGCCTCAGTGTTCTTTCCATCTGTAGGCGCTCTTCCAGGTCCACAAAAATACCCACAGAAGCTACTTCAGCTCCATCTGCGTTATAGATTATGGCTGAAGAAAGGTTTCCCTCAACGATTTCGGCATCCTGTCTAACATAGACCATGGGGTAGGACCTGAGCTTTCCAACCGGGCCGTGCTCAGGGCTCCTCATCATCTGCATCACCTTTTTGGCCGTTCCCTCCGGATAGATCTTGTCGATCTTCATTTTGCCGATCACTTCCGCTGCCCGGTATCCAAGGGTTTCTTCTGCTGCCCGGTTCCAGATGATGATGTTTCCTTTTATATCGGTTGCCATGATGGCGTTGGGAGAACTCTGAATGCTATTATTCATGAAGTCATTGGCCTTCCTGAGTTCCATTTCCTGTTGAATGAGTTGCCTGCGCAGCCGATTTTCCTCGGTTACATCCTTGCTGATACCCACTGTACCCAAGACATGCCCCTCTCTGTCCCGCAGCTCTGCCAAAGAAAGGCTGATCTCCACCTCCTGGCCATCCTTGGCAATAAGTGTGGCAGGGTAATTATTCACAAATCCTCTCGCTTTTACTTCGGCCATGAGACTGCGCCTCTCTTCAGGGATCTTCCACAGGGTCTCAATCCCGACCTCCAAAACCTCTTTCATGCTGTAGCCTAACATATTTTCGGCGCCGGGATTGAATGTTACAATCCTGCCTTGGAGATCGGTGGTGATTATCATGTCAGAGGAGTTGGCGATGATGTTCTCCAAGTATTCCTTGTTCCGACGCACCTCTTCTTCTAAAGTGACTTTGCTCGTCACATTCCGGATCCCTTCGATTACCTGAATGATGTCGCCTTTATCATTCAAAATAGGGGTGGCCATGATCTCTTCAAAGATACGCTTTCCTTCCGTATCCTTATGTTGATGTATTACCGAGCAGGAGGCTCCGGTTGCAAGCACTTCCTCAAAAGGACAGCCATGATCCGCACCCTTACACGGTTCCGAGACGCGGTGGGTGATTTCATAGCATGGTTTTCCCAATACCGCATCTTCACTCAACCCGCTTGCCTTCACAAAGGTCCTGTTGACCCTGTATATGGTACGATCCATGTTGAGAACCATTATCTTGTCCCCGAGGGAATCTATGAATCTCTGAGACCAGTCCCTTTCCCTCCTGATGGCTCTTTCCGATTCCTTTTGCAAATCCTGCTTCTCGGTCTCTATCTGGATCAGATCCCAAAAGAGGCGGGCACCGCGGTGGTCAATAGAGCTGATGTGGATTGGCTTGGTGCGGATCATTCGTTCTCTTATCTCCATTGATCCGGTCAGTTCGATGAGGAGGTTGAGACCGGAGAGGGTATAGAGCTCCGTAAAATCAGACGTGGTGAAGATCCCTATCTTTCTGGCCCGGGAGATGCCGGGGGCATCGGGCCTGGGATCAGCCACGCCCACGATTTCCATCTTCAACCGCTTGAGGCGTTCATTGCTCAAGAGAACCAGAAGATCATCGCAGGCCTTTCCACCCCCAATGATGGCAGCCTTGAGCGTTATCTGCGATTGAGCGCCTCTCCGTATCAACCGATTGTCTTCGTTCATCTCATTCACCCCCAATTTGAAACCCGTCCGATGTGTCCTATTCAAACCCCATGGAGTTGAATAGATTTTAGCGCAACATCGAGGTTGATGTAGGCAAGCAGGCGGAAATATATTAACGGTTGGGCAGATAAAAAGTGAGATTGACCCTTTCGGTCTTCAAGAGCTGCGGGGCGGGCCGGGCTGTTTCCAACAATTCTAATATTCCGACGGCATCTCCTTGAGCTGGGCCAGTGGGAAGACAGGGCCGTCCTTACACACGTACTGATCTCCGATATTGCAGCGGCCACAGATACCTATGCCGCATTTCATGCGCATTTCGAGGGAGAGGATAATCCTTTCCGGCGGGAATCCGAGTTTTTCTAAGACAGGCTGGGTAAACTTGATCATGATGGGTGGGCCGCACACGATGGCGATTGAGTTGTCAGCGCTGGTGATCTTTTCTTCCGTTATGGTGGGCACAAAACCGATGTTGTATTTCCAGTCAGGGTCATCGGTGCCGTCCACCGTGATATGCATGTTAATGTCATCCCGCTGCTCCCACTGGGCCAATTCGTCCTTATAAAGGAGCATGCCTGGGGTCCTGGCGCCGTAAACTACCGTGATATCCTTGAATTTAGAGCGGTTGGCAGGATCTATCATATAAATGATACTGGATCTCAAGGTGGTAAAGGCAAATCCACCCCCTACGATGACCACATTCTTCCCTTCCATCTCATCCCACGGGTACCAGTTGCCGAGAGGTCCGCGAATCCCCATTACGTCCCCTTCATTCATATTATGAAGATAAGTGGTGACAAGCCCTGTTTTATTGACGGTGAAAGTAACAAATCCCTTCTCTGTGGGCGAAGATGCTATGCCGATCGGGATCTCTCCCTTTCCGGCTATGGACAGCTCTGCAAACTGCCCGGGCGTATAGGCGAATTTTTCTTCATCCTCCGGATTCAGGAAGACAAATCTGAAGGTCTTTAGATTCCTGTCCTCGGTTTCGGTGATAATCTTGTCTATTCGAACGGGATAGGGTAAATACGGATTTTCCAATGGAGCTATCCTCCTTAATGATTATTCATCAACTTACAAACTTCCCGTATATCTATGTTGACCGGGCAGTATCTAACACAGCGTCCGCAACCGGAGCATTGAACGCCGTCGTCATATTTGTCCACATAGTACTTCAGCTTGTGCATGAAGCGCTGGCGCACACGTTGAAACTTGTTGTCTCGCGGGTTATGACCTGACCCATGAAGGGTAAAGAGCGGGGACATGCAGGAGTCCCAGTTCCTGATTCTGTCTCCCTCCTTCCCTGAGACCTCATCCTGTATATCAAAACACCAGCAGGTGGGGCAGAGAAAGGTGCATGTCCCGCAATTGAGACAGGCGAAGGCTATCTCTTCCCAAAAGGGGGCATTGAACAGTTCATTTGTCACCTTTTCCTTCAACCTGTCAGTGGGGACAGATAAGCTTATTTTCTTGGATGCGGATGCAGCAAGATCTTCAGCATTTTTCAATGCCTGATCATCAGCGGGACTCCCCCCGGTGATTTCACCCAAAAGCGCCTCACCCTTGTCAGTCAACCCCTTAACGAGATAAGTCTCCCCCATGTCAAAGAGAAGGGCATCAAGCCCTTCTTGATTGAAAGGCCCACCACCAACCTCTGTGCAGAAGCATGTGGAACATGGCTCATTACAGCCAAGGCCCACTAATGTGGTCGATTCAAAATGCTGTACCCACCAGGGGTCACGATACTCGGGATTGTCGAAGTTGCGCTTCACGATCTGAAATGCATGGGCGTCACAAGGCCGTATCCCCACAACCGCCTTAGGGGAATAATCCTTGGGAGATTCCTTCACGATATCTGCTTCAGAATCAGCCTTATCTAAGGTGTACTCGAACAATCGTTCCGATTGTGGATAGACCACTGATTTGGGTGAAAGCCTGCTGTTCTGGTAATGAAAGTCAGGGGTTTTCCCCTCATCAAAGGGCATGAAGGTGTGGAAATCTCCATCCTTCACCGGTACAAATACCCCGTAGGTTTCCCTCAGGGCTTCGAGCCCCCCCAACCACTCTTCCTTGGAGAATATCTTGTCTGTCATGGTAGCTACCTTATTATTAAGATCTTGATAATCTGCGTTTATCCGCGTCCTAACTTATTTTATAAAATCGTTATAGTCATCGGGCTTGTAAACATCTAACGGTGGTCGTTGATCCAATGTCAGACCTGCCTCCCATGAGAAAAGATCCTGGCAGTCTTTATTGAGCTTTTTGGTAAATTGGCGCATGGAGATACCCATGGGACAGACCCGTTCACAGGCGCCACAGTCTGTGCACCGGCCGGCACAATGATAGGCCCTCAGAAAGTGAAAGGTCATGGTATCTGTAGGATCGCTACTCTTTCCTACCCACTGGGGTGTTGATTCATCCACAAAACATGTGGGGCAGTAACATAAGGGGCAGGAATTTCTACAGGCATAACAGCGGATGCAGCGGGATATCAGCCCTGTGAAAAAGGTCTGCTTTTTCGCTGGATCCATCTCTTCTATCTTTTTTACATCCTTATAGGGCTCCACCCCGGTCTGCTCTTCCACTGGATCACCCAATATCTCATCATGAATAACTGGATTGCGATGAGTGCAGGTGGCACAATTGCCTTGCAGGAATTTTTCTTTCTCAAAGGTCTCCTCAAAATCGGCGCCCTTTACTAAAAATTTATCCCCGTTCTCTTGAATATCCAATATCTCTTTATACTTGACCGCACGTATCACTGCCCGGTGATCGATCATCCCCTTACAGGGAATCCCCACGATATAGAGCTGTTCCCGTTTGATCTGATTCTCAATAATATGGGTGACGATATTCCTGGAATTGCAGCCGTTGGCCACAATGCCGATTTTGTCTGTCCGTTTGGTCAGATAATTACACAGGTTCAAGCCACAAAAGCTATCCCAGTAAAGTTGATCCACTTTGCCCGGATCAGTGACGAGGACCGGTTCATTCATCATGGGTACGGTCCCCTTTTTATATCCGATGAACGTATCAACCTTGTTTTCTTTGAGCAGTTTTAGTGCGGTCTCCTTGATCTTTTCAGCGTACTTGAGCATTATGCCACCTCAGCTCTCTTTTTGATGAAATAATTGGCCGGTCCCAGGGCCTTTACCTCTTTTGCCACGGTGTTGGCTACGTCAACAAACTTGGTTGCCTCTGCCGAAGATATCCAGGAAAAATGGAGTCTCCCCGGTTCGATGCCGATATGTTCTAAGAGACCCTTTAAAAGCGCAAATTTTCTTCTTGCATAGTAATTACCTTCCAGGTAATGGCAGTCACCCGGGTGTCACCCCGATACCCAGACACCATCAGCCCCGTGACGGAAGGCGGCAAGCACAAACTTGGGGCTTACCCGGGCAGAGCAGGGAACCCGGATGATCCTGAAGTTAGGCGGATATTGAAAACGGCTTACGCCTGCCAGGTCGGCAGCGCCGTAGCTGCACCAGTTGCAAAGAAACGTCGTGATTCTTGATTCCCAGTCGTTCATTCTTAGTCTCCCGGTTTGTTATGAGTTATATTTCATTAATCATTGCCATAATCTGGTCCTCCCGGAATCCTTTGAGATTCAGGGCGCCGGATCGACAGGACGAGACACATAGCCCGCATCCCTTGCACAGAATTGGATTTACCTCTGCCTTCCCTGCAAAAGGACCTTCATCGATAAATGACGGCGCAGAGTAGGGGCAAACTTCTACACAAACCCCGCAGCTGCTGCAGAAAACAGGGTCGACCTGCGCTATTGTACCGCTGACCTGGATATTCATCTTGGCCAATAATGTGACGGCCCGGGAGGCAGCGGCCTGGGCCTGGGCAACCGATTCATCGATCGGCTTTGGATAGTGGGCCATTCCGCACAAGAACACACCGTCTGTGGCAAATTCGGATGGGCCTAACTTAGCGTGTGCCTCCACAAAGAAACCATCTTCATTCATAGGCACCTTGAAGAACTGAGCAAGGTTTTCATCCCTGTAGGGGACGATACCGGTAGCCAAAGAAACGAGATCTGCGGGTATTAAAACTGGTCGTCCAAGGATGTGATCTACGACTTCTATCTCAAGTTGATCCTGACCAAGCTTGAGCTGGGGTTTCTGTTCTAATGAATAGCGGATGAAGATAATGCCTGCCCTGCGCGCTTCCCTGTACAGGTATTCTCTTTCTCCGTAGGTCCTGATGTCCCGATAGAGTATATAGACATTCATTGCAGGGTTCAGTTCCTTCAGGTGAAGGGCGTTTTCTATGGAGTGGGTGCAGCACACCCTTGAGCAGTAAGGACGTTCCGGTTCGCGGGACCCCACACACTGGATAAATACGGCGGTCTTGGCATCTTTCAAAGAGGGGTCATTTCCCATCAATTTCTGATCGAGCTCCAGATGGGTCAACACCCTGGGGTCCTTTCCATAGAGGTATTCATCCGGTTTGAATTCAGCAGCTCCAGTCGCTATCAGCGCAATTCCGTGCTCAACGACCTCGTCCTTTCCATTAGAACTCAGAGTGGTTTTAAAGTTGCCTACAAAGCCCTCGACCCTGCCCAATTGCGTATCAAGGCGCACATCAATGTCCACGTTTGACTCAATCGTTTCTCTCAGCACTGCCAGGTTCTCTTGGACGTCCTCGCCCTTCCAGGTCTTGAAAAGATTTAATGCCTGGCCACCCAAATATGCGGATCGTTCCACGAGGCAGACCTCATATCCCTGCGATGCGAGGGACTCCGCGGCCGCCATTCCAGATATCCCGCCCCCGATGACAAGGGCCTTCTGGTTAACGGCTACTTGAGCCTCTTCGAGCGGTTCCATCAGGGCGACCTTGGCCACTGCCATTCTTACAAGGTCTCTTGCCTTTTCAGTGGCCATATCAGGATTATCCTTGTGGACCCAGGAATCCTGGTTCCGGATATTAGTCATTTCGAAAAGGTACTTGTTTAATCCTGCGTTTATCAGGGTCTCCTGGAACAGCGGTTCATGGGTCTTTGGCGTACAGGCGGCCACCACAATCCGGTTGAGGTTGTTTTCCTTTATGACTTCGGTTATTTTGTCCTGGGTGTCCTGAGAGCAGGAGTAGAGGTTGTCACCCACATATTCCACATAGGGAAGGGAGTTGGCATAGTCCCGAACCGCAGCAACGTCCACCACACCGCTTATGTTGATACCGCAGTGACATACAAATACACCGATACGCGGCGGTTCGCCAAGGATGTTGAGCTCTTTAGGTGTATCTTTGGTCTTGGTCAGAGTATTCCTCGCTCCACTCAAAAGTGCTCCCGCCTCTGCGGCGGCCGAGCTGGCTTCGATAACAGACTGTGGGATGTCCTTTGGGCCGGCAAAGGCGCCGCACACGTAGATCCCCTTCTTAGATGTTGCCACGGGATGGAACGAGGAAGTCTGACAGAAGCCTCCTTCGGTAAGATTGATGTCTAATTTATTGGCAAGCGCAACCACCTCTTCTGAGGTTTGAAGCCCAACTGAGAGAACCACCATGTCGAAGCCCTCTTCAACGACATCTCCCTCCTCGTTGGCGTATTTCATCATTACATCATCGCTACCATCAATGGGATCTATGGTATGAATCCTTGAACGGATAAAGCGAACGCCATGTCTTTCCTTAGCATCGTTATAATAGCGCTCAAAATCCTTTCCATGGGTCCGCATGTCCATAAAAAAGATGGAACAATCCAGCTCGCTTCCTGCATGTTCCTTTGCTATTACGGCTTCTTTTATGGCATACATACAGCAGGCAGAGGAGCAAAATCCGTTATCACACCGGTTCATATCCCTGGATCCAACACATTGGAGCCATGCAATTTTTTTGGGCTCTTTGTTGTCGGAAATCCTTGTAAGATGCCCCATGGTCGGGCCTGATGCAGAGAGTATCCTCTCAAATTCCATGGAAGTAATGACGTTAGGGAGTTTAGTGTAGTTGTAGGTCTCGAACTTTGAGGGGTCAAAGGGCTCAAAACCGGGTGCTAAAATAACAGATCCTGCTTTTAGTTCAATAGTTTCCGGTTGCTGGGCATGGGTCTCCAGGGTGACAGCATCAGCACCGCAGGCCTCAACGCACTGAAAACATTCGCAGCAGTACCCGCAGTTCAGGCACCGATTCGCTTCATCCTTGCCTGTCTCCTCTTCATAGCCGAGTTCAACCTCCTCAAAATTGCCGGCCCTGTCTGTCAGGGGAAGCTCCGGCATTCCGGCCCTGGATTTCTTGGTCTCGTCCACCGGAACAGGGCGGTAGATCGGGTTTTCATTTGTAATCGGTGTTCGTCCTTCAGCCATATCACGGCCGTCCAAATACCTTATAATGGATTCGGCTGCCTCTCGACCCGCTGCAATGGCGCCTATGGCCACCCACGGACCGGTCTGGAGATCACCACCGGCAAATATCCCTTGGCGGCCGGTTTCATAGGTAACGGGATCTACTTCGGTGGTGCCCCATTTAGAGAAGTTTAGATCAGCCACATCTTCTAAGGCCGAAAGGTCAGGTCTCTGTCCTATGGCCGGGATCAACTGGTCGATTTCAATATCATACTCGCTCCCGGGGATCGGGACAGGTCGTCTCCTACCCGAAGAATCGGGTTCACCCAATTCCATCCGTATGCAACGCACCCCTGTTATCTGACCGTCCCTGATCAGGGCCTCCTGAGGCGCAGAGAGATATGTGATGTTCACACCTTCCGCCTCTGCGGCCTGGATCTCCTCTTCCCAGGCAGGCATTTCAGCACGGGTGCGGCGGTACAGGATCATTACCTCTTCAGCTCCTAATCTGACAGCAGAACGGGATACGTCAATGGCAACATTGCCGCCGCCAATGATGGCAACTTTTTTTCCGACCTCTGCCTTCCCCTTGAGATTTACCTCCCTTAAGAAATCTACCCCCTGCCGAACACCCCGGGCCTTTTCACCGGGGATACCCAGTTCAATCCCCTTGTGGGCGCCAAGGGCTAAGTATACAGACTTGTAGCCGTTGTTGAGGAGATCGTCAGTGCTTAAATCCGGGCCTAAGGGCGTATCGGTCATTATTTCAACGCCTAAGTTGGTGATTAACTCGATCTCTTTGTCGAGGATCTCTCTTGGAAGACGATGATCCGGGATACCCACCCGCAGCATGCCGCCCGGTTCGGGCAGTGCCTCAAAAATCGTGGACAGGACCCCTTTTCGCGCCAAATGATAGGCCGCAGAAAGACCTGCAGGGCCTGAGCCTATTATGGCCACCCTCCCCTCTCTTGGAGGGAGGCACTCTATCTTTATATCCCTGGGATCAAACTGATCAGCAGCCAACCTCTTGAGGTCCCGTATGGCCACAGGATCGTCCACCTCGCATCTCCGGCAGGCATCTTCGCAGCCGTGTGGACAGATACGGCCTAAAACCCCCGGCAGGGGCAAGTCCTCCATGATAATCTTGAGTGCTTCTTCATATTTGCCCTGGCCGACCATCTGCACATAGCCTTGTACGTTTAAACCTGCAGGGCAGGCTAATCGGCAGGGTGCCTTGTCTGTTTTCTGGATAGCAAATCCGCCCGGAATGGCCTGGGCGTATTTCTTAAATGCAGCCTTACGATCGTTCAAACCCTGGTCGTATTCATTAGGTAAATTTACGGGACATGCTTCGGCACAGTCGCCGCAGGCAGTGCATTTGGCATCATCGATAAAACGGGGGGTCTTATTGATAATGACTTTAAAATTCCCTTCAGACCCTTGAATATCGTCTATTTCTGCACAAGTGATCAGGTTAATATTGAGATGCCGGCCGACCTCGACCAGTTTAGGGGAGATAATTCACATGGCACAGTCATTGGTGGGGAAGGTCTTATCCAATTCGCTCATTACCCCACCGATGGCCGATGATTTTTCTACGAGATGAACAAGGTATCCGGAATCGGCCAGATCCAATGCAGCTTGCATTCCTGCAATGCCGCCTCCAACGACCACGACAGAACCAACGGTTTTCTCGGGCATGAAAGACTCCTTGAGACCTTTGCAAAACGCCCCCTTTTGCCCAATCTCAGCGTCAGGCTCAGATTTTAATCCTCGAAATATTCAATATATTCCTGTGGTTAAAATCCTCACCTTCCTTGAGCTTGACCAAAATTGAGCATTTTTCAAAGGTCTCCTCTTAGAAGTTGCTGTAAATAAAGAGTGGATTGAAAAAAGTGAAAGTGCTGTATTTCTCTCATTATTTTCTGATGGTGTCAACAAAAAACTCCCGGAATTTTTTCGCCTGATCGAGATTGCGAAACGAGGATCCGGATCGACAAATAACAACTTGAACCGTAGTTGCTACAATGATATACTTTATCATCATCGCTGATCCGTGTATCCAAAATTTAACAATGGTATTCTTGGGGCAGAGTTATCTCTCCTGAGATCTAAAAGTTTAACGCTTTTCCGGGGGGATGTAACGTCCTCAATCGGAGTATCGTTCATGTCAGAGAAAGAGAAGTTACCCACAAGAATAGGCATTGTCGGTGGTGGGGCATTCTGCAAGGAATTCGTCGAAAATACACTATCATACAGCAGAGAATATGTTGATGGCGTCCGGATCGTTGGGGTAGCCGACCTGGATAACGAAGCGCCAGGCATCGTGCTTGCTCGTGAGATGGGCCTGATTACTATTTCGGACTATCATGAATTCTATGCGCCTGAACATCACATTGATCTCATCATCGTCTTAGTGCCGCACGAGGAGGTTTTTGATGATATCTTAGCCACCAAGCCGATCCATATCCGGCTCCTTTCCAATCGCGTGTTCAGGCTTTTATGGAACACGGTGACCTTGCAGGAAAAAAAATTGGAGGATCGAACCGAAGAACTCTTAACCATTTTGGACGGCATCCAGGATTTTATTGTCGTCATTACACCGGAAAGGGAGATTGTTGAAGTGAACCGGGCATTCCTGGATCAGATGGGCTATACCCGGGATGAGGTGATCGGCCGGAGGTGCTATGAGATTTTTCAGAATGTCATGCAGCCCTGCGAACAGGGAGATATTGTATGTCCGTTAAAGGAGGTTATTCGGAATAGAAGGCCTGACCAACAGGTCCTGACACGGGTAGACCACAATGGAGAGCTTCGTTATATCGAGGTAACCATTTTTCCAATATGGGAGAATGAGGGGAAGATTTCACGTTTTGTTGAGATCAGCCGTGATATAACTGAGAGGAAAAAGGAAGAAGAGGAGATTACCCGTCGTCTCGAGCAGATGGTAGAAGAGCGGACACAACAATTAGAGGAAACGTATGCAAAACTCCTTCATCAGGACAAGATGGCCTCATTAGGGAAGCTGTCCGCATCGGTTGTCCATGAAATCAACAACCCGATAGCGGGTATACTGAATCTGCTCATGTTGCTCAAACGGATTATTGAAGAGGGATCAGTGAACAAGGAGGAGATTCAACAATTCAACCAGTACCTCAATCTCATGGAGACGGAAACCAGGCGAATAGGCCGGATAGTCTCCAATTTGTTAGCCTTCTCCCGACAGTCCAGAATGAGGATCAGGCACGTTGATCTTAACCGGGTTATCGATAAATCTCTTTTTTTGAACTCCAATCTCCTGAAGATAAGCGGGATTAGGGTTGAAAAGGATTTAGATCAGGATCTTCCTGATATTATGGGGTCGGAAGACCAGCTTCAACAGGTTTTTATGAATCTGGTTTCCAATGCCGCTGAGGCCATGGAGAGCTCTGAAGAGGGTGTTCTGAGGGTCGAAACCGAACATTCCCTGAAAAATGACAGCATCGTAGCCAGGGTTCGAGACACGGGGGTGGGCATATCCAAGGAAAATCGGGCGGCGATCTTCGAACCCTTTTTCACAACCAAGAAAAGAGGAAAAGGTGTAGGCCTCGGTCTATCGGTGGTTTACGGGATTATCAAAGATCATAAGGGCTCTATCAATGTGCAATCCGATGCTGGAAGGGGCACGACCTTTGTGGTGGAACTTCCCCTGGATCAACAGGGGATCAAGAACGAAAAGAAAAAATAAAGGAGAGAGGATTTCCCATGGACAGCACCAAAATCCTTATTGTTGATGACGAGTTGATCATGAGGGAGTCTTTGGCGGGATGGCTTGAAAGGGATGGCCATGAGGTGAAAAAGGCCGCCAGCGGAGAAGATGCCCTAAAAATACTGAAAACCGTCAAATTCGATATACTCTTAGTCGACATGAAGATGGAGGGAATGAGCGGTTTAGATGTATTAAAGCATGTGAAAGAGAGTGATCCGGAAGTGGCGGTGGTGATAATCACTGCCTACGGCTCTATCTCTACGGCCATTGATGCCATGAAGGTAGGGGCATATGATTATCTCCTCAAACCATTTGATCCCAACGAATTGGGGATTCTAATTGAGAAGATCCTCCATTTTCAGGCACAGGCAAGGGAAAACCTGTTTTTAAAAGAGCAGTACAAGGACAGGACCCGGTATGAAAATATGATCGCCCAGGCCGGACCGATGCAGGAGGTATTTGACCTTATTGCGGATGTTGCGCCGACAGGCTCCACTGTCCTGATTACCGGCGAGACAGGGACCGGAAAGGGCTTAGCAGCCAAGGCCATCCATACTGCGAGCCCCTGTGCGGAGGGTCCTTTTGTAGTGGTCAACTGCGGCGCTTTTCCCGAGCATCTTTTGGAAAGCGAGCTTTTCGGCTATCAGAAAGGGGCTTTTACTGATGCAAAAACCAACAAAAAGGGTCGGCTGGAACTGGCCCACGGAGGGACCCTGTTCTTAGACGAAATTGGTGAGATCAGCATGAGGATGCAGATTGACCTGCTGCGCGTTCTCGAGGACCGTATTTTTTACAGGGTGGGCGGGACACAGCCCATAGAGGCGGATTTTCGTGTCATTGCCGCTACGAATAAGAACCTCGATGAGGCTATAAAGGAGAGGATATTCCGGGAGGACCTGTATTATCGTCTGAATGTGATCTCTTTTACCATGCCCCCCCTTCGCGAGCGCAAGGACGATATCCCCCTCTTAGCGGAACATTTTCTCAGGCGTTTTTCTCAGGAAACCAATAGACATATTGACGAGATCAGCCGGGAGGCCATGGACGAAATGATGCTCTATGAATGGCCGGGGAACGTGCGTGAGTTGGAAAACGCCATTGAGAGGGCCGTTGTTGTCGGGAAGACCAGGAAGATCATACCCCAGGATCTGCCCATATTTCGTCCCGAATATTTAGATGCCCCTACAGATAACTCCCTGAAGGAGATAGAGAAGGCCCATATCAGCCGCATCTTAGCTGATAACCAGTGGAATATCTCCAAGACTTCCCAGATTTTGGGGATCGATCGTTCCACCCTTTACAGTAAGATTAAACGTTATCGCATTCATAGGCTCTCCGGACCCTCAGGGGCTTAGGCAGTCAGATGCCCCGGGGTGGAGGCCGGATTGATTAACGCACAACCTCAAGAGGTCATTATTTCTCCCATAGGAAAAAGGGATGATGAATTGATTGAGTTAATAGGCGCTGACATAGAATCCATATTCGGGCACAAGACGGAAACAATCCCCCTTCTCGACTCAGTGGACTTTGCCTTTGACCCGGTTCGCAAGCAGTATCACTCTACCCCCATTTTAGAAAAGCTATCAGAGTTGGCGCCGTCTCAGGCCATGAAGGTATTAGGCATAGTGCATGATGATCTATTTGTCCCCATCCTCACACATGTCTATGGTGAGGCTCAGTTAGGGGGAATGGCATGTATGGTGTCCACCTATCGGCTTAGGGAGGGGCTTTCTTCAGCGGGGAGCAGGGATGCCTATCAACGACGGGTGGTCAAAGAGGCTATCCATGAACTGGGACATACCTTCAATCTCCGGCACTGCCGCGATAGCGCGTGTATTATGCACTACTGCCATACTGTGGAAGATGTGGATAGAAAAACAGATCAGCTCTGCAGGTATTGCAAAGTTCTTCTTGAGGATGAATTAAAGATTTTTTCTAAGTCCTGAGGAAACGCTTAGCCAGCCTCCTCCAACCGATTTCCGGCATGCACCCATAGATATCATTGCCCAAAAAGCCTCCATCAACGGTAAGAGGGCCTGCATTATCCTCTATTATCCGGTAAAGGCTATCGATCTCTTTCCCTATGAAATCCTCTGTTTCGGTGTTGAGCATTAGATTTTTCAGATCCTGCCTGAGATCTTTGGCGTGAATCCTCATGATCCAGCCTTCGGAAAAAGGTTGTTCATTGGCTAAACTCCCCTGTTCTCTCAAAACGGGGTTGATGGCGGTGACCACTCCGCTCACCGGTGATATGACCTTTGCCAGATGATCTCCCCGGCTGACAGTGATATCTGCCTGTTCCTGTTTGACTTCCTTCCCAACAAGAGGGGCCTTAATGAAGTCGAGAGGACCCAAAAGACGTAGAGAAAAATCGTCCATTCCCACCCTGACAGTGGACCCTTCTTCTATTTTTGCCCAAGTGTGGCCCTTATGAAAGTAATAGCCCTGGGGAATCTTGAACCCCTCAATTTCCATCGTGTCAACCGGGGTCACAACCGCGTGCACTTGATGCTGGTCATCGAAGTATTGATCAAACTCACAATCCGCGCAATGGTATCCATGGGTGCACGCCCTGAAGTCTATCTTGCCTTTCATGGAGTGGAGGCATGGTTGCTTCCAGGGAGGGAGCGCCTTAAGTTTATCCTTCCAAAAAACGACCCTGCCCCGCTTTCCCTTGGGATGTGCCCCTTTTTGTTTAAGGCGGATGTTTGCCTCTGCAGTTCCTCTCAATGCCCTATCAAAGGAGCAGATCCCGCATTGATAATTGCTTCTACACGTTTTTTTTGCAACCACCCCCGCCTGCATCCACAAGCAGGGGGAGAGGTCGGGTTTGGAACTATGTTTTAGGCAGGTTGTTGCTCCCATTATTCTCAGTCCTCAGTGTTGCAGCAGATAAGTCTCTATCCTTAGGTCTTCAGAAAAGTCTTAGTCAAACTGTTCCATCCAAGTGAAGGGAGATTTCCATAGATATCCTCGGCGAGGAAACCACCATCCGCAGCCATTGGACCTGCTACATCTTCAATCATATTCTCCAACGTGGTTATTTCTCCGTTTATCCACTCAAGACTCTCCGCCTCTGCCATAAGCTTCTTGGCCGTGCCTTTGATGTTGGGCGTACGCACGGTAAAAAGCCAGCCTTCCCCGTATGGTTCCCGGTTGGCAATGTCGGGTCTTTCGCACAGCTTGGGATTTACATCAACTATGACCCCGTCCACAGGGGAGAGGACATCGGCCAGATTCTCTTTGCGTTTAAGACCCCATCCGGGATTGTTCTGACCCAACTCCTTGCCCATCAGCGGGAGATCGAATGCATCAGCTTTGCCTAAGAGTTTCAATGAAAAATCATCCATTCCCACACGGATATAACCCCCGCTTTCGATTCGTGCCCATGTGTGGCCGTTATGAAAATAATAACCCACCGGCATGTCGAACCCTTTCACTTGCTGTGTCTCATTAGGGATCGTTTTGGTCTTTGTGGACCACACATCCTCAAAGAACTGGTCGAAATCGCATGTGGAACATTCATAATCATATGCACAGGTCCTCTTGGCGATACGGTTGGTCAGACTGTGCCTGCAGGTCCTGTCCATGCTGGGTCTTTTTCTCATGGCATCCTGCCAACTGAGCTGTTTTCCGTTTTCCACCTTTTTATTCATGCCGAGATCATATTTGCACGTGGTGCAGTCATAAAAGTTGTTGCAGTTCTTGAATGCTACCACGCCCGACTCCATCCATAAGCAGGGATTGGCCGTTTTGGCATTCTTATCGGGTTTAACCATCCAGACCTGGCCTCCCAAAACCGTCCCGATTTCAGATTTGCGTCCCAGGTCCTGACTGCTCCCTCTCCTATAAGATGTCCCGATTCCTAATCTGTCCCGCTTGCTTTCATTCTCTGTTCTTGCCATTTTAGACCCTCCCTCTATTTTGGTTTTTTTTGGATTTTGATTTCACGATTTTACGCCTTAATACAGCAAGAGTGATGCCATTTAGGGGAATTGCTTTGAAAAAATATGCTGATTGATTTGGATTTAGAGCGAACAAGAGATCTGTACAGATACGATTTTGGTCCTGTTTTACGGGGTCGTATCGGTGCAATTAGGTTGAAACATGCTGCAATTTCAAAGAGTTGAAGTGTTGCATGGAAAAGCGGAAAGCCATATTTTGAGTTTTTCTGTGGGGCAACGAATAATTTGAAAATATTTTGATTTCTAACTGACTATCTGTCTTGATGAGTGTTTGGATGTAGGGGTTTGGGTGTAGTTTTATCCTACAGGGGGGCGTTACCCCACTCGGTTTTTTAGAGATAATGAATTATTTATGCAGTAGTTTAGGAGGGTTACGCTACTGTTGCGAAATACAACACATAAATCTTATTTTTCTACACAACAGAGATCGTCGAATAGTTGAGATAACTTCTTCATAAGTTTGGGTAAGTGCTTTGGTATGCCATATCTCTGGATTCCCGCTTTCGCGGGAATGACGTTATAGAGTCGCGGGAATGACGAAATAGAGCAAGTATCTGTCATTCCCGCGAAAGCGGGAATCCAGTTGATTCGCCCGAACTTATTGAGAAGTTACAACGAGGTCTGTTATCTGGTTGACACACCTTCCTTTTTTCCGTATTCTTCCTCTCAGACAGGAATCGTCAACCATTCAACGTAACATCTCAATAAGTAATGGTAACAGGTCCTGGATTCCCGCTTTCGCGGGAATGACGTTATAGAGTCGCGGGAATGACGTTATAGAGTCGCGGGAATGACGTTATAGGGTCACGGGAATGACGGTATAGGGTCGCGGGAATGACGTTATAGGGTCACGGGAATGACGAAATAGAGCAAGCATCTGTCATTCCCGCGAAAGCGGGAATCCAGAAAAATGGCACAGTAGAGGATTTACCCCGATTTATTGAGAAGATACCACTCAACGAGGTCTGTAATAAGGATACCGCATGACATTAAACGATCTGGATTTGGAAGTCCCGAAATTAGGAGAATGCCGTATAACCTCGCCAATGAGTTCAACAGATTTTGTTGACGATGAGGAACGTGTTCTCTTTGATTCAACTCTGAGGGAAGCCGAGGCCTTTCTCAAAACGGATAGAAAGCTGCAATGCTTCGAGATGGCCGGGCCAAGGGAGAAGATCTATTTCGATCCCTCAAAGCTCAAGTGCGGGATTGTCACGTGCGGGGGTATCTGTCCGGGTTTAAACGACGTGATCCGGGCGATTGTATTAAGCCTTCATCATCATTATGAAGTGGGAACGGTGTTTGGGTTTCGGTATGGGTATGAAGGCCTTTCGCCGGCATACCGACACCCGCCTGTGGAACTGGGTCTGAAAGAGGTGCACGATATTCACACGAAAGGGGGTACGATCTTAGGTTCATCCCGTGGTCCTCAGGATGTCGTGGAGATGGTCGACACCCTGGAACAGATGAATATAGGCATCCTTTTTACTATCGGGGGGGATGGCACCTTACGGGGGGGACAGGCTATTTATGAGGAGATTGGGCGGCGCGGTCTCAAGATCGGTGTGATCGGCATTCCAAAAACCATAGACAATGATATATCCTATGTGGACGAGTCATTTGGCTTTGAGACAGCGGTTGCAGAGACAAGGACCGCCATATACTCCGCGCATGTTGAGGCTGATGGGGCGAGGAACGGGATCGGTCTGGTGAAACTGATGGGGAGGGAGTCCGGTTTTATCGCGACACATGCGACTCTTGCCAGCAGTGATGTGAATTTCTGCCTGGTACCTGAGGTACCATTCAAACTTAACACGTTTTTTTCTTCCCTCAGGGAGCGGCTTGAAAAGCGGCGCCATGCCGTGATTGTAGTGGCCGAAGGGGCGGGACAGGACCTTTTAGAGGAAACCGGCAAGCGGGATGCATCCGGCAACCTCCGCTTCAAAGATATCGGTCTCTTTCTGAGAGATCAGATCAGGTCTTATTTCGAAGAAGTCGATCTGAAGATAATCCTGAAATATATTGATCCGAGCTATACGATCCGGAGCAGGCCCGCAAATCCTCATGACTCTGTATTCTGTCTGCTCTTAGGTCATTGTGCTGTTCATGCAGGGATGACCGGCAGGACAAATATGTTAGTGGGCTACTGGAACGGCGAGTATACTCACGTACCTATACCCCTGGCCGTTTCAAAGCGGAAGCACATTAACCCGGAAGGTCGGTTATGGAGCAGTGTATTGGAATCCACCGGACAACCGAGA
>Ga0222681_1000089_pt1 | contig 34955 bp, 41 predicted proteins | sample AntAcemetage1006_FD_179844 | JGI IMG/M metagenome (GOLD analysis project Ga0222681, IMG submission 179844) | Saline water microbial communities from Ace Lake, Antarctica - #1006 | ecosystem: Environmental > Aquatic > Non-marine Saline and Alkaline > Saline | place: Antarctica: Ace Lake... | reverse complement strand
GGCCGCTCCTGGAGGTGATTAAAACCGCATCGCGGTTTTAATCACCGGAAGGATGCTCCGAAGGAGCAAGGCCATCAGCAAGAAGCGTGACAGGCCGGCGCCCGCGCGGAGAAGGCACCAGGTTGCGAGGCGGGGGATGGTGCCGGTTGCCGGGGAGCGGTTTCAGTCCGGGTTGTAGGGGGTGGGGTAGGGGGACCCGGACTGAAACTGCGGGGCCAGGTTGTGCCGGTGTTGGCCGGGGCCGCAAGAAGCGTGACAGCTTTGCTGGCGCGCTTCTTGCCCAGAGTAACGTTGATCTATCGAAGGATGTTTGAATTATCCGGAGAGCGTAGCCGGTCGAGGAGGCCCGGCCGCTATCTGTTTATGGAGGTCGGGGCCCCTCGACCGGCGGGCTTCCACAGGGGGAGGCGGTTTCTGTCAAGCGTGGGAGGTGAGGTAGAGGCAACTTGACAGAAACTAGGGGGGACCGGGGGAGCCATTTCAGTCAGGCGGAATGGGTAAGGTTGGGGGACGACTGAAGGCCGGTGGGGGTATCTTATTGATTAACTAACAAAAAGATAAGGGGCCAACGGAAAAACTATGCTACCTCGGAAAACATGGGCGAATCTAAAAACGTCCGACAGTTGCATTAGCCCTTCCGGTTTGCTTGAGCGATTGGATAGTTTTTTATGATCAATATCCTCTTTCTTGTATTCTTTCTTGGGCATCATGTAACTCAATTACATCATGTGCCAATTTATCACCTTCACCTTTTTTATAACCTAAGAATTCACCTTTTCGGTGATAATCATTTAGGATACGATCATTGGTGCTCGTGTAACTCCGATTTTTATTTCTACTTTCACAGGTTCCCAAAATAATAATGATAATGAAAATAACGACAATAACGACAATAGGAATTAGGCATCCGATCAAACAGCCTTTAGTTTGTTTCGCTTGTTTCTCCTTTTTGATTTTTTCTTGGGCGCCGAGCCGTTCTTTCTCTTCTAAATATATTCTTTGTTTTTCTTCCGGGGACAATGCTGTCATTTTCCTCTCCTTTGTTTAAAACCTAACGTAGAGCTAAACTGCCGGAAGGGGCCAACCAAAAAAACCATACTGCCCCGAAGAACACCGGCGAAGAGAAATGTTTGATAGTAACATTAGCCCTTCCGGTCTGCTTGAGCGCCTAGAGATAAATTGATTAAGTATTTCTGTCGAGTTCCCAAAATAATTCAAAAATTTTTTCTGCGATTTTTACTCCAGTTTTATTTCGTATTCTTTTCATTGTATGCTGGACGGGACTCCTCCATTCTCTACCATCAGCTCTATAAACAGAACCAAACTTTGTCATTTCCTTCATAATCCATTCCCAGTCTTCTTGAAACTTTTGGGGAAAGTGATGTTTCTCTAGAACATAAAATGACGTGAAAGCAATTTCTAATCTTGATCTGATGTCTCCAGAACCAAGGGCGAGGGCATGTAATGCTTCGAATAATTTCTCATGAGCATATGAATGCATATTATTATGATCTATCATTAAGTTTGTTATGCATTATCCATCAATTACTTTATTTTTTTGAATTCTTTTTTTTCACAAAACGGTAAGATTTCTCTGTTAAATGCTGCGACAAGATCCTTCATATCCTTCCTATCAAAGTAAATCATCTTAATTGATAATTCTTCAGCTAATGCGATCTTCTCCCTCATTCTCTTCATATACTCTGGTTGCCCGTCAAGACCGAAAAGTTCAATAAAAAACTCCTGCCCTTGAACATATATATTCCAATCCGCTCTGAAGTTTGTGCCTGGATATGTGGGTTCCCTCTCGTGCCGGATCCCATATTTGTATAGCAAATCATCAACAGTCTTTTCCGCCAAGCTGTGACATTCATGGCCATCCTTCGCAAGAACCATCGTACCGAAAACGGTCTTTCTTGTCCCTTCTGGTAGTACTCCTGATCTAACAAGCACTTTAAACCATGATCCCGTGCTCTTTCTAATATCGCGGAGGGGCGGCATCCCTATCATAATTTTGACGATCTCCACTGCAGAATCAAGTGTCTCCGCCTTGTCGAACATAAACCCGCCTTCATCAGGTAGAAGACCTGTTATTTCGGAAATGTGTTTGATTTTTTCCAGTTCTTTTTCTAGATCATTAACTGGAGGCCCAAACAGGACGGCTTTATTAATGCATTTTGGACATATTTCTATATAGTTTATGGGGAGAAAAGGTATGGCAATTGAGGGCGTTTTCTTACATTTTAGCCATTGGAACTTTTTACTACAAACGGGACATCTCTGTACACTCGAGAGTCTATCTAACCATTCGCAAAAATCTTCTGGAATAGACTCCAGATTTTCTAGGTTTGTATATCGCGCAAGCCAGAACCAACAGTGTGCGCATAATGGTAAGAATTTTCTAGTTCTTCCAATGAGTGACGGATGCAGATCAACCCTTCTTTGCTGTGTACCACATATCTCACAAGTAACACTAATTTCCTTCTGCTCCTCATAATCTTGAAAATATAATACCTTCAATTGTCCGTTTTGCAGTATTCTTGACACAAAAAAGTACGAAAAATAGTCTGGAAATTCCACCTGCCTTTCAAAATGTTCTTGAATCTCTGTCTTAATATCTCTTTCAAATGCTGTAAAATAAACCCCGTAGATAGAAAAATACCGTTCTATTACATGGTCGCAACTCGCATTCCACCACTCCAGACACTGCTTGCGCTCCCCAGCGTATCGTGGTTTTTCAGTCGTCCAGTACCACCCTGATGAGAGATTCGCAAAATCTGGTCCATAGTAGGTCATTATCACCTCACGACTATTTTATAGTTCATCACACCATGTGAAGCATGCGCTTTTTCCTATATTTGGCATAACATAGAACTCACCCGCTTTTGGCCGCCGCACGGCGGACAAAAATCGGGTGGAGCGGTTTGTTATGCCCAATTAAAAAAACAATTCAGGCATCCACTCATCCCCATTCGGATCATAAACAACATAAGGTGGTACTCTATATTTACTATCAAATTCTTTGTATGATATGCGGAATTGAGAGGTTAACCAATCACCGATTTCTTGATGTAATTCTTCAATTCTTTTTGTGGTTGAGTCATCAAGTTTGAATTTGGATAGAGTGGGGGACCATTGGCAATGAAATATCGCATTACGGAAATCACGGAATGGACTACCTGGAATTGCAGGGAAATCTTGTATTATTTCGGGAAGAGGAGGTAAGACTTGGTTAGGATGCATTCGATCACCTTGAAGCGTATCATATGAATCTAAATTATGAGTTATGCCTTCATGTACGCTTCGGAGAAGAGCAATCCATAGACACAACTTCATATATCCTGGACCAGGAGTTATAGTCCAACATTTTGTCTCAACAACTTCATCGCCAGTACGATCTACACGTTGATAAAACCAATTAGCCCAATTCCATTTTCGACGTAATTCCCAGAGTGCCCAAAAACGTCGCCAAACTAAATCGTCTTTATGTTCAGCCCAGTCATCAAAATAACTACCGGCTTGATTGTTTTGTGGATTAAGAGAACTCATGTTTCTTCAAGGCATACCAGTCGTTCGAGTGGAGCCTTGCTCCGCGCAACTCGGTGTTAATGCCGCCGAAGGCGGCATTAACTATTGATTAAGCAAAATTATTTCCATCATATTGAAAAAATCATAGTTCAAAAAAGTTTTTTGAAGCATTAAACTTGGCTCGGATTTTGCCGTGACTCTTTCGGGCCTGAAAGGTCCCGAAGTTCCGGAGGCGGACCAGGTGGCCCTGCTTTAACTGGTCCCGGATTGTCTCGATCATGGTATCCAGGATCCGGGAGGATTCCGCCCAGGAGAGGCCGTGGTTCTTCCGGATCTCTTCGGCAAGTTCGCGGTGATTCATAGCTTCAACCGTTTCAGCTCTTCGTCTATTCCGTTGGCAATATCCCGGAGGTTGACCGCCGGCTGGCGGAGTACCTGGGCAAGGGTCTGCTGCCAGGTCAATGTCTCCCGGCCGACGTGCTTCTCCAGGGCCCTGACAATGTCATCCTCGAGGATGGTCTTCTGTCCGGCCTCCCGCGCGATCTCGGCGGCCTCCGTGATTACCTTCTGAATTATGGCGTTGAGCTGCTTATTGATCGTCGCCACTACTTTAGAAGACGATCGGAGTTTTTCGTTATCGCGAATGAATTCCTTGATTGCCGTATCCTTAATAAAATCAGGTTGCCCGGGCATGATTATCTCCTTGCTTTTTTCTTTGCCGCTTTTTCCACCAGCTTGAATTTCCGGAGAGCTAACTTCATAATCCTTTCGCTCAGCCGGCGCAATTCATAGGCCCTTACCAGGTCCTCCGATTTGGCGATCAGGGGGACCATGACTTCCTCTAATTTGGTTGTTAGCCGCTTGCTGGAGATGGCCTCCGCCTCCAGGCCATAGAGGACCGGCTCCCCCCGGTCCCGCTCCTCCAGGTATTTCTGGTTCTCATATTTCCTCTTGTGAACTTCCTTCAGCCAGTCTTTATTTTTGGTCGTCATCGTCTTGCCGGCCCGGATCCGGTACCGGGAGAGTTCGACCTCTTCAACCGTCAGCATGTCCGGAGTGATCAGATCGAAGGTGTGGATATTCTTGATCCCGTAAAATTTCAGGTTGTTGATAAAGGCATCCCGGATAATCCAGCCGCTCGGATCGTAGTCAACTATCCCGAAGAGATAGAACGATCGCCGGAGGTTGACGCTGTTAGCTTTTAAATCATCGACGAAGTACTCCAGGTTAAGGACGGACGGCTGGCCGCCCAGGGCAATGATTGAGACGCGGTATTTCCCGGCAATCTCGGAGAGGAAGGACTGGTGGCCCAGCTTCTCGGAGAAGAGGACTATATTGGCGTTGGCTCCTACTCTTCGGTGGGATTCATTGTCATCCCGGAATCCGATATCGCTGTATCTCATCAAGTCCAGATCCCGGACCATGTTGACAAACTGGTAGACCAGTTGCTTGTACTGGTTGACCTTGTGAGATAGAGCATCCGCCCTGGAGAGGGTGGGCTTGATGTACATGTACCAGAAGGTCCGGATCAACTCGTTAAGGGGAGGTTTCTCCCCCCGGCGGATCCGCTCGCGGACCTGCCAGATAATATTGCGCATCAGGCAGGCCACGTTGACCGGGTACTTGGAAGAGCCCTTCCGGAAGTTCTTGATCAGCCACTCCCGGGATTGATCGTGGATCAGGACGTCGTAATGTCGGATTCCGACGGCCTTAAGTCGATCGTCAAGCGATGTTTTCATTTTTAAGGGGTTTGACCCGAATAAAGCTAAAAACGGCTTTAAAGCCGTTTTGCGGCCTCTAATTCCGGTGTTTTTATCAAGTAGATCAGAAAAAAGGGAAGATAGCAGATTAAAGCCGTGAAGGGTAGGAAATACTTGGCTTTCGAGGCTTTATTTAGAGACTGATCTGGAAGCGGTTCTTTCCTTTTTTAGTTTTCCCCGGGAGATTCCTAGGGCGGAGGGCAATAAAAAGCGGCTCCCGACGGAGCCGCTTTTTCTTCATCCTTTTCTGAACTTGCCTCGTTTTATCTGTTCACCGGAATAGCAGACGCCCCCCGAAGTAGGTCCGTATCACAGTCCTTATCGCCCAGGGGCCGTTGGTAAACCTGAAGGTCCCGATCTCATTAGTCAATAGTCGAGGTCTGACCCTGAGCCCTTTGACCCTGAGCCCTTTTAGTCACTTTTGGTTCAGCCACGATAACGACTATTTTTTTTAAATGCGCCGTATCGTTTAGGGTAATAATTCGGGCGTTGTCGATGCTTGTACCAGAAACCACTGATAAAGAAGCTTCTGAAATGACAAAACGCTGAAATCCGGATAATTTCAACTGAAAAATCCCTAATATAATTGCTTTGATAATATTACCGTGGGTAACTACGGCAATATTTTGATCAGGGTGGGCTCTGAAAAGATAATTCAAAAGTTTCAATGCTCTTTTTTGAGCAGTAAGAAGATTTTGGATTTGCTCAACTTCAGGTTTTGTATAAATGTTTTTCAACTCCTTAAAAGATCCAAGAGAGAGTCTCTTGGATACCCGAAAATCTACTTCAATTAACTCTTTTGTTTCTTTAACAATTTTTTCTTTATGTAGCTCTGCGATAATTTGGGCAGTATGCCTGCTTCTAAAATAGGAGCTGGAATAAAACACGTGAATATCGTAATAGGTCAAGCGCTTAGCAAGCGCTTCTGCCTGCTTAATTCCATGTTCGGTCAGACGCGCTCTTTGTGTATCTTGACGCTCCTCTGCGTTGGCATGGCGGATAAGATATATTTTGGTCATAGTATATAACTCTTCAGAGCTTTGTCGTTGGAGATGCCTGACACGCATAAAAAAAGGAGGGGAAGATCGCTCCTCCCCCCCTGGGTTAAGGATAAGTGTTTAAACCGATACTGTCGGCATATCTGCGATTGGTACAGACATCTTCTTATTGCTGAAGATGATAGCCTTGTCATTCCTCCTCTATGATAATTGTCTCTTCTTTCGCTTCCGATTCGACCGCAATCACCTTGTAGGACGTTACTGTAATCGTCTTTTCACCTTCTTCGTCCACTTCAACCGTGCCGGTTGCTTTGATAGTTTCGCCCACCAGCGCCAGGAGTTTTCTCCCCTGGCCAACATCGGCAACGATATATTCCACGCCTTCAGCTACGATTACCACCGCTGTCGCATTCCCTTCATCATCCCAGTTTGCCGCATACACTATTCCCTCGATGGTTACTTGCTCACCGGCAAAAAGATAGCTCACTGGCGTTAATAAAAGCAAAGCGGGGAGCAAGCTCCCTCCGGTAATATATACAAATAATCTCTTCATTTTTTATCTCCTCTCACGTTATAAAGTTCTGCAAAATATAACCGGATAACATCTCCATCCGGTATTTATTTCCATAGATCAATCTCTTCTTCCTCTCTCTTCTTCGGAAGGTTCATATTCAATTACACTATAGCGGGAGAGGGAGATCGTCTTCTCTCCATATTCACTCTCGCGGACGACACCGGTGGCTCTTATCTCCTCGGTTTCAAAGTCCAGCAATTCCCGCCCCAACTTATTTTCGGCAACCAGATATTCTTCATCATCAGTAGTTAAAATCGCGACCCGGGTGGTTTCTTCATCCTTATCCCACTCCATCGCATTAACTACGCCCCTTATGGTGATTCGATTATCGCTCATCATCTTCCTCCTTATTGATATTGGTAACGTATTATTAATTAGTAAGCAATTTCCGTGCCAAGTAATAACCAAGCTCAAAATCAGCAATGAACCGGTAATGATAGGAACCGGAGGTTCCGATCTGTAGATATGCCGGATGGGCATTATCTTTAGCGGTCGTTTGAAAAAGATAGAAACTGAATTCCGGAGAGGAAGGGGGAAATATAGTATTCGTTCAATACCAACAGGTTGAAATAATACTGGCTGGGGATATGGACCGCGAAGAATGAAAAAAGGAACTCACGTTTCCGCTATTTCAGAAGACCGGAACTTGGGATTCCGAAATCTGATCCAATCAGCCCTTCGATTTAAAGTTTTCTTTGCGGATCCGGTATTTGGTCAGCAGTTTGTGCAACTGGCGGACACTGATACCCGCGGACGCGGCGCTGGCATTGATTCGGCCCCTGTGGAGCGTCAGGAGCTCATTCAGATAGTATCTTTCAAGATCTTCGACACCCCGGCGTCTTGCCTCGGATAGGGTTATCGGTCCATCAAGAGGAAGTAGAGTGTTCTTCGGGTCGGGATCGAAGAATTCAGTGGGAAAACTCTCCTGGGTTAAGATCGGAGAGTCTTCAAGAATATACGCGCGTTCGACAAGATTCTCCAACTCCCGGACATTACCGGGCCACGAATATTGGGAGAGTGCCTTTATTACCCGCGGAGAGATGGAGGAGATGTTTTTCAAATAGAGGGTGTTCAGCCTCCGCAAAAATATTCCAGCCAGGAATGGGATATCTTCCCGACGCTCCCGCAGTGGCGGCACCTCGATTGGAAAGACGTACAACCGATAATAAAGGTCTTTTCGGAATGCTCCTTCCTCGCTCATTTTTTTCAGGTCGATATTGCTCGCGGCAATAATCCTCACATCGCAACCTATATCTTCTTCTCCTCCCACGCGTTGAAATGTCCTCTCCTGTAGCACTTGGAGGAGCTTAATCTGCGCGGCCGGGGTGATGGTCCCAACTTCATCGAGAAAAATCGTCCCCTCCTGTGCCAGTTCAAATTTGCCCAGCTTCCGCCTGATCGCTCCGGTAAAGGCTCCCTTCTCGTGCCCGAACAACTCGCTCTCAACCAGTGTGTCGGGAACCGCGCCGCAATGGAGGGTGATAAACGACTTGTTTCTCCGGTTGCTGTGTTGATGAATGAGTTTCGCTATAATCCCTTTCCCGGTTCCCGTCTCTCCGTAGAGGATCACCGTCGATTTAGTCGGCGCTACTGACCTGATCTTAGCGAATACTTTCTTCATCTCAGGGTTTTTTGTCCGGACCAGTGAGAGCGAATCGCCCTGCCAGAATTCGTCCCGGAGGTAATCGAGTTCGGATTGAGTTCTCAACGATTCATGGATATTCTCAATAACAAACTTAAGCTCGGCCGGACTGACGGGATAGGCAAGATAGTTACTGGCGCCCACCTTTACTGCGTTGATGGCATCCTGGATGGCGACTTGCGGTGCGAGAATTATGATCGAAACCGAGGGAAACTTCTGCCAAAACGGTTGGAAGGCTTGTTTATAATCATTAAAGGAGGGCGCATTCTTTTCCCGCCGGATAAAGTCGATATCAATAAAAACAAACTCGTAGCGTCTCTGGTTGAAGATCTCCCGGCAGGCGTTTCTGTCGGCCGCGACGTCAACCCGGTACTCCGGGCTGAGACATTCCCGGATCATGTTGCCTGCGGCCTGGTTGTACGAAGCCACCAGAATGTATTTCATAAAAGCTCCCTTATTAGAACGGAGAGGAAAATTTTATATCTCTGATTTTTTTCTCTGTTTTCTGGAACGGTTTCGCCGCTTTCGACCCCGGGGAGGTTCCTCGAGGAAAAAACTCCGGCGTCGGTGTCTGGGAACTTCGTCCTGCAATTTTTCGAACTTCAGTTCCCATGATTCGGGATATTCCGAATTCATAATGCTACCTCATTTGTGGTTATGGACTGCGTTTCTCCGCATTTATTTTTTGCCAACCGACGCCTCAATTCCGAACATGACACTTTTTGTCTTTCAAATGGACGGCGGCATCATGGTGGTGGTGCCTGATGTATTAAGTAACACCACCTTTGGCAATGGCTTGATGAACTCCTGTCGGAGGCTATAAGTGTATGCCCCCTGGTGGGGAATCAAGAGGATGTCTCCCGGCTTGATCTCTTTTCCGTGGTAGCTATAGCCCCAGACGTCGTGTGGGGTGCAAAGCGAACCAAGTACCAGGCATCGGTGTTCATCCAGCCCCGGGCGGGTGAGGTTGATCACCGGAAAGTAGTCGGTCTCGAAGCGTTCCCAGCCGATGGCGTTGGTGCCGGCGTCAGTGATCACAAGCTCCGGCGATTTCTTGTCGACGGCAGAGATGAGCAGGTGCATAGCTCCGTGACAGAGCCACCGCCCCGGCTCAATGCAGATGCGACATCTCATGAGAGGGAATATTTCCTGCCGGACTGCCTGGCCGATCCGGTCTGCGAACTCCCCGATCGGAGTGGCCGGCTTCCGGAAATGGTCCAAGGCCCTCCCGGTCTCGGCGTCGGGGTTGAGCGGCCCTCCGTCCGGCCGCAGCAGCCACTCCCCCTCCTCCGGCCAGAAGCCGCCGCCGATGTCGATGAAATCGATGTCGGCGCGGCCAGCTTCGTCCATCTTCCGAAGGGCTTTGCCCAGGCGGCGGATGAATATGACGTGATTGCCCGGGTCCAGGTTCCAGCTGGTGTGAAACTGGATCCCCCGGAGCCGGACCTTCCGCGACTTTGCGGCGGCGGCCCAAAACTCCGGCAGGGCGGACAGCGGGATGCCGAACTTGGCCCACAGGGGCTGCTCGTTGGCGGTCATCCTCACACCCGCCCGGACGAAGGCATTTGCTTTTGAGGCGACGGAATCGAGGCGCTCCAGTTCGCCGAAGCTATCGATCAAGACCGTGATCCGGTCCCGACTTGCCACCGCCAGGGATAGTTCATTCATGGTCTTTCCCGGGCCACTGAAGACGATGTCCTCCGCCCCGCAATCTAATGCCAGTTGCAGCTCCCGACCGCTGGAGACGTCGAGGCCGAGTCCCGCTTCGACGAAGGTCCGGGCGATTGCCGGGTGGTTGTTGCTCTTGACCGCGTAGTAGATGCGGATATCCGGCAGCACGGCTTTGAAGGCGGCCGTGAACTGCTTTGCCCGGGCTGACAGGACCTCCTTTTCAATGAAGTAGAGCGGGGATCCGTGCCGGTGTAACGCGCTCAAAAATGTTTCCCGCCGTTCCAGGAAGCCTTTCACAAAGGAACTGAGAGCGGCCGGATCGAGCCGGGGTGTTTTACCGCCCAAAGTTCGGCCGGGTTCGGGCAGAATCTTACCGGGATTTTTCATCAGACGGTCTCCATCTCTACGGTAACCTTGTTGAGGAGATCGAGGCATTCTTCTTCGGCCTTCTCCGCTGTGGATAGTTTGAATATCGCATATCCCAGCCGCCGCGAATCGTAGTCTTCGGGGGGCATAATAACCCGATGACCTGGGCCGGAGGTCAGATGGCACTCCACGACCCGGGGGTCACTCCGGAGGTTTTGGAGATCTATCCCCCGGACGATCCCGGGTTCCGTCGCCAGCAGATGAAGCCCCACCAATCGCCGCCAGCTTCCGGATGCTGGAGGCTCTGCTTCTTTCCCCTCGGCAAAATCCAGGGCATATCCCAGTATATCGAAACCGGAACTTAACCGTTCCAACAATGGCAAACAGTCGCCGCCGGGCCGGGGTGTCATTTCTATCATCCGGGCTACACCTCCCATCACTACGAAATCCAGCATGCAGATGGCGCGGTGAAGACCGAGTACTCTCGCGGCCTCTCGCGCCTGCGTTCGAAAATCAGTCAGATCAATATCCGGAGGGAGTTCTCCCGGGAGGATATAGGCCATGACCGTGCCGAATGTTTGGTTCCGGGCGGGGATTTTCTTGGCGATCCGTATGATATCCACTCCCCTCTCGTTCAGGACGAAATCGCAGCTGTATTCTTCCCCCTCCACCATCTCCTCGATCACAAAAGCCCGGTGGTCGCCCCGTTCTAATCTCTGAATTTGATCTCCATACATCCTGCGGTTGGGAGACGTCCCCAGTTTTGACAACAGGGTATGGAAGGCATGGCGGCAGTCCTCATCATCCCGGCAGAGAAAGACAAGTTCACTGCCGCTCCCTGCCAAGGGCTTCAAGACGACGGGTCGGCCTAACGCCCGGATAAACCTGATGGCATCGGAGGGACTGCGAACAAGATCAGCCTCCGGGCAGGGCAAGGCGGCCTTCTTCCAGAGGCACTTGGAAAAATACTTGTTTCGAGAAGCCTTCACCGCTTCCGGGGAACTGAAGGACAGTGAAAAGACCTGGGCGAGATATGCCGCCAGATTCAGTGATTCGCAGTCAAAGCAGGTGATTCCACTAAGTTTGATCCTGCATCTCTTTAGGTGATCATTAAGCGTATTGACAGTTCTATCGGGCCGGGAAAGATCACAGAGTACCTCGGTAGCCTTATCCGGAGGGTGGTAATGAGATGGCCGGGCCCGCTCTTCCGCGGCAGTCAGAAAAAGGGCTCGACCCGGAAACCGACGGCCGATGAGATCGATGTAATCTGTCGTGGTACCAACGACCAGGACCCGCTCATCCAGCATGGTTATCCCTCCCCGATCCGGCAGTGATCGGCATCTGTTCCGGAGAAGCCCTGTTGGTCAGTAAATAGAGAGGACGGGGCGTGAGGTGGAAGAGGGTCTTCCAGGAGAAGCCGCCGCAGAGAAATTCCACCAGATCAAGTTTCTGTTCGCAGGCCCAGCGCATATGGTAAATATTGATCAGCTTGGCTACACCGGGAAAGTCACTATGCGTGCCTCCGGCAAGTAAAGTGTACACACCGTTAAAGATGCAGCCCAGGTCTACCGCGGCGACTTCTCCTTTGATCAAAACCGTGGTGAGTCGCATCCAGCCGCACGCGCGCAACAAATTCATCAGATCGCGAAAACTCTGATTGAAGCGACTGTCGGAGAAATAGGAAGCGTCTCCGAAGCGGTCCAGGTTCATCTTTACCAGATGTTCGAAGTCAGCCGGTTCGTCAAACCGGTAGCGGACGCCGTACTCATCGAAAGCGCTGAGATCACGCCGGAGGCGTTTTCTTGAATTGCGGGAGAACTCACCGAAATAGTTTTCCATCTCGTACTTGTACTGCGGAGGAATGAAGAAATAACCAATCTCATCGACGGAAGTACCCGCTGGCAGACCGGTATCCGGAAGCTGCAGGTAACGGAGGTGATAGGATCCCGGGCAGGAACCCAATAAGGTTGACCAGGACCCATTATCGTCGTCATAGATGCGGTTCTGCTCAAGCCAGGTTTGCCCCTCCCAGGCCTCTCCCGGGAAGTAACCGTACGAAACGGATTCAGCCATCCAGCTGAGAGGAAGCAGGCCGCGGATGCGGCCTGCTTCCTCGGCGGCAATAAAGAGAAGGGGCCGCTGATAATGCCGGTGAAAGCATTCGCGCATTTCCCAGAGATCCCAGATGGTCTTACGGGGAATAACCTCTTCCCATGCGGCCCGGCATTCATTCACATCGGTGAGGATCCGAACGTTGTACATGACTTACAACCTCAAATTGACATGAGAAACGCAGCGACTTCCCCCGAAGAAATTCAGGGAGAATTCCTCGACTATCTTCGGATCATATGGTTTGCAGCTGAATACATCAAGGTAGGTAGTGTTGGATTGGTCGGCGAAATGGGCAGAAATGAGAGAAGTTTCGATTAACTGGACCATAGAAAAACCGGCAACGCGTTCATCTTCACCGAAGTTGACGACCTGGGTATCACCGAACCGTTTCATCTCGATAAGGTCGCAGAGTTCTATAACGAACTGGCGAATTTTATCCGCGCTGCGGATTGTTTCCGGGGCGCAGTTATAGATGTCTATACTGGCCGCCACCCCCCACGCCTTCTGCTCGACGGCCTCGTCAATGATTCCTCTCTTCCCTGATCTCTCAGGGAAACAATTATTTTTGTTCCGATCGTGACCGGAACGACGACGTGGCGTAAAAAACGATGCCACCCGATTGACTGGGACGACCCTTTCTAAAAGAGAAACTTTATGCACTATAAGTGCCTCCTATTTGGCGTCGCGGTTCCCGGTTCACAGTCCGGGAAACTGCTTCACCATTATTCAATTTAGATGTCTTACACCGGGTTATGCTTTTACTTTTTCTGAGGCGGGGTTGCTTCCTGAACAAACCGCGCCAGGCTTTCCACCATAGCCCCTCGAAGCGAACGAAAGGTACTATCAATATCGTCTTCCTGGGATACAATTGACGCGAAGGCGTAGTAACCGGAGACAAACCCTACTACCGCGCACGCAATCCTCTGGAGAATAGGCTGCGGCAGCGGGCGCTTGATAGTGGGAGCGAGGAGTTCCTCCACCCTCTTCAGATACTCTACAAAAGGCGTCTCTATGCCTTCATAGCTCTGGTCGAGTGTTAATTCCGTCCTGCTCTGGAAGAAGAGAACGAAATCTTCCCATCGATTAGAGAAAAATTTGATGTGGGCGCCGATCAGGGCATCGAGGATCCCTTTTGTGTCCGAGATGCCCTGGCAATTTTCTTCGATGACCGCCAGAAGTTCATCCAGCATCCTGGTAACTAGAGCTTCAATAATTTCATCCCAGTTGCTGAAGTGATAGTAAAACGTACCTTTTCCCACATCCGCCCGCCTGGTGATGTCATCAATAGAGGTAAGGTTAAAGCCTTTTTCGGCAAAAAGCAGACGGGCGGCATTGAGTAATTTATTCCGTGTAGCTTGCGCCCGCCGGGTGTGCCGGGATGGTTTAGAATGTCTTTTATGTCCGTTTGTCATTATTTAAAACGATCAAAGAATAGATCCTGAATGTTTAGTCGAATATGACTATTAAGTCAAACGCGACACAATAGTCATATTCGACCATCCTGTCAATAATAAATATTTTTATTAGGACGGGGTTATCGGTTCCTGGCAATCTTGTGCAGGAAGGCAATCTCCAGCTCCAGTATCTTAGCAACGTTTCCAGCGACCTGGGATTTGAAAGAATCGCCTCCCCGGAAGCGATTGAACTCTGGAGTACATATAGGGCGAGATGCCGGAACCGACTGATTGAGATTACGGCAGGAGGCGGCCGGGAAAGATGCGACCTATCGGTTGATCATCTCCCGGGCGAGACCGAGGAAGAAAGCGGGAACGCCGCGGCGGAGATTGCGGAGGCTGTAGCCGCCCTCCTGTACCGCCAGTAGCGGAAGCCGGAGTTCTCCCAGTCTGCTCCCGATCTTCGCCATCGTTGCGGCGGTGAGCAGGAACGATCCGGTCGGATCCCCCCGGAGGGTGTCTAAGCCGAGTGAGAGTACCAGGAATGAGGGGCGATAACGCTCGATGCGTTTAGCCGCTTTGTCCAATGCTTTCAGGTATGTATTTTCATCCGCGCCCGATGGTAGCGGGTAGTTCCGGTTGAATCCCCGGCCGGGACCCTCTCCGATTTCGTCGGAGAAACCGCTGAAGTGGGGATAGGCGATGGCCGGGTGGCCATGGATAGATATCGTCACCACATCATCCCGGCGATAAAAGATGTCCTGGGTGCCGTTGCCATGATGATAATCAAGATCGAGGACGGCGACCTTCCCCCATTTACTGAGCTGGTGGGCGGCGATGGCGGCATTGTTGAAATAACAGAACCCTCCGAAGGTCCGGTGGCCGGCGTGGTGGCCGGGCGGACGGCAGATGGCGTAGGCTACCCGTCGCCCGGCCAGGATCTCATCTATCGCGGTCAGAACCACGTCGACCGCTGATCGGGCCGCCTGGTAGGCGTTGCGGTCGAGAGGGGTGAAGGTGTCCACGCAGTAGTAGCCCGCCCGGACGGACAGATCCTTCGGCCTCCGTTCCGGTCGCCGGATGGGAAATACATAAGGATAGACCGGCTGCTTGCCGGTGAACTTCTGGCAGACGGCCTTGAGATAGTTGATAAAGTCGGCCGCGTGGACTTCGCGGATCGCTCCCTCTCCGAAGTGGCGCGGAGATACGGCTTCGAAAAGACCGGTGGAGTTGATACCCTCGAGAACAGCTCCCACCCGGACCGGGCGTTCCACATAGCCGCGCTGGTGAACCAGATGGACGCTGTGCTGATCGCTGCTGATCCGGGCGAATGGTTTCTCCAGGCGCCCCGGTTCCACCTCCCGGGGATGATCAGCCGTTTTGATGTACCTGGGCGGCCGAAATCGGACCGGATCATCGGTGAACGAACGGACGACCTCATCGATATAATCAGGGCTGACGGCCTGCCCGTGCTTGCGCCGGATGATGAGCCGGACCGCGGCCCGGGCTTCGTCGCGCCCAAGAGGGTCCGGTCGGCCCAGGCTGTCGAAGAGTAGATAACCGGCGCGGAGATTGGGTGCCGGATTGTCGTAGGCCGTGCCGGTGATCGGGCGACTCCCGTACTGTTCGTAGAAACGGAGCCGGCGGCGGTTCTCCTTCAGTTCGCCCGGATCTCCCAACAGGGCCGGTTCATCGGGGAGGGTTTCCATGTAGAGTCCCCGCGATCCGAGATCCTTGAGATATTCCCGGGTGGCCTCGTAGATGATCCCACCCAGGCCGCCCCCTCGCGTCCCCGGGCGGACTGCCATGTAATCAAGAAACGAACTGTTGATTTCGGGAAAGTGGAGAAAAAACGAGAACCCTGTTACGGTGGACCGGGAGTTTTCCGCGACCAGGAGAGTAGATCGGTAGCCGTACTTGAACGGGTTATCCAAAAGGTCGGGAATCGTATCAGCGTAGCCGGCGACATAAGGGAAGTTGGGGCGGAAGATGGCCTGGACCTGCTCGATGCGGCGCCGGTCGGAAGGAAGAGTCGAGTTATAAACTCGTCGGATTCGGATCATTATATCAATGATGTTATTAGCTTTACCACGTATATTAGCATCGGGTTAGATGTATTTCAACATAATAAGATTGGAATGTTTTTCTAGAAGTCACCCGCTTGATTACCTCCCTTCTGGTTCTTATTTCCTCGGTTCTCCCGAAGTACATATCCGCCGGCGTTGCATTGTTGAGAACCTCATGATACCCGTGGTTATTATAGTAATGGCCCTTCACTCCCTCCTGCCTGAGGTATTAAAAGCCGGTACAGGGACTTCCAGATGGTAGATTGGGTGTTTAGGTGGGGGGTATTAATAAATCAAATTGGAAGCATCCACCTATTTGTGGAGGACGATAGACTCACCTCTCGTAGTACCGCGTCAATTGTGCCAATCGTGTAGCCAATTCGCTGGTCAGCATGTCCGGATCGAGACGCCACTCCCATTGACCGTCCCCTTGTCCCGGCCTGTTCATCCTCGCCTCGCTATCGAGTCCCAATACATCCTGCATTGGTATAATGGTTAGGTCGGCTACGGAGGAGAATGCCCTACGGATGAACTTCCAGTTAATCTCCTTTTGTTCCGTTCCGAAATAGGAGAGTATTGCCTTCTTCTCGTCTTCGGGCAGGGAATTGAACCAGCCGCAAATGGTATCGTTGTCATGAGACCCGGTATAGACCGCACAGTTCGTCGGGTAGGACTCAGGAACATGCGGGTTGTTGGGTTTGTCCTTAAAAGCATACTGGAGTATCCGGACGCTGGAGAACCCGAGTATCTCCAGCAACACCTTTGTCTCCTCGAAGTGTACCGATTCCATCGCCTCAGCAATGATCGGGAGTGTCCCCAGCTTTTTTTCTAGAATACCGAAGAGGGCTGCCCCCGGCCCGTAGAACCATTGTCCCTCTGCCGAGGTCTTCGCTTCCGGCGGGATATGCCAGGCGGTATTAAAACCCGAGAAGTGATCCACCCGGACAATATCGACAAGTTCAAGGATGGTCCGGAACCGCCGCATCCACCAGTCGAAACGATCCTCCGACATCCGGATCCAATCGTACAGCGGGTTTCCCCAGATCTGGCTGACCCCCGAATAACCGGTCATTGGAACGCCAGAGAGGACACGACGCCGGCCCTGGTCATCGAGGAGGAAGAGATGCTGATGGGCCCAGACATCGGCACTATCGTAGCTTACGAGGAAGGGGATATCGCCGATGATCTTGACCCCCATCTCGTTACAGTAGCCCCGAAGCCTCTTCCATTGCTTGAAGAAGAGATGCTCGGCGAATTTAACTTCATCTATCTGTTCTTTCAGGCGGTTGGACCAATCCTCTAACGCTACCGTGTCCCGGAGAGCCAGCTCATGAGGCCATTCATACCACGGAGTTCCCCGAAAATGATCTTTGATGGCCCGATAAAGTGCGTAGGTGTCTATCCAGGGGGTATGCTCGGCACAGAAGCGGTTAAAGTCATTCTGCTGTTGGCTGTCCGCCTTCCGGCGGAAATACCTGTACGCCGCACCGATTGTGTCCTGCTTGATCTGAATAGCCCGTGGGAAATCGACTCGGTCTATCGCGAATCCATCCATTGGGGGCAGATCTTTTGGTTCGAGGTAGCCGGTTTCCACCAGCCTCTCCAAACTGATCATAAGGGGGGCACCGGCAAACGCCGATGGACTGGCGTAGGGTGAGTTTCCATAACCGATCGGATTGATGGGGAGGATCTCCCAGAATCGTTGGCCGGCATTAACCAGCCAGTCAACAAACTGGTACGCTTGCGTTCCCAAGGAACCGATACCGTACGGTCCAGGCAGGGAGGAGATGTGAAGAAGTATACCGCTGCCATGTCTGAATTTCATGGTATGAGGACCCGTGATGTTGTTTCAAAGATGGTGCAAGTGGACACTGGGACATTCTTTTTTTGCTTACCGACTATTGGGTGCGGATCGAAGTGTTTATCCATCTTCTCCATGATCTCCGTTTATTTCACCATTGTCAGCGAGAAAATCCTTGTGACCAGAGTTTCTAAACTTGATTATAAATTTTTGGAAGAATAGTGAGTTGGGGACATTTATTTCGTTACCTTCATCATCGATCAATAGAGTGTAGAATGTGTTGATGGCTAGGACCTTCCCCTTTATCTCTTCCGGCATGATCTCGATTGTATCGTTAACTTTAAACGGTGATGTAAAAAATATAATAAGGCCTGCCGTGATATTACCGACCAAACTCCATACGGCGAAGAAGGCGATGGCTATCATTGCCAAAATGCCGGTGATGGAAATCCATAAATTCCTTACGTCAATCCCCCATACCAACATCAGTAAAGCAAAGAACAATCCAGCACTTAGAAAGACCATAAAACGTTTTACAGCGAAATACCTAGTATCCTGAAGTTTTAATTTTTTCTGTGTTTTCCGAGCGTAGAATTTAAAGAGCTGGAAACATACCACGGTAATAAGCAGTACGGCTACCGAGACCATTAGTTTTTGGATTATTTCATAATTCATAGCCACTTCTTCCTTTTAAAATATAATATCATGGTAACAAAAACACCCATCATTACCAGTAATACCGCCGGATAACCCCAGTGCCACTTGAGCTCCGGCATGAATGTGAAATTCATGCCGTAAATGCCAGCGACGAACGTCAGGGGAATGAATATAGTAGCGATAATGGTAAGGACCTTCATCACCTCGTTCATTCGGTTGCTGATACTGGATAAATATGTGTCGAACATACTAGAAGCCATATCTCTGAATGTCTCGACTGTATCAATCACCTGTATCGTATGATCGTATACGTCCCTGAAGTATACCCCCGTTGCATCCGAGATAAGAGATGATTCCCCTCTATGAAGACTGCTGATCACCTCCCTGAGTGGCCAGACCGACTTCCGGATAAACAGAAGCTCTCTTTTTAAATAATTAATCGCCTGTAGTGTTTCCGGACTTGGATCGGCAATCAACACTTCTTCAGTCCCCTCAATCCGATCTCCCAATTTCTCTAAAATCGAGAAATAACCATCAACCACTGCATCGATCAGGGCATAGACAAGATAATCGGCTCCCATCCTGCGGATTCGTCCTTTCGCCTCCCTGATCCGTTGCCTGATCGGATCAAAAACATCGCCAATCTTCTCCTGAAACGATATGACAAAATTAGTTCCGAGGATCAAACTTACCTGTTCAGAAGTAACTTCCAGTTTCTCTTCATCGTACCCCAGCATCTTCAAGACCACGAAGACGTACTCCCCGAAGTCTTCAACCTTTGGTCGCTGACCGGTATTGGCGATATCTTCTATAACCAATGGGTGTAAGCCGAAGTGCTTGCCTGCCTTCTCGAGAATCTCAGTTTTGTATATTCCGTCGATATTTATCCAGGTCACAGTAGATTTATCTTTGAACCGAAAACAATCTTCCACCGTCTTGAACCCTTTTTCCTGGATCTGGTCTTTATCATAGTCGATTACAGTAATCCTCACTTCTTCTGTCCTCTGCTTCCCTATATAGACCGCGGTACCGGGAGGAAGTCCGGCGGCTTTGGATCTCTTTTTAATGAATCTGAGCATGATCTCAACCTCCGTATCTATTGTTTAGACTGGAGTATACATCCGTTTTCTCATAGTCTCCAGCTTGCCAAAACACATTAGCTTGTCACCTAAAATAATCTTCGTGTCGGCTGTCGGATTTGGAATGGTCTGATTTTCCCTCTCTATAATTAAAACGAGAATATCAGATTTCCTTAAGTCAGTTTCATTGAGTGTCTTGTTTACTACCGAACTGTCTTCTGTGACTTCAATATGGGATATGCCGTACCCGCCAGGAGCCAAGAATATCTCTTCGAAAGTCACAGGCTCGATGATATCTTTTTTGACCAAACGCCTTCTTACAACTTCAGTTAACTTTTTACCATACTTAGTACCGGTAGAGACCTTAAAAACGATATATACAGTCAAAGCGACCACCACCAGGTTAATCCAAGGTAACAAAAAAGGGGGGAATATAGTCCGTAAAAAAGGGATAGTATATTTTGTTAAATAGATATTTGGTCTTAGAGAATTGGCGAAGGTAGCGACCATAGCAACAATACCGGCATTACCGAAGATAATGAGATAGGTCGCAATCCTTCTTCTCTGTGGACTGGCTATAACTAGTTCTGCCTCCCTTGTGGTGAATCCCGTTCCACTGAAACATGAGAGGGCCTGGAATTTTGCTGCCCTCCATTCGAGGCCGGTTAAGTTGAAGGCTACAGCACCAATTCTAACTACAATTACAGACACGATCAAAGCGGCAATGAATAACAATAGATTCATAAATATACTCCCTTCCTATAGCTTGTTTATCCTGTTAATAGTGTGCGTCGTTAACAGGATCTTTGTGATATTCACGACTTCAGTTGACACATTTCGGTTCTCATAATAGAACCGTATTTTAAAGGATGTCGTGATATGACAAAAGAACAATGTGAGGAGGAGATCACTGGCTATAGTACCGTGTCATCCGGCAGAGTTGTTCCGCCAGTTCGCCGGAAAGCATCGCAGGATCGTATCGCCATTCCCATTGTCCGCAGGATAGGCTCGGGGCGTTCATCCTGGCTTCGCTGCCCCGTCTGAATTTCATTGGGTGTGGATCCGTAATGATGTCTCATGATTGTTATAAAATGTGTAAACAGACTTAGTCTTTCTATGACGTGGTGTCTCCTTTTTCATCAAATTCGATACCTTCTATTTTTAATCGGGCCTCTAATTGTTCTATCCTGTACTTCAGGTCTGACATTTGATGAACCCTGCCCGACATTGCGTCTACCATGTCGTTCAGTTGAGATGTTCGCCTATCGACTAAGTCCTCAAGATGGTCTCTATGTTCAGCTAATTCTCCCTCCATCTGTTTACGCTTGCTGATGTTAACAAATGAAGCCATCCTGCCTGATATGGCATGTTTTTTATCGGTAACAGCCGATGAAGAAACTTCAACGGCAAAAGTTGTCCCATCCTTGTGAGTCGCGGTAAATTCCTCTGTCTCAGAGTTTTTCCTGTTTATGATCGCCTCCACATCGGAAAACTTGCGTATATCATCGCTGGCAAATAAATCGGTTGCATATTTTCCGAGAACACTCTCTTTACTGCTATATTCAAACATGACTACAAAGGAAGGATTAACATATATGATCCTGCCCTCCAGATTAGTTATAACAACACCATTAACGGAAGAATCCAGTGCATCGTAGGCGATACTTAATTCTTTTTCCGCTTGTTCTCTTTTTTTGATTAATCGGAGTATCAATGGGATTAAAAATATACCCACAATAATCAGGAGAACAGTTTCAATGATTGCCTCCCTCCAGTTAAAGGGGCTGGGAGGGATGCCGAAAATGATGTGGGGAAGTCCGAGTATTTCATTCAGCCAGAGTCCGAGGCTGATAATTAAAAGACATAAGACGGCGAAGAGTGATACCTTATCATACAGGTAATCTTTTACCGGAAGTTGAAGCCGAGAATCTGTATTGTCCGCCTCGGCAATCTCACAACATAGTTTTATCAACTTCTTTATGAGTTTATCTTTCGATGAAGTGATCCTCACTTCTTCTGTCCTCTTTTTCCCTATATAGACCGAGGTACCGGGAGGAAGTCCAGCTGCCGCGGATCTCTTCTTAATGAATCTGGGCATTGTTTTAACCTCCGAAACCATCCTATTATATGCTTTAAAGATGATTACTCGCATACCGGCGGAGAGACACATTTTTGAGGAAGGCACTACCCCCTATTATTACACCCTTCCCCCATAATAACCATCTCTCCCATCTGAATGCAGCTGATTATCTCTCCGGTTAAATAAACGTTCTCTTTTAATAAAGCCGGACCTAATTATCCATCATGGTTACCGAGTTCTTATTTGACTATCCGGTAAGTTGGATAAGCAAAATTAACCTTCTCCTCTTTTTCGAAATCCTCCAGTATTACCCTCGCAAACTCGTCTTGGGTAGCCCTGCGCTTCCTTGCTTCTGTCAAATACCTTAAAGTTAATTCTACTCCGCTGTCTTTAATATCCACGTATACAATTGGATTCAGCTTTCCATAGTGAATCATGTATCGCCGGGACATCCTTTTTATTTTCATCTTTACGATTGCTTCTATATCTTCCGCTCGGTCCAGTGCATGGCTGATCATGATTTCCTGCGCCCGTTTCCAATCACTCTCGAAGGTGATCAGAATCTTCAGTTCATTCCAGATAAACTCAAATCCACGACTATAGTTGTAACTCGCCTTTTTAAATATCTCGCTGTTGGGCACATTGACTATTCTGCCAGTACTCTGGTCGGCGTCTACCCAGTTCCCTATTTCCAGTAGGGATGTCTGCAGCATGCTAATGTCTATCACATCACCTTTCACCCCTCCAAATTCTATCCTGTCGCCCGCGTCGAATGGCCTTCGAAAAAGAATCATGAACCAACCCGCGAAGCTCAGGATCACCTCCTGCAGGGCCAAAGCCACACCTGCACCGACAGCACTGAGGAAGATGGTCAGGGAACTGATATGCTGAATCCAGATAAATATAACGAACAGGATGATCAACAGGTTAAGGAAGTAGATCACATATTTCCTGACTAAATGCTGTGTCCGCTGTTTCTGGACTCGAGCGTTAATGATCCTCACCAGGAGAAATACCAACAGATACCCAATCAACAAAACCAACCCGGTTTTGATCAGTTTCCTATATAGGACGTCCTGCCTACTTTTAATCTTCGTTTCCGCCAAGGCCACCTTTTCCTGAGCCAGGAGCAACTCATCCTCCATCAACCGGACTCTCTCTTGAATGGCCAGGGTTTTTTCTTCCGCGATCAGGACTTTTTCATATGCAGCCGAAGCTTCTTTCTCCTCTTTATCAGCCTTGGCTTCGGCCTTTCTGATCTCACCATAGTCAGCATTTATGCTGCGGACGACTTCAGCCTCCTCTTTAGCAAGTTCAGCCTCCTTAAGCTCCACTTCCGCTTTTTTTTTCTCGATCTCGACCGTTTTTTCCAGAATCTCCACCTCTTTCTTAGCCGATTCGACTTCTGTCTTCACATCTGCGGTCTGTTTTTTAGCGTCTGCGACCTCATTCAACTGCCGAATAATTCCGTCCGGATTAGGTGAAGGGGATTGGGACAGTTCCTGAGCATTTACCGGGGAGATCAAAGCTGGAATAAGACATGCCAGTATGAATAGCAGAGTGATCGCCCTTATATTAAATTGGGAAAGGTTCATAAAATATCTCCAGAACAACAACTATTACTCGGTTTAAATTGAGGTTCAACCGTCTGTTCATGAAGAATGGGAATTATATTACCATTCTTCATCTTTACTCCTGATTCGCTTTCATTTATATCCTACCATAGTCAATCCGGTATGTTATGTAGTAATATTTAATACTTATAACCCTTATTGTAATCTTCATAATCATAATCTTTATAATCGTAGTCCTCCTCATTATCTTCATCGTCCGGACCATCATCGTCGTCGTCCTGACTATCATCCTCCTCATCATCTTCCCCAACGAGATCATCATCCAGAGCCTCATACGTATACACGATTAGAGAGATCTCGTCGGATTCACTCTCACTCACTATACCCGTGGCCTTCACTTCCTCGCCTTCACGTGCCAAAAGCTCGTTCCCCTCTTCGTTATCCACCACCAAGTACTCTTCATCCGTTTTAGTCAATATCGATACCATGGACACCTTCCCTGCCGCATCCCAATCTACGGCACCTACAACACCTTGAATAGTGACAATATTATTTCTCATAATTTACATCCCATCCATAGATTGAAGCTGTTGAATCCTGCGCTTAAGATATGGTGAGGTCTGGATGGTGCTTTAGCAGCACACTCACGGGCGCAATAGTTAAGACAGGTTCTGTATTCCTGGAGCAGTCGATGGGCGGATAGGTATGTATGCCGACAAGATACGGTGAAGTGCCTAACTCCGGGTCAAAGAGCTCAACCCGACGGGACGCTTCAATAATACTCGTTGGGGCGGAAGACGTGCCGAGTAAGTAAGACACAGTCTTTTTCAGAGGTATGGGTAGTATGCCCACCCGAGCCAGGACGACTGACACGAAGGGGATGGGCACAGTACCGTCATACAGAAACTGTTCCACCTCCCCATCAATAGGCTTGGTCATTCTTAAGGCGCCTCATCTCCCGCCTCCGCTGGCGGGCACTGTCACGGCTTTTACGACCTTTAATATCACGTCCATCCCTACGATGATATCTCTCCCCGTTCGTACGGCTAAATTTTTTTAGACCTTCAAAATTGTCATCTAGAGATACGCCATACTTATCTTTCATTTCCGCACCTCGGTTAAAATCTTAAATCCTTGTATTGACGCTTCCTTATATATCTACAATACGTAAAGTCACCAATTATTAATGGTTGATCGGGAGAAGATCGTTGTTTTTTGTTCCGTTAATATCGGAACCCTTAATTCATGTATAGTAAAGTTATGTAGAGTTAGGTGTTTTGGACCAAACTACTCCATACTTTGATAGACTTTCTATAGATCACTCTCAAGTATCAAGAGCCAGTTTGATAGATTTTTTTAGAGGTTAGCGGAATTCGGTTTTCATTTAGCACCGGGCCAGTTATCGATCGCTGACAGAAGATCCCGCCCCATTACTACCCAGGCTCGGCCCATCTTAACAGCCCGGAGCTTGCCATCCGCAATCCAACGGCGGAGAGTCAAAACTTTTACAATCCCCAGGCCCTCCTCGATCTCTTTCAGTGTGTATGCCGTATCTCGTTCTATGTGTAAAGCCATGTGATTAGCTCTCCTTTGGCGTAAAACTTTAAATTTCCTCTTCTCATTCTATGATATCCAGCAATCGAGCAATCTCATCAGGTGAAGGGAGTTGCCCCTTGAGTTCCCCGGGCAATTGTTTAACCATTCGATAGGTGGCGACGCCAATAGGCCGGCGTGAATCGCGCAAGGCGTATTCAACAATTGTGCGGTTCTTCTCCTTGCACAGGATGATGCCGATGGAAGGGCCTTCGCCGTCTTCTCGCACCTGTCGATCCAGGGCGGTCAGATAGAACTGCATTTTCCCGACGAACTCCGGCTGGAATTCGCCGATCTTCAGATCGATGGCCACCAGGCATTTGAGACGACGATGATAGAGCAGTAGATCTATGAAGTATTCCTTATCGTCCACGGCAAGACGGAACTGACTGCCGACAAACGCAAACAACCCACCCATAGCGCGAAGAAAGTCCTCAATCCGCGCGATGAGGGCGCGCTCCAGCTCGCGTTCGGAATGTTCTTCTCCCATTTCAAGAAAGTCGAAGGTATATTCATCTTTAACGGCTAATTTGGCCTGCGACCGCAGTTTCGGCGTTAGCGCCTGGTCGAAGTTGGTCTGTCCGATAAGCGATTTTTCATAGCTCTGGTTCTCGATTTGATGAATGAGCACGTTCTTGGACCATCCGAATTTTCGGGTCATGCGAATGTAGAACTCACGTTCTAACGGGTCCTTGCAGCGCTGCATGATGAGGACATTGTGGGTCCAACCAATTTGTGCAACCAGTGGTTGCACTTTTGGCAACTCACAATATGCGAGGTAGAATTCACGTATGTAGAAGACATTGCGCCGAGAAAAGCCGGTCACCCCGGGAAATTCCTTCTGTAAATCTCCAGCCAGTTGTTGGACAATTGATTTCCCCCAGGTGTCGCCTGATTGCCGCTCGACAAGCAGGCGACCAATATCCCAATATAGGCCGATGAGCTTTTTGTTGACCGCCTTGAGTGCCTGGTATTGAGCGTGCCGGATCCGCTCTTTAACCTCGATCAGAAGAGCGGCGTAATCATCCGGAAGTCGTTTGACGATTTCATCCATACCCTCAACTCCTTGAGATTTTGATTAATTGTCTCTGCCGGACCATCGGCTTCCTCATTTCTTCTCCCCTTCCAAATATTGCCCGATGGCTATATTGACCAGCTCCGACAGGCCCCGGCTTTCCCGCTTGGCCTTCTCTTTGAACTCCTGGAGGAGCTCCTGGTCAATGTGGAATGTTGCCCGGACCGCGTTCAGGAGAATCTCCGATCGCGCCCTCTCTCCTTGCCTAGAGAGAGCGCCGGTTTTCTTCCGTTTTTCATATCGGCCCGGGTGGATCTGCCGACCGGTTTCAGAGCTGAGCGGCTTCTTTTTTGTTGTTGGTTTACTTTCTTTCTTCTCCTGTTGAACTTTCCCCTTCTTCCCGGTCCTTTTCTTCGATGGGGTTGCCTTCTTCGGAGTCTCGATCTTGCCGGTCTTCCGGATAAACGGGAGTTTATTGTTCACGTCTTCGGTAAATAATTTCTTCTTTGCCATTATTTAATCCTCCTGCTTGATAACCTCTTTGGCCAGGCTCTTATAATCCTGGGCGCCATGGCTCCGGGGTTCATACCGGAATATATCTACCCCCCGGATCGGGGCCTCAGCCAATACCACATTTACCCGGATCGAGGTTTTGAATACTCTCCCCTTGAAATGTTTTTTTAGTTCCCCTAGGACCTCCCGGGAGAGATTCGTTCGTTTATCGTACATACAGGAGATGATGCCGGTTATCTCCAGGGCCGGATTGATCCGCTCTTTTACCAGTTCGACCACCTCCAGCAGTTGGCCGGATCCCGCCAAGGCCAGGTACTGAGACTGAAGCGCGATAAAGACCTCTTGCGCGGCTGTGAGTGCGTTCTGAGTCAATAATCCCAGAGAAGGCGGGCAATCTATCAGGATATACTCGTAACGACCCCTGATGGGCTTGATCGCTTCTTTGAGACAACTTTCCCGGCCGGGTTTATTGTGAAGATATTCTTCCGCGCCGGCTAAATGGACATCGGCCGGGATTAAGTCCAGGTTCTTCAGGATTTCTACTGCAGCATCTTCCGCCCGGATCTCCCCCTGGATAACTTCGTAAACTGAGTTTACTTTATCCTCCGGACTTATTCCCAGGTGGAGGCTGGCGTGAGCCTGGGGATCGAGATCGATCAGCAGAACTTTTTTCTTCCGGAGGGCCAGGGCCGCTCCCAGATTAACTGTTGTGGTGGTCTTACCCGATCCGCCTTTCTGGTTTGCTAAAGCTATTATTCTGGTTTTCATAAACTTGGTTTACTTAGTTTACTAAGTTTACCTACTTCTTATAATTTTTCCAACAAAATCGGAACATATCCGTAATTTCGGCCCCCTGAACCGTACCTGTTTTCTCCCCTATGATCGATCCGGTACAAAATTAAGAAATTTTTGTAACATCTGTACCGTTTTTAATCTCGACGATCCCTCACCCATAAACTCTTATCCGGTAGTTTTCCCCCTGATCGATCTGTTACAAAATTAAGAAAATTCTGTAACATCTGTAACACTTTTAATGCGGTAGTAAACCACGCCTACGGCGGGCAAACTTCCGCGCTCTATATTCCGCGGTCAACGACCGCGGCTACAGCGCCTCGCTAAAAGGGTGCGACCCCGGTTCTATCTGCCGGTCCAGGGGCGCATAAGTGCTCAAACGCTCGTCAAAGCGTTTTCTTTCCCGGGATCGATGGTGTTCTCTTCCGAAAATCGTGGTTTTCTGGTCTTCCGTGTAAATAAATTATCTTCGAAGTCGCCCCGGTTTTTATGCTTGACTATGGTACTGATAATTAATGTTTTTAGTACCATACGAGATTGATTATTTATACTGACGCGGCCTTCGCCACCAGCTTGGCAACTTCTCCGCCTCGATCCTGCCGGTTGTCATCGTAAAACCGGAGGACCTCATAGCTCTTGTGCCGGGAGAAATCCCGGACGGCGGCCAGGTTACCGTTGGTGAGTTCCAGGGCCTCGGTGATCGCGGTATGTCGGAAGCCGTGGGGCCTGGTCTTTATCCCGGCACGAGCCGCCACGGTCAAAACGATCTTATAGATGCCGTCATAGGTAAGCCGACGGTCGACGCTCCGTCGATCGTAGTTGAAGAAGAGCGGGCCCGGTTCATCTCCCCGGAGTTCTATCCAGTCGGATAGAGCCCGGGCGGTCTCCTCCGGAAGCGCAACCAGTTCCCGTTCAAGCTCTCCCTTCCCCAAGATCGATAACTGACCGTCGTTGAGGTCCACGTTCTCGATAGTGAGTTCGGCCAGCTCGCCACGTCTCAAGGCCAGGTCGTAGAGCATCCGGATGATGGCCCGGTCCCGGATGTCCCGGGGGCGGTCCGATTCATGGAGTTTTCGCATTATCCGTTGAAAGCCCTGTCGCCCCGGGCCCCTTGTATTGCGATATGGTCGGCTCTTTACTCCCGGGATATCCAGAGACCAGGGGATGAACCCTCCCATCCGGGCCAATTTAACGGCTGAACGGAGAGAAGACAATCTCCGGTTGATTGTCGCAGGCGTTTTCTTCTCTTCGATAAGGTGCGCTTTATACTGGAGAGTAAGAGAATTTGCTTCTCCCTGTCCCCTTTCTATCAGTCTCCGGAGAGCCCGGGTTGGATCCTCCTCCCCGAGAAAGTCGGCAAAGTCTCTCAGATCTCGATTGTACGCTCTCCGAGTATGGGGGCTGAGTGTAGTCAGGTAAGAGGTCCGGAGCTGGTGGAGACGATCCAATAAGTCTGTCCGGACCGGGTGTTGAGTGAACCTGGTTGTTATAGCCGTGTTGGTCATCTTTTACTCTGATATCACAGGGTTTTATTAGATCTATTTTTGAACTTTTTGAGTCTCATAGTGAGCTTATTATCTATGAATCTACCGTTATATGGTGGTATTGTCAAGTATTCAATACACTTTTATTATGGTGTTATATTGCGATTCGTGCCGAGTGGGACTGCGGAGAAGTTGGACGCTGGGATTTATTAATAGATTTTAAATGCCACAAATTCGGAGTGAAAGACGACAAATTCCGGGTGAACTATAGCCTCCCAATTTTTGAAATTAAAAAAACACCACCACCATTTTCACCTATTTTTCTCGCGCGCGCGTATTGGTGGTGATTGTATACTATTGAAAACTATTGGAGGAGTTATAAGTCGTTGAATTTCAACAGAATCATTTTTTAAATCCGACAAATTCAGGGTGAAATCCGACAAATTCAGGGTGAAATCCGACAAATTCAGGGTGAAATCCGACAAATTCAGGGTGAAATCCGACAAATTCAGGGTGAAAATAATGGAATTGGAAATTATGAACCAAAATCCGCCACTTGACATTATGTCGGGATAAGCGTACATTCGATATTATAAATTATATCCGAATATTGGAGATAACAAAATGAAAGAAGATAAGGTTATTGTCAGTCAGTCAAATAAACTGATTGAAGCTTCTTATAAAATGACACTTGCCGAGAAACGGCTTGTGTGTCTGCTCGCATCAAAAATCCATCGAGACGATCAAGACTTCCAGGAATATGAGATTCGAATATCAGCTCTTGCTGATTTTGTGGGAATAAGAGGCCATTATATTTATGATCAGACAAAACAACTCACGAAAAAACTAATAACTCGAGTTTTAATTCTTCCCAAAAAGCCTAATGGCATCGTACAGGTGAGTTTCTTATCGTCGGCGGAATATCAGGAAGGAACCGGTTCTGTTAAGCTCTCTTTTGATCCCAACATGAAACCCCTCTTGCTTCAACTCAAGGGACAGTTCACCAATTATTATCTCAAACATATTGGCCGCCTGAGGAGTATCTATAGTATCCGGATATATGAATTGCTTAAAAGTTATCAGCGATTTGGAAGAAAAAAATTTACCATAGAACATCTTAGAACTATCTTTCAAATTCCTCCTGATCAATATACTCAATATAATTATTTCAAGCGTCGTGTGATTCTTCCCTCCCAGCAGGAACTCCGGGACCATACTGATATTTACTTTGAGTTTGAAGAGATTAAAGAGGGGCGGAAAGTTACGGCTATCCTCTTCCTAATTCATCCAAACATCAATAAGGAACCTGATGAATCGGTCTCTCTGCCGGCCGGCAAACAGACGCCGGAGGGAATTCTTCGAGATAGATTACGCCTGGCGGGATACACGGCAAATCCTGATAGAATTATAAAAAGAGATGGGATTGAAATTGTTGAAGCTAGTCTGGATGTTGCATTAAGAGAGATGCGTTCTGCCGTGAAAGAGATTCGCAACCCGGGCGGCTTCGTCGCGAAGAAGCTCCAGGACAAGGCGGGCCTTGCTTTTCTACTGGAAAAGAAGAAAGCCGGGGAGAAAGCCGATCGGGAAGAGCAGGCCAAACAGGATGCCGCGCTGGTGGAAGCCCTGGAGATAACTTTTGAGAAGGAAAAGAACCGTAAACTGGAAGAACTCGTTAAGAACTATACAGAGGAGCAGAAGAAAGCATTTAAAACCTGGGTCGATGACAATTTTCCTTCCAATGAGTTTGTAAAACCATACAAAGAAAATGGTGAGCCGAAGCTCACCTATCTAAAGTCCTACTTTATCGAAATGATAATCCCGGAATATAATGATTTCACAGAATGGGCCCGGGACAAGAAAGGCATTACTCTCCAGGAGAGCCCGACAGGTTACCGTATTGTAGAAGAACAACGACAGTTGTTTTGAAAGTCCCCTCCACCGCAGTCAGTATAATGACCCAAGCAACCCCGCCCGGTCTATAGGACATCCGACCGTTGACGTTCCTTATTTTTGTATTTTTCAAGAAGTTGGTAAACTAAGTTTACTAACTTTTTAAAAAAACTTAGTTTACTTAGTTTACCAACTTTTTAAATCAACGAAGATAGTCGGTAATTTGCCCGGGATAGTAGGAATATTTGGGCCGAGACTATAAAGATGTCCGGAGCTTTGATTTGGCCAGTGAACCATATAAGTAAGAAGCAACTCTCCCAGCTGCTAAACCAAAACCAATCACAATCGAGATCACAATCGAGATTGAGTTGACTATGACAATGTTATGTAGTAGTATAAGGACATCATGAGAACTATCGAATTTGAGACAGAGTTGAGAGGGAATAAAAGCCTGCGAATTCCCAGTACCGTACTCGGTTCTCTGCCGTCCAGCGGAAAGGCAATTGTATTTGTATACGTAGACCTTGATCCGGAAGATCGCGAGTGGCGCAAGGCATCGTATGGGCAGTTCCTTCGTGACGACTCGGATGAGGATGCGGTATATGATAAGTACTGTTGAACTCGGCGACGTGTACATATGCCTGTTTCCTTTTACTTCAGGACGTCACTTCAAGCCGCGGCCGGTTCTCATTCTTCGTGATCTTGATCCGGACTGTCTTATCTGCCGCATAACTTCTGTTCCTCACCAGGGATTTCTTGACATCCGCATAGCGCATTGGCAGAAAGTGGGTTTGGAAAAACCTTCCACCATAAGGCTCTCCCGCCTCGTCACTGCCGAGAAGAGCCTACTCAAGGTCCGCATTGGGAGGCTCTCCGACGAGGACTTAGATCTTGTGCGACAGACCTGGAACGAGCAGTTTCGACTGTGACGCATCGAACGACTGCCCCCCTGTATTTGAGAAGTTTGGAGTAAATTGCCTGCTTTCTGCCTGGAGAAGGCGCCATCCTTTTTCCACTTTTAATGGGTAAAACTGCAGATTGGTTTGTGGTCTCTTTGGCATCCTATACTTCCTGGTCCGGACATGTTTTTCTATTTGGAAGAAGTTGGTAAACTAAGTTTACTAACTTTTTTAAAAACTTGGTTTACTTAGTAAACTAAGTTTACCAACTTCTTAAATCGGTGGAAAACCGGAGAGAAAGTTGTGTGGAGTGTGGCAGAAGAATTGACTGTCATTTTAGTTCCATATCGAGATTGGGGAAAGTTTCTTGGCGAGGATTAGATCGATCAGTTTTTTTTGAAAAAACTGTACGAAAGTACGGGCTGAATTCGTGCTTAATCCCCTTTGGCTCTTTTGTAAAAAGTGTGTAAGATCGATTGGTAACCGGGCGGTTACCTGGTACCTGAATTTGCTCCCTCCACCCGCATAAGGTTGCCGGCTTACTGCGGCTATTTCAGCGCAAATTCTTCTAACTATCACCATTTGAACGTCAACTATCACGATTTGAAAATTAGGTGATAGTTGAAAATTGCCACGTTTGTGAGATCTCCGGTTTCTGGTGGCTCATCAAGATCTGTATAGGGCTGAATGTGTGGTTACTGTCTGCTCGACTTTTTACCTCCGGAGATATAGGCTTCAATTGCATCCCTGGTCAGGGCGGCGATAGAACGATGCTTTTTATAGGACAACGCCCGGAGAGCGTTGTGCTGCTCCCGCTCGATGGATGCGAAAAGGATAACCGGATATTTAAGGTTCTCTTTGGTCATCTTCTGAATCTCCCGCCATATTGGTTCACGGTTAATGATTCTCCTGGAGTTAGAATATAACATCATCGGCCGGCTCGGTGTCTTCAAGATAGTCTAAAAAATCATGATTATCCCAGAATGCCGCGAGCGCTTCTTCGGTTTTAAATTCAGGTATTTTCTTTTTCATGAAAGTATCTTCGTTAAAATCGAGATCATTTTCTTCTTCTCTCATGTCTTTATGGCGGGTTTGGCGGGTTTATGGCGGGTTTATTTATTGTTGGCCCAATTAATTTTTTTATGGGTTCAACTTAAAGTGCGTGACTCCGCCCGATTTAATCTATGCGGGGGTCTATCAAAGTATGGTTAATGATAAAACAAATACTCAGACTCAGATTGAACTCTCGGTTTGTTTGCTAAAAAGTTGGTAAACTAAGTTTATCAACTTTTTTTAAGCCGTAAAAAAAGTAGAAAAGATTGTGTAATTGACAGAAGGACTGGTTGTCATTTGAGTTCTCTGTCAAGCTCGGCAAAAACTTTTTCGGCGGGAATCAAATTGCCCCTTCCCTCATTGATCTCCCGGCACCGCCGGAGGATCTCTTCCTTCCACTCCGCGCTGATGGGGAATGCTTCGTCAGAGTCGAGATCCTTTAGCCTGTCAATCTCCTCCCCGCTCCCCAACTTTACCGCGACTTCATCATATAAAGTCTTGAAGTCCGGATCTTTCATCTTTCTGTGGAATATCGCATTTTTCATATTGGTAAAGTTATTGTTATTTAAGCCAGAATGTCTCAAATGTAAGACATTTGGCCAAGGAAAGAATAAATGAAAAAAGTTAGTAAACTAAGTTTACTAACTTTTTTTAAAAACTTGGTTTACTTAGTTTACCAAGTTCTTGATCTTGATAGATCAATTGCCTTTTCACAACTGCGGGAAGGCAATCGTATTGATTTGCCATAGCCGGTGACTGTTAGTGGTAGTTATGGAGGTACTCGTTTATTAGTAGGGGATTTTTAATTGTTTTTGGGATGTTAAAAAAGTTGGTAAACTTAGTTTACTAACTTTTTTTAAAAACTTGGTTTACTTAGTTTACCAAGTTTTTAGGTGACCGAGATTTTTGTGATCCAAGTATTCTTTCGACATTGTCGAAAGAATTAAGCTGAAGCCATTATGGTGACGCAAATATATACGACTTTTTGCGTCAAACGATCTCCAGCAGGGATGAAAAAATCTTTAGTGTGACAGTCCGAGCAGGTCAGCTCCTTGCAACATTCGCCGGTCGGTGGTGACAATCTCAGTGCATTTGGCTGCCAGGGCCGAGCCCAGGTGAATTCCGTCGAGCGTTCGGAGCATTATGGGGGGGGTTTGTGCATAACAGCGCCGGGCGACTTCAACGGCTTGGTCAAGCACATCATGTCCAACTGACAGAAGTACCAGCCGCCCATCTTCAACATCTCCGCGAAATTTCCGGTGAAGCCGTTCAGCCCACCCGGATTTAATATCGCCCCGGGACTCTTTCTGGCAAAGAGCGTAGAACAACTCTGTGTCAAGCACCTCGCTGGAAAAAAGCGGTTCGCTGGATTTGTCAGCTTTGTCCAGGTAGATTTCGGAGTCATCTTCCGGGGTGTAAAGCTTGAGCACGCAGGAAGTATCCCAATAGATCAACAGCGTTCCTCCCGAAGCTCATCCAGGATTGCCCGGGAACCGTGAGAGCTCTGCCCCGTGCCGCTTTTACGCTGCAAAGCTTTCAGTTCTTTTATCCAGCCGGACATGTTGGTGGCCGACCGAGCCCGAATTCCCGAGAGCCTGGCTTTGGGTTTTCCTCTCACGGTGATGATTACATCTTCACCGGACTGGGCCAGAGCTACCAGGGCGCTCAGCGTAGCTTTACTTTCTCTTAAAGTTGTTATCATGTGACCAATGTAGTCACATGCACAGAGTTAGTCAAGAGGCGTTATCATTTGTTACTTCTCTCATGCCTCAATGTGGGATTTTAAAAAGTTAGTAAACTAAGTTTACTAACTTTTTTAAAAACTTGGTTTACTTAGTTTACCAAGTTTTTGAGTCATTGAAAATAGTTGGGAATTTGCCCTATATAAACCGAAGGCAGCATTCCCTCGGAGGAAAACTTTTTGACTTTCACAATCACTTATAGGGCCTTAACTGCGGCTTAAAATATATGAAGAAGATGTCTCATTTTTCAAACTACTTGCACAGTATAACGTCATGCGAACAAGCAGATTATAATCCAGAAGACCCGGACAAAAAGCCGGATGTCCCATTAATGTCCCATTTTTTGGATAGGACATAAGAAGACATTTGACCTCGGAGGTCAGTAGAAAGCGTTGCGGTTCCCTGCCGAACAAGAGGATAGCCGCGTGCGTGGGTTTTCCTGGGCCTCTCCGGGCGAATAGGCACAGGATTGTGCCGTATGAGCCCGTGGCGGCTGAGGAGTCCCGACGTTATGTCGGGACGACGAAGACGCCAAAAACATAACAGCCTGACCGAAGGGAAGGACCGAGGAGGCGCTGTGGGAGTATCCCGAAGGGAGACGTACAGCGCCGACCTCCCGACCGGATGGGAGGGAACAAAGGTAAGGGGCGTCAGCCCCGTGGGTAGCGGGGG
>Ga0222681_1000079_pt1 | contig 36874 bp, 31 predicted proteins | sample AntAcemetage1006_FD_179844 | JGI IMG/M metagenome (GOLD analysis project Ga0222681, IMG submission 179844) | Saline water microbial communities from Ace Lake, Antarctica - #1006 | ecosystem: Environmental > Aquatic > Non-marine Saline and Alkaline > Saline | place: Antarctica: Ace Lake... | reverse complement strand
TCCGCCGAAGTGTTACCACCCATAGTAACACACCCCCCAATGCTTAATGATAGTATTATACAAATTAATGTCGATATTCGATTCATATTCATCCTCCTTTTTTTACTATAAATTTTTGGTTGCTGTTAAGTAGCATAACATTTACATATCAGGCAGTTCTGCCTGATATCCTGATATTGAATGGGTGAACAGGCAGGTTTGCTTGTTTTCAATATTCAATATTCTTTATGGTAATGAAAAACATGTTAAAATAGGCCGATAGCTATGTCAAGTATAAGTAATATTCTTGATGATATACGCTAGGTAATGCGACGGCGACACTATTCGATTCGCACGGAACGAACATATTGAGGAACAGGGTCAGAGCTTTTCTCCCACATTACTGCTTCAAGATTATTCGGATGTAACACCGCCGCCGCCCATTGGATCGAAGACCAGGTCGTTCTGTTGTGAAAAATAGTAGAGGATGTGCGCAATCATTTGGCCTGGAATACGTCCCGGCCACTCATCGCCGAAACGCCGGTCGCAGTCATTCCAGTCCCACGTGTCCCATGTCCTTAAACCCCAGTCAAGTTCTTTGAATCGTTGGAGATCGTCTTTTCCTTCCAAGGCCAGCGACCATACCATCGGCTCTGTCCAGCCATGTTTTTCGGCCACCTGGGAGACGGTGAAACCCCTCGATAAATCGGTATTTGGCTGAAATGGGTATCCTGGTTGTTGCTTTTACCATGGCCGTGATCCCCTACCCTTCCGACGTCACCTTAGCCGTTACGGCTTATCGCATACGCTGGATTTGCCGGGATGGGAGATTTCCTTGATTTCCTCGTGTCGAAAACAATCAGTTGTGTGATCGTTTACCATGCCGACCGCCTGCATAAATGCGTAGCAGATCGTTGGCCCGACAAAGTTGAATCCACGCTTCTTTAAATCCTTGCTCATCATTTCGGACAATTCAGTTTTCGCCGGGAGCTCTGCCATGGATTTCCATTCGTTTTGCTCAGGTATACCTTTAACATAGCGCCAGAGAAATGAATCCAGTGAGCCAAACTCCTCTTGGATCTTAATAACACACCGTGCGTTCTTGATGGCTGATTCGATCTTTAGACGATTGCGCACAATGCCGGAATCGGAAAGCAGGCGTCTTACCTCTGTTTCAGTATAATTAGCTATTGTTGTGTAATCAAAGAAGTGAAACGCCTTCCTGTAATGCTCTCGTTTTTTCAGGATGGTCAGCCAACTCAGCCCTGCCTGTGCTCCTTCGAGAACCAGGAACTCAAACAGAAGCCGGTCATCATGACCAGGAACCCCCCATTCATAATCATGGTAAGCAATGTATAAAGGGTCTTCTCCACACCATATGCACCTGTTCTTCATTTTTCTATACTGGTAAGTAATGTGATAATTATAAAATCCTTAATTATAAACTTTTTGTTCATTTTGCTGAACTCCCCCCTCTTTTAACCCCGCCCTTTCTGTCAGCCTAACGGACTGTGCGGATATGAGGTTTTTTAATCAATACTTCCAATCTGCATGACTTACTGGTAGTTTGCTTAACTCTGTTTTCAATTGCTTCCAGTTTGGCAGGTATCTGTCCATATAGTAAAGGAATCTGTCATTGTGATGCCTTTCCAATAAGTGGATCATTTCATGAACGATGATATATTCTAAACAATAATCCGGCTTTTTTGCCAACTCAAGGTTTATCCAAATTCTTTTCTTTTCAATGTTGCATGAACCCCACTTGGTTTTCATTTGCTTTACTTGCCACTCGTTCACTTTTATATTCAATACTTTTTCCCACTTCTCAATGATTGCAGGAATTTGTTTTTTCAGTTCAAACCGATACCATTCAGTCAATATTTTATGTCGTTTCTCAACCAATGTTTCAGGTCTTATATAAAGGTCAATATAAGTTTTGTTTTTTATCACCACCTTGGGCGGCGCATCCGCTTCAATGATATTCAGCAAGTATCTTTTACCTTGAAAATAATGGCTCTCTCGGTTTTTGTATTCTCTTGGCGTAATTCTCTCCTGTCCTTCAAATTTTCGTTGGTGTTTTTTTATCCAGCCTAATTTTGAAATGGCAAAAAGGCGAATAGCATCTTCATTTACTGTTAATGGTACAGCAATGCGAACCCTGCCTGTTGGAGGGTAAACAGCCAGATGTATGTTCTTAATATTTTTGCGAACCACATCAATCATTATATTACTGATTGTGATTTGTTCCATTAGTAATCTCTCTGACTTCTTACCAGATTCAGGATATATTCAGCATCTGGTTCCTTCACTTCGAATTTCCCCAATGTTTCTTGAATGACGTACTTAACTGCTTTTGACTTTTGAATATTATCTCTCCACCCGTCTTTCTTCGTTGTTAAAATTTTGTGGTCTAATTCATTTGCGATAGTTTCATCTTTGCCAAGGTTATCATACAAGGCCCTTTTAGCATTTGTGTTTAATGAAAAAGGATATTCAGAACTTGTGCCTGGTTTCTTCACTTTTCTTGAAAGTGCTATGATTTCCTGTAAATACTTTTCATATTCTCCGGTGGCTTTTTTCCGCAGCTTAATGAGTTCATCTAAAAGCACACTCATTTTTTCATAATACATCGGGTTAGTCGGACTTTCTTCAATAATTACTTTACGCAGATTGTTTTCTATGGCTTCAGCCATTGCATCTTTATTGTCACGGATATTTTTTGGCAAATCTTTGATGGCGTCTTTTCCTTTTTCAACCAGCAATTCCACCAGACTCATGTCGTCAAAATTGGCAAGCATACGGCTTTCTTCCGCACCTATGTAGCTGTCGATCAAATGGCGCATGGCAGGCTCATACTGCTTCAGGTCTATATAATCACCACTGGCAAGCTGTATTTCTTTTCGCAGGTTTTCAAAGTGTTTGATGTCGTTTTTGATTAGCTCTGTTTCTTTGCCGGTATAACCTGCCTCTTTCATTTCACCGGCTATGTTTGCATAAGCCCGAATGAGTGCAATGGTGAGTTTGTATAAGGAAACCCGTCTTGGTTCAGTGTCTTTCAGTTCATCAGGGTTTTCGGTGTTTTTGCCACAGAAGTAACGGATATGGGCTAACGTGTCTTTTGGTGGGTCAACAGCTTCACATAATGCTTTAATGGCTTCCAATGCTTCATCTAATCTTTCTTTGCCTTTTTTCAATCGGTCTTTCAATAAGCCTTCAATATCCGATTTTTCGTATCCACTAAATACTTCGGAAGTGTAATCCTTAAACGCATCCTCCAAACTCTTGAACAAATCCATGTAGTCAATGATGTAGCCGTATTCCTTATCATCACCATCCAATCGGTTCACACGGCAAACTGCCTGAAAGAGCCCGTGATCTCTAAGATTTTTATCCAGGTACAGGTAAGTGGCTGATGGTGCGTCAAATCCGGTGAGCAATTTGTTTACAACGATCAGCAGTTTCATTTGGGCAGGTTCTTCTACAAATTTTTTCTTTACCTCTTTTTCAAACTGTTCAACTTTATTGATAGCTGTGTTGGGGTCTTCATTAAAATAATCTGCCAGCATTTTCCTGTAAATTTCAAAACGCTGCAATTTTTCGGTGTTACCTTCACCTGCTTCTTCTCCTTTAATGTCGGTATGAGTGGGAACGAATGATGTCACGATAGCCGCACTTTTAAAACCTGCACCTTGAAACAGTTCATAATAACGACAGGCGTTATATATACTGTCTGAAACCAGCATGGCATTGCCTCTGCCGTTTTGCAGGCGTTCCTTTTTCTCCATGTCGAGCATCATGTCCATCACGATTTTCTCTAATCGCGATTTAGAGCTGAATATTCTTTTTATCGTTCCCCATTTCTGTTTTAACTCGGCTTTGGCAAAATCAGTAAGTCCACGGGTTTTGAGTTCAAACCATTCGTCAATTTTTTCCGATGATGTGATCTTTTGCTCGATGTCCCTGGCTTCATAGCGTAAATCCAAAATCACTTTGTCGTTTACTGCTTCGTCAAATTTGTAGGTATGAATGTATCTTCCGAAAACTTCCAGGCTGGTTTGTTTGTCGGATTTCAATAAAGGGGTTCCGGTAAAACCAATAAACAAAGCATTGGGTAAAAATTCTTTCATTGCCATGTGCAACTTACCCGTCTGTGTCCGGTGACATTCATCCACAAATACATGCAAATCGCCTTTGGCTTTAAAATCTGACGGGATGCTGCTGCGCAAATCACGCAAATATGCATCCATATCTTTTTCGTCAACTTCTTCCTTGCCGCCAAATTTGTGAATGAGTGAACACATCAGCAAAGGCGAATTGTCATTGAGTTTATTCAGTAAATCTTTTCCGCTTTTTGCGCGATAAATGTCTTCCTGAACGCCTTTGTAAACCTTTTTTATCTGCTCATCCAGTTCCTCACGGTCCGTAATAATCAGCACCCTGGCCTTGGGGTTGTATTCTCTCAACCATTTGGTGAGCCACACCATCGTTAAGCTCTTGCCGCTGCCCTGTGTGTGCCAGATGATGCCGCCTTCTCTGCGTTTCACAAAATCCTGTGCGGCTTTAATGCCGAAATATTGATTGGGTCTGGCCAGTTTCTTTTGCCCTCTGTCATACACAATAAAATCGTGCAGCAGTTCCAGAAACCGTTCTTTGTTCAGCAATTCCACCACATTTTTATCCAGCGGATAATCGTATTTGGCGGTCCTGTCACGGATAGGCTTGGTGAGTTGCAGTAAATACGGATAGTCTTTGTTGACTTCTTCACTTACCTCTTTCCATTTCAGGAAATATTTTTCTTTAGTATCAATAGCTGCATGTGCAAGGCCCTCAATGTCATTCCCTGCCATTACAAACTGAATGGTGCTGAAAAACGGCTTGATGAAAATATGTTTTTGATTATCCAGGTTTTGACGAATGCCTTCAGAAATAGATACGGTGCTTCGTTTCAGTTCAAGCACACCCAGGGCAATACCATTTACATACAATACAATATCAGGGCGCTTTTTGTGGATGCCTTTGATGGTCACTTCTTCAGCAATGGCAAAATCGTTTTCCAAAGGATTCTTCCAGTCAATGAGCCAGATCGTTTCTTTGTTTTGCCCGATTTCGGGCTGAACATTCACGCCATAACGAAGCATGGAATACACTTCTTTGTTTACATCATACAGTGATTTGCTCTGGTCGTTGGCTGTTTTACCAAATTCATACAGAGCTTTGCCTATCAGGTTGGGGCTGTATCCTTTTCGGGTGAGATAAGCACTTAAGATTTCTTCCTCAATGTTGCTGTTTTCTTCCCGCACTTCCCAATTGCCGAGATAGCGGTATTTCAATTCGTTTTGAAACAACGCCACCACACGGTTTTGGGTTTCCCGTTCTTTTTTGCCGATGTTACTCATAATCTGTCGCCCTTATTTTTTGTTGGGCAATTTCAATGGCTTTATGCAATTTTTCCTGCAACAATTTTTTTGGAGGCAATATGGTTAAATAATCGGCTACCCTGATATTGCTTTTACCTAACTGCAACAGTTCAATGTGTTCTTCGTTTTTGCCGGTGCATAAAATCAAGCCAATGGGGGTGTTTTCGTCTTCAACCTGCTCGTATTTTTCGAGATAGCGTAAATACAACTCCATCTGTCCCTTGTATGCGGCTTCAAATTCACCGATTTTCAGATCAATCGCTATCAGGCATTTTAACCTGCGGTGATAAAACAAAAGGTCAATGTAATAGTCCCTGTTATCAATCATAATGCGTTTTTGACGCGCCATAAATGCAAAATCACTGCCCAATTCTATAATAAAGCGTTGTAGTTCAACGATGATGGATGTTTCCAAATCTTTTTCAGAATGGGTATCGGACAAACCTAAAAAATCGAGAAAATATGGATCTCTGAAAACCAAATCAGCGCTTAATCTTTGCTCGTTTTTCAGTTCGTTAAGGTTGTTGAGGATAGTTTGCTCCGGCTTTCTGCTGATGGCGGTGCGTTCATAGAGCATGGATTGAATGCGTTCCTTCAATTGCCTTGACGACCATTTTTCAAGCTTGCTTATTTCTATGTAAAACTCTCTTTTTAACGGGTCTTCCATGTAGATCAGACTTCGGAGATGTGTCCAGCTCAATTCTCTACGCAGTGCGTATACAATTTGCTCATCAGGAAATACATTGGCAAACTGCATACATTGCCTGAGGTGTTTTTCTCCCCAGCCTTTGCCATATTCTTCTGTCAATTGTCGAGCCAGTGTAGCGACAATCTGCTTGCCGTATTCTGCTCGATTATTTTTCAAAACCTCGCCATTTATTCGTTTGCCGATATGCCAGTACAATAAAGTGATTTCTGCATTTACGGCTAATGCTACATTCTGCCGGCTCTTTTCAATCAGCTTTTTTATGTCGGCGGCAATGGGCTGAATACTCTTTATTACCTGACTCATACCAGCCTGATCCTCCCGGTCAATAAATTCTGCATCATGCCTTGTTTGATCATTTTGTATTTATCCAGTTTCTTTTCTAAGGCTTCTATTTCGGCGTCCATGTCGGAAAGGATTTGGGCGATACGGGTTTGTTCTTCGATTGTTACGGGCATATTTATCGGTAACTTTATATATTCATTACCATTAATACCCGGTTGTCCTGTCCGCGTTGAATTTGACCGTATCCAATTCCAATATGAATAAGTCTGTGTGTAAAATTGGAAATATTCAGGAAGTAAGACTTCAGGATTTACTTTCACACGGATTAAAAATCCTGCGAAAATCAATTCCCCATCTTTAGTATTATATAAATATGTTTTCCCTACACTTGCTCCTGTCCTTGCAAAAACCAAATCACCCTTTTCAAGAAAATAATAAGATGAATTAATATTGTCTACTGAAACTACATTTTTCTTGGAATGCTTACCATCTTCTGTAATGTCAGTAATTCTCAAATAAACAGGTAGAGATTCATTGAATGCTACTGCTGCTGCATTTATTCCATAATCAGGATTTTGCTTCAAACAATTACTCAACTTCTTTACTTCCCATCCCGCTTTCGGTTTCAGCAACTCCTGCATTGCCCCTTGCTTGATGGCTTGCTTTTTGGCAATGAGTTTTCCTAATTGGGTAATGAGTGCATCGGCATCGTTTAAGGCAGTGGCTATGGCGGTTTGCTCGGTTTTGGTGGGGGGGAGGGGGAGAAAGAATTTTCTAATCCTTGTAAGTGCTAATTTGGGCTGTGCTCCTAAAGTTTTTTCTGCCTCAATCTTATTTTGAATTAACCAAGACATTAAAACATAGAGCAAATAATCCCTATTACAGGAAATGTTTGTAAGCCTATCTGCATTTTCAGTAAGATTGGCACCGTCCAATTTATAGGGAATTTTACCGACAATCCCCAAAGAGCCTGCAACAGAAATAAAAATATCATCAATAAATATACAATAATGTTTTATTGATGGATAAACATCATCCGGCACATATTTGATATCATTTAAAGAAACACCTCCCATAAACATATCTACAACTCTGATATATGGATGAGATGTTTCTCTATCTGTCAACGACTTGCCTAACGGCAATCTTTTACCGCTTTTTACTTCTGAAATTTCATCGATGATTGGAACTTTCCAATCACTCGGAATGACACCGACTTCCGTTTGCTTAAAACCTTTCTGTATCTCCATTGTTTCTACCATACAAAATTCATCCGTTTTAAATGGTTTTCCACTTTGACGGCCAGTGAATCCACTTCACTGCTAAGTTTCGGCAAAGGTGTTTCATATCGTTCCGCCAGTTCTTTAATGCGTTGAGTCAGGCGGTGGCTGATGTTGTCCATTTCTGTGCGGATTCGTCCATTCATGCTGTGCATCCATTTCTTCTCCACCACGATGATTTTTATTTCTTCAATGCTCAGTTTGGGATATTGGTCAATCACTTTCTTTTCCAGATCGGCTTTGGCAGTTTTTATCTTGGCTTGTACTTTCTTTTCATCCTCCATCAGTTTTTTATACTGTTGGAGCATGTCGTATTCTTCGGCATTGTCGGCATTTCGCTTACCTAATTCTTTAATGGTTTTGCTCAAATTGCCTTTGCTGATTTTACCTTTATCGTCCATAGCATTTACAAGTAAACCATCTTCACCACCGTGCTCTTCCCGCAGTTCGTCCATATTGACTGTCAAGGATTCGGTTTGTGCTTCCAAATCGTCAATGGCTTTTTGCTCTGTGGTAAAATATTCCTGTATCATCAGGGCAGGCGGTATCAGTCTGCCTTCCAGTCCTTCAATTCCCGCCACCTGCTTCATCACTTCTCTGTCACCTTTTTTGGTTTTCTTTTCAATGCGTTTCACTTCGTTGCCGGCTTTCCAGCCATCTGCCGCCAGTTCATAAAAATCATCCTGCATGGTTTCAGCCCAATAGTCCATCAGGTGCTGGTACATGGCATATTTGTCGGTGAGTTGCTTGTTGGCGTAATGCTTCAACAGGTTTTCAGAAATGGTGTGTATCTCCTGTTTGGGCTTCAATCCTTTGTCCAATGCTTTGGTACAGGTTGTGGTTTCGGCTTCCCATTTGTTATACACGGCATCCATCTTTTTAGCGAAAGTGGTAAATTCGGGATGCTGAAAAATAGTGTTTTTGATTTCTTCGTTTTCAATGTTGAGTTGATAATATTCCGGGCGCTTGTCAACGGCTTTGAATAATTCACTTTTCAATGAAGGGTACACCGCCCAATATTTTTCCATTGCTTCAATATCTCTTTTGGGTAGGCCACCGAGCAAATGGGCTTCAATATCTTGTATGTCCTCCACTTCCTGGCTGTCAATGTAGCGGGGAATGTTCAGGTTGTAATCGTTCTTGGTGTCAGCAATTTCAGCAAGAGGAATAATCCGTGAATACCCGGGTGTTTCAATTTGATTGTTAAAAGTGTCTACTATCTTATAAATGTCCTGCTCACGCAGACGGTTTTTGTTGCCATCTTTAATAAATCCCTTGCTGGCATCAATCATAAAGATGTCTCTGCGCTCTGCGGCGTTTTCTTTATCAATCACAATCAAACTGGCGGCAATGCCGGTTCCATAAAACAAGTTGGGTGGCAAACCGATAATGCCTTTGATGTAACCCTTTTGAATAATCTTTTTGCGGATGTCGGCTTCAGAATTGCCACGGAACAAAACACCCAATGGCAAAACAATACACGCCTTACCTTTTGATTTCAGCGATTTAATAAAGTGCAACAGAAAAGCGAAATCGCCATTCTTCTTGGGCGGAACTGCATCGTACCCTTCAAAACGTTTGTAAATATCATTGGCAGGGTCTAACCCATTCATCCATGACTTATAGCTGAACGGCGGATTGGCAACCGCATAATCAAATTGTTTGAGTTCGCCTGTGGTATCATCGGTAAACTGTGGAGAAGACAGGGTGTTTCCCTGCACAATCTCAGCATCAGGGTTGCTATGTAGCCACATATTCATCACCGCCAGGGCACGTGTGGCGTTGTCGTTTTCCTGTCCATAGATGGATATGCCGTGTGGTGTTTCGTCTGCCGCTTTCAACAGCAACGATCCCGAACCGCAGGTAGGGTCATAAATGGTTTCCGATTGGCTTTTAGATTTGCTGATGCCAATCACTTTTGCCATAATGCGGGAAACTTCGGCAGGTGTGTAGAATTGTCCTTTGCTTTTTCCGCTTTCGGTCGCGAAGTGTCGCATAAGGTATTCGTAGGCATCACCAAGCAAGTCATCGCCTTCTGCCCGGTTGCCGCTGAAATCCAGTTCCGGTTTTTCAAAAATGGTAATCAGGTGGGTTAATTTATCAACCTTGTCTTTCCCTTTACCCAGTTTTTCATCGTCATTAAAGTCGGCAACGGTAATCACACCCGTCAGTCCATTGGCCTTGGCAAACTCTCCGATAATTTTGTTGATTCTGTCACCGATGTCAGGTTTGCCTTTGTGCTTTACCATATCGTAGAAGCTGGCATCTGCTGGGATATCAATCAGCGGGTCTTTTTTGTCGGATACGTATTTCATGAACAGCATCACCAAAACATAATCCTTGTATTGGCTGGCGTCCATACTTCCTCTCAGTTCGTTACAACTTGCCCAAAGTGAGCTGTACAATTCAGATTTCTTTATTGCCATTCATTTTCCTTCTTCTATCGGTTATTTCGTATCCTATATCCTATTCAACTGACAATTAATAACGGAGATCGTTTGTGTATTTTTTATCAGGCCAACGAAAAGCTAAGGGGCGCGGCGGCTTTTTGCCGCGTCCCTCTTGAGCGATTGGTTAAGCAAGTGCTATAGATGTTGCATTACATTTCTTACAACCTGTATAGCAATATCATCCCATACTTTTTCTACAATGCCCGTTTGGCTAGTACCACCGATAGTCGGATCCTTCGATTCTGAGAAAAATTTCTCCTTCCAGCGTTTCTCTCCAATAGAGAAATCGGCTTCCAATCTGCATCTTCCTACATCAATTGCAGGAGTAATATTAAAAAAACCAGCAGAATATTCAAACTCGGTTTTGGCTTCTATTATTTCTATGGTGAGGGTTTTGTTTGATGACTCAATAAGACCAACTGATGCATCAAGTGCTTCTAGTATACGATTGGCTAAGCCGACTCCAGTTGGTATCCTAGTTTGGGAGCCGCCGCCTACAAATCCAGACGCACCTTGTACATCAATACGTTCTGGAAATGATGATGGGATCCATTTAACTGAAATTGGTCCTTTAGAATTTGATTCAAAATTCTTTGCCTCCCGGACTGCCGGATATGAAAGGCGGTTATTAAACGGCAAATTGACTGCACATCCAGAACAAAGTAAAACCACAATCGCACTAACAAGCACAAATCTCAATTTTCTCATTTCATCCTCCTTAAGAAGCATAACGCCAAGGCTCACTGGCCGGAAGGGACGCAGGCCCTTGCGGCCCATGTGGAGTCGCTGGTTATGTGTTGATTTGACTATCATCTTTGTTTTCGTGTTCAATGCCTTTCGCTGAGCTAATTAGATAAGCAAGGAATTCTCGATGTTTTTTTATGTCATTCATTGAAAGCTTAATTCTATATCGACCACCTCGTTTTTCATAATCCATCAAATCAAGTCCTTTTTCTTCTATTTCCCTTTCTAATTCATCAGAACGCTCAAGACGGATTTCCATTCTCATAAAACTCTTTTTGGCACGAAATATTATAAAATTATCAGTACTACCATTTTGGGCAAGACCAATATAAAACTTATTATACTTAAGCTCGTATCCTGGCAGAATGTCAGTAATGATTGATAATGCTTCATCAACAATTTTTACAGTTTTTTCTGTTCCCTTTATATTTTCCCAATAGTGTCTATCAGTTACAGCGTTAACTTCCTCGTCTTCCTCAACAAATCCTAAATTCATTTCATCAAGAACCGTGTTAAATGTTAGAAAATAATCATTACCATTTTTATATGCTGTTAATTGAATTGCTATTAGCGGAATATTGCCATTAAACAGGCTAATGACATTTAAAAATCTGCTTGTAATCCCTTCTGCAACTATGACCGCACAATGTTCATATTGTGGATATCGTTTTCTTTCTATGTCCCAGTATTCAATTGTTCTGATAATATGACTCTCATCTGTTTTCCCTAACTGAATCTCAACTTCATACCGTTTGTTAATTTCTGCATCTTGTAATAAAATATCCAAACGTCCGGCACGAGGTTGTTTACGCTCCTTGTCTTTTAGTACTAACTCTCCCAGCCCTAATATCTCGGGATTTCTAGCAATGACATCCTGCAGCCAATGTTCATTTAAAATAGGGTGGTCTCGCAGATTAACTTTTTCGGGTTTGATCAAGTTGATTTTATCCATTTTTTCTCATCCTTTTTTACACATAACACAGCTAATCAGCCGCGCGTCTTTTTGCGTAGGCTGAATTAGCCTTGTTATGCCTTTCTGTTTTTTAATTGTGAAACCATTTTGGAGAATGCGTACCCCTCTAATAAAACCATATTTTTCTTGGAGAGATTCATGCCCCATTCCGGCTTGCTCTTTTTTCCTATGTAATCCCTATCGACCAATAACGCATTTGGCTCCGTCCAGGCTTCAGATGGGATTAGAAACAATCTTGGTTCTTCTCCTTCATCAAGTATTGCTAATGCTAGATACATTTCTACTGATAGATAGAATTTCTCTTTCTGCATAAAAACATAACCCTTTCCCCGGATCGACTTCACTTGAATCGAAAGGAAAGGACCATTCTCATAACGTACAACGAAATCGATTCCCCTATCATCAACTTCTGTCGAGTACACCTGGAAACCAAACATTGTAAATTCCATCTTTACGAAGTATTCGCTAAAGGCCCCAACTTGTTGTCGATTTAAAGCTTTCCAGTTGTATCGCATGTTTTCCTTTTTGGACATAACAATTAATATACATAGTTGGTATTTTCCGAGCTTTCGTGCAATCGCACTTAAATTCATGAGAAACGAAAAAAGGAGATTGCACCATCAAACCAAGCACAATTGAACTTCGACCATTGGACATTTGGTGCTAATAAAAACTAAAAACCCGGTGGATAAAATAACAGCTATTCAACCACGGGTGGCCTCTTGTCGAACCAGGGCCTTGCCTGTTCCAGTTGAGCTGCCAGCCGGAACAGTGTCGCTTCGTCTCCGAATCTCCCCATAAAGTGGACCCCACAGGGCAGACCTTCTTCCGTCCAGTGAAGAGGAACGGACATTGCGGGTTGACCTGTGAAGTTGGCCAGTTGTGTGAAGGGGGTTTTTGAGAGACTCTCTACCGCAAGTTTGTCTGTTATGCCGGAGAATTTTAACAATTTTCCCAATCCCATCGAGTTCACTAATGTCAAGAGAGCGCGTTCGGCAGGTTTTGGCTGCAATTCGCCTATCCTGACAGGAGGATATGACATGGTCGGCGTGAGATAGAGGTCATATTTTTCATGAAAGCGTCCCATTATTCTGGAGGCTATACCCCATTCGCGCATCTGTTTTACAAAATAGCCCGCGGAAAAGGTGCGGCCAAGCAGTCCGAGGGTCCAGGTCAGCGCCTCTACATCATCCTTTTTTGCTTTTCTGCCTAATATGGATTGCAGCTCCTCTATATCGGCCGCTATTTCTGCCATATACATGGCGAGGTAACTGTTTGCCAGGGCCTTTCCATCAATGTCCGGACGATTCTCTTCAACCTTGTGTCCCAGTTCTTCAAGGAGCCGAGCCGTTTTTTCCACGGCCTTTATGCACTCGGGATGAACCTCTGTGTCGAGCGGAGAGAGGGTATTGAATGCTATTCTCAGAGAACCGGGTTCTCTTTTGATCTCTTCCATATATGGTCGCTCCGGTGATGGAATAATATATGGAGCTCCCACATCGGTCCCGTTGGTTGCATCCAGCATGGCCGCGCTGTCCCTGACAGAACGGCTGATTATATGTTCAACAACGGCACCCTGCCAGATTGCCCCATGTTCCGGGCCGGTAGGATTGCGGCCTCGTGTCGGTTTGAGACCAAAAAGAGCGCAGCAGGATGCGGGAATACGAAGAGAACCGCCGCCATCACCTCCCGAGGCTATCGGCACCATACCACTTGCGACGGCAGCTGCAGAACCTCCGCTTGAACCGCCCGGCGTATGATCGGTATTCCAGGGATTGCGTGTTGGTCCATGAAGTTCCGGTTCTGTGACACCCATAAGACCGAATTCCGGACAATTTGTCTTTCCCATGATTACGAGACCCGCATTCTTAAACCTCTTTACCAGTTCACAATCCTCATCGGGAATATAGTTTTTATAGGCTCTGCTTCCACCGGTCAGGGGTACGCCGGCATACGCCGCAACAAGGTCTTTCAGCAAAAAGGGAACTCCTGTGAACGGACCATCGGGGAGACCTTTTTCAATATCTTTTTGCGCAAGGTCGAATATCGGAGCGATTACCGCGTTAAGTTCAGGGTTGAGCTTCTCTATCCGGCTTATTGCTTCTTCGTAAAGATCCGCAGGAGAAACGTCTTTCTTTCTGACAAGCTCAGCCATTCCAAGTCCATCATAACTGTCGTATTCCTTGAATTTACCCATAAGAATTCCCTCCCTTCAGGATGTAATGAAATAATGACTCCATTTTGTGCTGGTAAAACACATATCGACTTATCCACGAATCCGGTTTTTTGTACGTGTTTTAGCTATAAACTTGAAAGTTGAATTAAGCAAGTAATTTCAACAAGTATTAGAGCGAGTTATTGAGACTATGGATTATGGCTCTCAATAATTGAGGCTCCACGCCGTGCCGCAAGCCCGCCTGTGCGTTGCACGCGGATAGACAGAGGGCGGAGTGCGCTCACCGTCCAATTCAATTCTGAATGATGAACAGGCTGCAATGCAGGGGAATAACTCTAGAGTGATAGCGGCTATAATTACTTGCATTTTCCTGGAACTATAGGTAGGTTTTATGAAGATGGATTCAGGCTGACAAAAATGGGTGAGAATGTTAATGCCCTGGATGCCATATATACGCATGATAATGCCAGAGTAGTGGTGGTTGATATGATAAACCTGATGAAAAAGATGTTTTCTGTGTCGCCTCTAAAGATAACCATCCTTGTCGTCTTTTTATCTCTTACGATGTACATTATGAAGGTTCCATTCTTCCATTTTATGGAATTGAAGGCATTGGACCTGAATTTTATAGCTCGCGGTGTCAGGGCGCCGGGGGGAGAAACGGTAATTGCCGCTATTGATGAGAAAAGCTTGGCAGAACTTGGCCGATGGCCATGGAAACGAACTACAATTGCGCGGCTTATAGATACACTGAAAGAGTATGAAGCGAAGAGTGTCGGTTTTGACGTTGTGTTTGCCGAGCCCGATGAAAATTCATCACTTAAAGATCTGGAGAGGTTGTCAAGAAAGATCGATGATGTGGGGCTGAAAAACCCTGTGTTACTGAAATTTCTTAATGAGAGAAAGAAGGAGACCAATACAGATCTCATCCTTGCACAATCTATCAGGCGCGCAGGAAATGTGACTCTTGGTTACTTTTTCTACGTCTCTAAAAACGATGCGGAGCACCTCACTGAGAAGGATATCAAGAGGAGCGAGGAATATATCAGCAAATCGAAATACAACATCGTTCAGATGAGAGGCAAGCTTGATGAATATTCTGTTATTAACGCGTATTCTGCGTCACCTAATGTAAAACTCCTCACCGATGCAACAGGGCGTAGTGGATATTTTAACTCATTTCCCGATATTGATGGTGCAAACCGATGGTCTCCTCTGGTGGTAAGATTCAGAGATAATTTTTATCCCCCATTATCGATTTCAGTTCTGAAACAGTATCTGGATGAGCCTGGACTTTCCTTAAAAATAGCAGATTATGGTGTTGAGAGAATAAAGATCGGCGACATAGATATTCCCACCGATGAAGTAGGGCGGATTCTCCTTAATTTCCTGGGGCCGGGAAAAACCTTCCCGAATTATTCTGTTACCGATATCATCCACAACCGTTTGGACCCGGACCTTTTTAAGAACAAGATTGTGCTGGTTGGCGCTACAGCAACGGGAATTTACGATCTGAGAATAACGCCTTTCAGCAATGTTTACCCCGGCGTAGGTATTCATGCCACGGCGATAGACAACATTCTTCATCAGAATTTTATAAGCCGGCCTGGATGGGCGTCACTGATTGATGTTTTTATTATTATCCTGCTCGGATTTATAGTGGGGATTGTCATTTCGCGAGCGAGTGCTGTTAGCGGGTTTCTATTTGGTATAGTTTTAATTGTTATCTGTATATTGACAAACCGTTTTATTTTCTCCAGTTACAATCTCTGGCTTAGCATCATCTACCCGTTATTTACTATACTGACAGTATATATAGGGATAACTGTTTACAGATATATTACGGAAGAGCGGGAAAAGAAAAAGATAAGGGGCGCATTCCAGTATTATTTGACTGCGTCGGTCATCACCGAGATGCTGAAGGACCCCTCAAAGCTCAAACTGGGAGGGGACAAAAAGAATCTATCGGTACTCTTTTCCGATATCAGGGGCTTTACAACTGTGTCGGAGAAACTTACACCGGAAGAGCTTGTTCACTTGTTAAATGAGTACCTCACCGCCATGACAGATATCGTCTTTAAATATGACGGACTTCTCGATAAATATATGGGGGATGCCATTATGGCAGTATTCGGCGCCCCGCTGGATCAGCCGGATCATCCGAAAAGGGCATGCATGACGGCAATAAGAATGATGGAGGAATTGAAAAAACTTCAGAAAAAATGGAGGGATGAAGAGCGGCCGGTGCTCGACATTGGAATAGGTGTCAACAGTGGCGACATGGTTGTTGGCAACATGGGTTCTGAGATGAGATTCGATTACACCGTTATGGGCGACAGCGTGAACCTTGGCTCCCGCTTGGAGGGGATAAACAAGGAGTACGGCACGAATATAGTTATCAGTGAATTTACTTACGAAAAAGTTAAGGATACATTGTTATGTCGCGAACTTGATTCCGTCAGGGTTAAGGGAAAGGCGCTTCCCGTCAGGATATACGAGCTTTTGGGGGAACGGAAAGATTCAGAAAAGCTGAGTGGCTTTGTCAGTGCCTTTGATGAGGGACTTGCAAAATACACGCAATATCAGTGGGATGAAGCAATATCCTGTTTTAAAAAAGCGATAGAGATCCGTTCCGGTGACCCGCCATCTGAATTGTACATAAAGAGATGTAATGAATTCAAGGAGAATCCTCCGGAAGACGGATGGGATGGCGTATATACGATGACGAAAAAGTGACAGGGTGTAATTATTGGTCGGGGCGACAGGATTTGAACCTGTGTTCATATCAACAATATCAAATGGTTATAAGATAATGATACTCTGCTGATACTTGTCTTCCAAACTCTAAAAACTTCTTCCTGTAATGTTGTTTTTCTATTTTGCGTATTTTACGCAAGATTACAATTCGAAATAGTTGCAATAATCTGGCACCGACGGGAAACTATGTGGTAAACTGAGAAACAAATGTTAACCTAATGCGTAGGAGTATAGCGAAATGAACCCTAAAATTATTGCGCTAAACAACCCTATCGATCACGCCAAGATTCTTGATGAAGCCAGCGATCCCCTTGTTGTTCTTAATTCTGATTATCAATTCACGTATGCGAACAAGGCTCTTGCACAAGCTCTAGGGAAACCGCTGGAAACAATTATTGGTAATGACCTATGGGGGATCTATCAAAAAGACGGGGCAGACATGCGCCGGGATGCAATCAAGGAAGTTTTTGAAACAGGCCAGACCAAAGTCATTGAAACAATTGTCCCTAACCCCAGTGGAAACCTTTATTTTATAACAACATTTAAGCCGATATTTGATGAGCAGAACGTAGTTATTTCGGTTGTTGCCATTGCGAAAGACGTCACCGAGCGTAAGCAGGCGGAGGAGAAACTGCGAGAGAGTGAAGCAAATTATAAACAGCTATTTGATAACGCCCCTTCTGGTATATACCAAGTTGATTTTAGAACGAGAAAGTTAATCAAAGCGAACGATGTCTTCTGTGAATATTTTGGCTATAGTCAAGAAGAAATAACTTCGATATCTCCATACGATATCATGACCGAAGAGAGCAAAAAAAGGTTTTTTGAGCGTCTGAACAAAATGGTTTTAGGTGAAGAAGTACCAGAAAATCCTGAGTATGAGGTAATAAAAAGTGACGGGAAGCGAGTGTGGGTTAAATTAACTGCTAAATATAACTATGATTCAGAAGGTCTTACCGGAGCTAACGTTGTTGTACATGACATCGACGACCTCAAGCGTGCGGAGGTGGCTCTGCGAGAGAGTGAACTGTGGTATCGCATGATTTACAACAGCGCACCATTGGGAATTATGCATTTTGATTCCAGCGGAAGCATCATGGATTTTAATGACAACTTTGCAAAGATTATGGGAGCCCCCAGGGGAAAGCTTCTCGGCTTCAACATGCTCGAAGAACTTCGCGATCAGGCAATGCTTAAGGCGGTCAATAATGCTCTTAGCGGACAATCCGGATATTATGAAGGGGAATATACCTCTGTTACGGGTCAGCATAAAAGATTTCAGAGGGCTATTTTTCAAACCTTAAAGGGTGACGATGGGATGTTTATCGGAGCTGTCGGGATATTTGAGGACATCACCGAGCGCAAGCAAGCGGAAGCAAATCTGCGGGAAGCATACGAAATCATAAACGGAAGCCCCGTGGTGGCGTTCCTATGGAAAAATGCCGAGGGGTGGCCGGTGAAATTCGTTACGGACAATGTAGAGGTTCTGCTCGGCTACAAGGCGGAAGAGCTTACCTCGGGAAAGGTGTCCTACTCAGGGACCATTCATCCCGATGACATTGAAAGGGTGGCGAAAGAAGTCGCCGATTACAGCAAAGATCAAGGAAGCCTTGTCTTTGATCATGAACCGTATCGGATCGTCACCAAAAACGGAAAAATAAAATGGGTTAACGACAACACATTCCTAAGAAAAAGCGAAAAAGGCGAGATTACGCACTATCAGGGGATCCTTTCTGACATCACCGAGCGCAAGCTGGTGGAGCAACAGCTCAAGGAACGGATGAAAGAGCAGCAGGCACTTTACCATTTGGGCGAGATAGCCAGAACGGAAGGCCCTATCTTAGACAAAACATATCAGGAATTTACGGACATTCTACCGCAAAGCTGGTAATACCCGGAGATTGCTTGCGCCAGAATAGTGATCGGTGACAGCGAGTTCCACACGAAAAACTTCGCGGAGTCCGCATGGATGCAATCCGCGCCCGTCAAGGTGAGTGGTACAGTAGTCGGGAAGATCGAAGTTGGTTACCTTGAGGAGATGCCGAAGGAGGGCGAGGGGTCATTCCTGAAGGAAGAGAAGCAGTTAATAGATTCGATCGCCGAGCGGCTGGGACAAATCACCCAGCGCAGGCAGGCGGAGGAAGTCCTCAAACATACTCTTGAGAGTCTCAGGAAGGCATTCGGAACCACTATTCAGGTGATGGTGTCCGCCATAGAAGTAAGAGATCCCTATACCGCCGGTCACCAGATCCGAGTTGCCGATCTTGCCCGTGCCATCGCCACTGAGATGGGATTACCACAGGATACAATCGAAGGCATTCGCATGGCAGGCTCTATCCATGACATAGGGAAACTATCCATCCCAGCAGAGATACTGTCCAACCCCACCAAGCTGTCAGACATTGAGTTTGAACTGATTAAAGAGCACCCCCGGAAAGGGTACGAGATGCTGAAGGATGTGGAATCCCCCTGGCCCCTGGCAGAGATTGTCTACCAGCACCATGAACGGATGGATGGTTCCGGCTATCCCAGAAACCTGAAGGGGGATGAGATTCTCATGGAGGCCCGCATCATGGCCGTGGCCGACGTTGTCGAGGCCATGGCGTCTCATCGGCCTTATCGTCCTACTCTGGGGATTGACGCGGCGCTGAAAGAGATTGAGGACAACAAAAGAACGCTTTACGACGCAGATGCGGTTGGTGCCTGTCTGAGATTATTCCGAGAAAAGAGTTTCAGCTTAAAGATGACTGATTTTGAATGGTAATCCTCACTTTAATTCTAACCTGAAAGTGGTCGGGGCGGCAGGATTTGAACCTGCGACATCCTGCTCCCAAAGCAAATTTGACTGTTTTTCAGGGTACTTCATACCACTTCTATTCTCTTCAAAACATCTTGACATCACTATAAAATAAGCCTATATTTCTATTCAAGGCATTGCATCACATCTCACCCTTAACAAGGCTTTTCTTGTAGCCAATCTTGTAGCCAAGCAAGTGCCTTAAATGACAAAAAGGAGATGAGAATAATGGGACTTACAGATTTAACGCTTCAAAACCTTAAACCAAAAGTGAAGAAATACGAAATAAGCGATGGGAAAGGGCTATCGATTAGGGTAAAGCCTACCGGCGATAAGTCATGGTTTTTCCGATACATGTTTGAAGGGGCACCCCGTATGATGACGCTGGGTGCCTATCCGGGAATATCACTGGCAGGGGCAAGGAAACGCCACGGGCAAGCGATGCTTGACGTTCAGCAAGGTATCGATCCGGGATTGAAAGCAAAGGAGGCTAAAGCCAAACGGAAGGCAGCCCCGACCTTTCAAGACCTCCTCGATGAATTTTGGGAAGAAGAGTTGGGGAAGACCCCATCGGGCAGTGAACGAAAGCGTCTTGTCAAGAAAGACGCCCTCCCCTCCTGGAAAAAGCGCAAGGTCTTGTCAATAACCCGCCGGGATACTGTTTTACTCCTTGATAAGGTACGAAAAAGAGCGCCGGTCACTGCCAACCGTTTACAGGGTGTTTTGATTCGGATGTTCAATTTTGCCAGTGAGCGCGGCATTATAGACTTTTCCCCTCTTGCAGGGATGCGCCGGGGGAAAGAAAACAGCCGGTCAAGAGTACTGACCGATGATGAAATCAAAGCCCTCTGGAACTGCCTGGATCTGGAAAGAACGGATATTGATATCTACCGACTGACGAAACTCGCATTGAAAGCAATTCTTTTGACAGGGCAGAGACCGGGGGAAGCGGCCGGGATGACCTGGACACAGATTGACGGTGAATGGTGGATCATTCCAGCTGAGAAAACAAAGAATCGGGAAGCAAACAGAGTCCCGATACTCCCTATGTTGGCAGATGTTATTGAACAAGCCAAAGTATATTCAAGCGATTCTTTATTTATCTTTCGATCTTCCCACAGTAGAAACGATAAGGACACTTCCGTCACAGTTGGGGCTCTGGCCAATTCTATCAGGCGGCACAGTACGGAGATGGGGATCAATGAACGGTTTACTCCCCACGATTTACGGCGAACGCTACGGACCCGACTGGCCGAGATAGGCATATCGGATGTAATCGCGGAGCGAGTCCTGGGGCACAAGCTGCAAGGCGTCCTGGGGATATATAACCGGCACGGCTACGATACAGAGAAGCGCCAAGCCCTTGCCCTATGGGAAAAACGACTACGTGAAATCCTGGGCATGTCTGAATCAATCTCAAACATCATCCCTTTTGAGGTGCAAAATGCCTGATAAACAAACCGATAAGACCAAAGAATACGGGTTGAAAGCAACTGATTTAATGTACCTAATTTACCTGCCAACTGAGGAATGGGGAAAATTAACTGAGGCGGAAAAGAGGGAGTTTAAACAACATAAGGAATATATGCGCGCCTGCCTCATTCAGAAAATATGCTCTGAGAACTGGGAGGCACAGCAAAGATGGGAGTCTACCCACAGGGGCAGTCGATACCTGGAAGGGCCTTTATATCAGCGGATAGCGAGAGTTACCCTCGAAGAATTATATCATAGTTACCAGACCGGAGAAAAGCAAGCACTTCTGGAAGCGATGTACGGATGTATGATGCATGCGATACCTTTCCCTCGTTGGTGTAAAAAGGCTTTTTTATCAGCTTGCAGAGAGGTATATACCTACAAGGCCAAAGCCTGGGATGATGTTTTTGAACGGCCACACCCGAAGGGCACGCATCTGGGGGCCAAAAGACAGGAACGAGAAAAAAGTCTCCAGGTTTGCAGGCGGATTCAGCAAATTAAGAAAGATGACCCTCTCAGAGCCATTGATGGCGATTTGTTCGAGACTGTAGGCAAGGAATTTGGAATTGGTGGAAAGACCAAAACTGAAGAGTGGTATTATAAGCATAAAGACGAGGTATGATTTGCATAATATATAAGCATTAACAATGCCTTAGCCATTCCCATAAAAACTTAAAAACTTTCGGTAAGACTAACGCGTTTCATTACATTATATTGCCAGTCAAGGAACACTCTTGATTGGCAATTTTTTTTAGAGGAGAGGTGAAAGCATGGAAACGCGGATTATTCGAAAACCAGAGTTATTCTCAAAGCTGAGTCTTTCTGACGCCACTATATGGCGCATGGAAAAATCAGGCAAATTCCCCCGGCGGATCAAACTTGGGGGAAACTCCGTTGGCTGGTTCGTGAACGAAGTCGATGACTGGTTGTCACAAAAAGCCGATGACAGGGATTGAGGGATCTTCGATGAACTCCCCTTCCCTTCTCATTCAATTTGATGAAACCTGGACCGATGAGGAAAACCAATGAATAAAGTTACCTTTGGAAAATCCGTCTTTGAACCCCAGGGACAAATACGACCAGTTTCAGAGATCATTGACGCAATACGGAACGGTGAGTATGGACGCCTGATTAGAGAGATCCGAGACGCTCCCAGCGAAGAGCGTAAGCAAGCTTTGAAGAAGGATTTGCCTTGGCTTAACATGGGCCTGTTCCGCGACAATCAGTGTAAAAACGATGCTCTTCTAAGCACTAAACACATAATTTTTGATATTGACAAGAAGGGGAACCCGCTCGTGTCATTTAGTAACGGGTTTCGGAAAAAATTGAGTTCGTGCCCATATATTCAGGCTGTCTTTCTTTCACCTTCAGGTCAGGGGGCTAAGGTGATCTGTGAACTGCCTCAGTTGGTTACATCCGACAAGGAATATAAATCCTTTTGGAAAGCTGGGACTGTTTTTTTTCAGAAGGAACTAGGTCTGAGAAACGATCCGGCTACTAAGGACGTCCGGAGGATTTGTTATCTATCGCATGACCCTGATATCTACGCCGATTTTAACAAGAAACCTTTACCCATAAAACCCGTAAAAGATGATCCCCCACCTGCACCAAGAGATTTTTCAGGAGAGAAAAACGAACTTTCTGAAGTTTACAGGGCAATTGATAGCTTTAAAAACACAAAGCAGCTTGATCGTTCAACGTGGTACGGAATTGGCTGTACGCTTCGAGAAAAATTCGGGGGCATAGAGGGGCGTAAACTCTTTAATCATCTATCAATAAACAAGTTTTATCCTAATGACACAAGTATAGATAAGACCTGGGAGGAAGTGCAGAGCCGCAGTGGTGGCGAAGGGATGACACTTGGTACGATATTTAAGTTTGCGCAAGAGAAAGGGTTTACCTTTTCAAAAGTCTATAATGAAACAACCAGAACCAGAGGCTTAAGGACGAACGAACAAAACCCCACAGAAGAAGAGAATGCCCTGCTCCATGCTTTGAACTCGAATGAGGACGGGGACTCTCTTTTGTTCCAAGAACTACAGCGAGGGAAATTCGTATATGACCACTCTTTGCAGGTGTGGTTTTATTATACTGGCCATTCATGGAAAGAGGATGCGACAGACAAGGCAACCGCAGCGATCCAGTCAGCGATTGATGCGTATGCAGCGGAGGCACAACGGCAAGCAGGTGCGCGACTGAGCGCCGAAAAGGCCGGCAAGTCCGAGATTGCGGGGCAATGTGGCAAACTCGAAGGACTTATTCTAAAACGCATTCGAGCTTTGCAGACAACGAAAAGAAAGGCCGCAGTTTTGAACCTGTCCGCGAGGATCGGTAGCGGGCCCCTATGTGTTACCGGGAGTGAATGGGACACAGATCCATGGCTTGTAGGCTGTAAAAATGGGGTTATTGACCTAAAGACGGGAGAACACCGAGCAGGTCAACCTGGGGACTATATCAAGACAACGGCACCGGTCGAGTGGTCGCAGATAGATGAACCCTGCCCGCAGTGGGAGAAATTCGTACTTGAGATATTTGATGGCAATGAAGATCTTGCTGATTATGTCCAGCGGCTTCTGGGATACGGATTGACAGGTCTAAATGTGATCCATATTTATGTGATTTTGTGGGGCTTGGGTCGGAATGGTAAGGGAACGTTATTGGAAACATTGAAACATGTCCTGGGGGATCTGGCGTACAAGACCGAGGCAGAACTCCTACTAGACCAGAAGTTTGGCAGGCAAGGCGGAACGCCAAACACCGGCACACTACAACTTCGGGGCAAGAGGATTGTATGGGCCTCTGAGACAAATGAGGGCCGCAGGTTAAACGCAGGCAAGCTCAAAGAGTTGGTGGGGGGTGATACGCTAAACGCCCGACCGATGTACGGCAAAAGGCATATAGAATTTTCACCGACGCACCTGCTGCTACTGCTTACGAACAACAAACCGTCAGCACCCGCGAACGACTATGCACTTTGGCAGAGAATAGCCTTAGTCCCATTTGAGTTGTCCTTTGTGACAAACCCCACAAAACCGAACGAACGAAAGGCAGACACAGGCCTGATGGAGAAACTCAAGGCCGAGGGTTCAGGGATCTTAGCGTGGCTTGTGAGGGGCTGTTTAAAATGGCAGGCAGAAGGGCTTGACGCACCCGAAGTGGTGAGAATCGCAACAAATGAATACAGAGCAGATGAGGACTTGATTAGCAAATTCATTACAGAGTGTTGTGTAGTGGGTGAAACATACGAGGTAAAGGCTGGAGTACTATATCAAGCATACAAGACATGGTGTACGGACCAAGGCCACCATGCAATCAATGGCACACGATTCGGGCGGGAGATTAAACAGAAGTATGACTCGCACAAAAACCAATACGTCTTTTATATAGGATTGGGGCTTATCCATGATTAGAGGGTTTAGACAGTTTAGACACTTTATCGGTAAACTTTCTTTTGACGTTTTTCTCTTTCCCGTGGGGAGTTTCACTAAAAACTGTCTAAACTGTCTAAACTGTCTAAAACAAGCTCTCTGTTTAGGTATGCAATGAGGGGTAGAAGATGGCACAGATGACTGAAAACGAGCGCCGGGAGAGAATCAAAAATAGGATTGATGAGTATCTGCGAACACACGAAATCACAGACCCCTGGCGAGAGCAGAAACGCAAACGGAAAAAGAATCTTTACAGGGGAAAATGTGAGTTTGTGAAGACGGGCAACTGGTACAAATGACAGGAGGTAACGATTATGCAGGTAGTTGACGCGCTAATATACTTGTTTGGCTGTGCGCTGTGCGGTTGGTTACTCGGTTATTTGGTAGGGATGCTATGAACAGTACACATTATAGGCCCATATAACCCATTTATTGTATCAAAAATAGCGGGCAAGTATTGAAAGACACAGCGAAAACAAGGAGATACCCCATGAAAGAGAAAAAAGCACCTCGAAAACGACTGAAAACCTTGGGGGATGTTCGAATTTACCTCGCGGCGCTCATAAACGAAACACGATCGGGCGAGGTGGAACCTGGATTAGCGGGAAAGCTGGGCTTCTTATTGAACATTTTACGAGGCGTAATAGCCGATTCTGACTTGGAGCATCGCCTCGAAAAACTCGAAAAGGAGATTGAACGAAATGGGAACAACGCTTGAAAGTCGAATTGCGGCCCTCGAACGTGTCCAAGGCCGGGAGTTAGACGCTACCGCGGCAAGGATCATTCAGGACGCAACCGCGACAGGTTCCGGGTTGGAAGTCTTTGACGAAATGTGGGAGCGGCTTCCTGGGGAAAGTGACGCTACCTTAAAGCAACGCGTCACGGTGGCCATATTGCAACTTCCAGGGCGTACCTTGACGCAAATGGTGATGTCGGAATATGCAAAAGCAATGTTTGTGAAAGAGCACGGTCGGGGGGAAGGGGAAAGCCAAGTGGATTTTGAAAACCGCGTACTGAAAAAGAGGAAGGAACTTTTAAACTTAGAAAAGGAGTCAAAGGTTAGGTGGCAAAATGAATATCAAACAAAAAAGAGTTGAAGCACTGGAAAGCAAAGTATTTGTGGATACTGAGGTCCTGCCCGAAGGGGTTTTTATTCGTTGTGTCGATGCCAGCAAAGATGCACCCCCACCGGGGCCGGTGAAGGGATGGTCGTATAATGAGCACCGGATTCTTAGGGCGGGGAATGAGGCGGACGGAACACTGACTCAGAGGGCGATTGAGCACGCAAGGTCCTTTCTGGCTAAGAGGGCGGTCCCTGTTTTTCTTTCAATAAATGATTGAAGGAAGGGTCAAGGGGCAGGACGGGAACCCATGAAAAAGGAGAGAGATCATGCAAAAACAGTCTTTAGAACTTTTGATACAAGTAAAGGAAATTATCGAGAGCTATGACTTCCCACTTACCCTGCGACAAATATATTACCAGCTCGTGGCAAAGCAGATCATCCCTAACCAACAGAAATATTATATGAAATTGTCGCGTCTATGCGTAATCGGCAGAAATGAAGGTATATTACCGGAAGATGCCTTTGCTGACAGGCTGCGGCAAGTTGATAAACTTAGTTCTTGGTTTGATCTGGCCGACTATATGGACAGTGTCAGGCGATCATATAGAAAAGACAAATGGCAAGATCAAGACGACTATATTGAAATCTGGACAGAAAAAGACGCTCTTCGTAGTGTCTTAACAGAAGTCACCTACCCTTACGACGTCGCCCTAATGGTAGTCCGGGGCCAGGTAAGCCGGACAGCTATTTATGAAAGCTATGAACGGTTTGCTGAAAAGATAAACGAAGACAAGGATTGTTACCTTTATTATGCGGGAGACTTCGATCCCAGTGGCATGAGCATTTACCATAGCCTGGTGGAAAGGATGAAAGCCTATGGCGATTACGGCCAGTACATAACTTTTGAGCGGATAGCCTTAACGCCTGAGCAAATAAAAGAGTACAGGCTGCCTTCCGATCCGGCAAAACAGGCCGATCCGAACTACAATCGGTTTGTTTCCGAGTATGGCGATAACGTGGTTGAGCTGGACTCACTGCCACCGGATGTTTTGAGAGATATTGTCGAACACTGTATTGCAAGGCATATTGGCCGGGAGCTTTTGATACAAGTAAAAGAAATGGAAACCAAGGAACGGGGCCGGCTGCAAGAATTTGTAGAGCAGCTGCAAATATAACGAGGGGGTTTGTGATAACCGAGAAAAAAGAAGTTAAAGGCACATTCAAATACAACGGCGATTCGAAATGTTTTCACCGGTATGAAATCGAGGCAGAAAGCGGCATTGTTGGCAGCCTTTACATGCCGCAGGACATTGACAAGCTCAAGCAAGAAACAACCCACTCCGGTGTATCATTCTTCAGTGTTGAACATAGATAAAAAGAGAGATGCGAACACAAGCCATGATTAAAAAATTGACACCGACTGAAACCGTCCGGACATGCTGTACGAACTGCCTGGGGCTGGCACAATTCAACACTGAGGCGGTCAAGGATTGTCGGGGCGATCAAGCTTTCGCGGGGCCATGTCCTTTTTTCCCCTATCGTCTGGGTAAGAGAATCCCTGTAAGAGTCTTTCGGGCCTTCTGCCTTCAATGTATGGGTGGAAATCGGGAGTTTGTTCGAGAATGCGAAACGGGGGCCTGTCCGGTGCATCCATACCGCTTCGGAAAAAATCCGGCATTGAAGGGTCAAGTTAGGGGTGCGTCCCTTATAAGTAGATGCGCCAAAGAGGGGGCTGGGGGGCAGTTTAGTCGTCAAGAATCGACTTTATCAGGGCAGGCTATAGGGGAAGTTGCGTCTCTATAGAAAAGCTCCTTGGTGTGTGGAATTGGGTCAATCCCAACTGTTCTTTTTTATTGTGTTACTAAACTCTTGTTTACTGAAAAGAGAACACATACAGGAGGGAGTATAAGTACCCCTTCCTTCCTTACTCAATCAAAACCGGATGCAGGCAATACCCACTTTTTCAAATACAAAGCTTCACTGTGGGTGATCTGGCCGGATCAATGATAACAGGTTGAAATGTGCAGATTATTGATCGTGATTTTTCCGGGTGAGGTGATATTTGTAACTTCCCGAAATCGAGGGAATCAATCGGCATTGACTTATTGTAGATTTCTTTTCGTAATCAGTAACCCGCACATAACTGGTACTCAAAGCCAGTACGGACTTGGCAAAAACACTTTTAACAAGGAAAACGCAAATAAAAAAAACGGCCCAGCTTTGGGTGCCAGTCCCCTAATTCCTCCCACTTTAGTTTGGGAACAGGAAGGTATTTATTGATTCAGAATTTGTAATACCTTATATGTAGTTTGTAGGTTATGGTATGCATCAGTGTAGTTTGGATCAATTTCCAAGGCACTTTTAAAATCAGCTATAGCACTATCAGCAAGATTTCTCTCTATAATTTTATTCTCAAGTTTCTCCTTAAATTTACTTACAAAGCTCAAGCCCCTATTCATGTAAGCTTCTTTAGAACGTGGGTTGATATTTATCGCTTTGGTATTATCCCTTATTGAACGGTTATAATTACCTATCTTGTTCCATATAATGGCACGATGAATATAAGCCTCCTCATATTGCGGTTTTATTTGTAAAGCCTTGTTAAAATCGGAAATTGCTTTATCATACTTCTTTAGCTGCATCCATGAAAACCCACGATTGTGAAATGCTAGTGCCCAATCTGGCACTATTTGTAGGCACTTATTGAAATCATGTATAGCCTGAAAAAAATTCCCTTTATCTACCAAGGCATTCCCGCGCCCAAAATATCCAATTGCGTGTTTTGGAGCTAATTCAATTATTTTGTTAAAATCATTAAGAGAACGATCAAAGTCACCAATTTCCCCCCAGACGTTTCCTCTGTTATTGTAGGCTGCGATATAACCTGGATTTAATTCTAAAGCCTTACTATATGCCCAAAGTGCTTTTTCATAGTCCTGCAGATTATCAAACCCGTAGCCTCTTTGATACCAGTGCTTAGCTTCTATTTGAGCTTCAATTTGATCTTTACCCTTTTTGAAGTTCTCCTCGCTATTCTTGTTTGTGTTGAAACTCCATTTCTGAAGACTTGAGTTGATAATTATTTCATCGGTATCTTTTATATATTTACTAGGTAATGCGAAATTGAGATTTTGACCGTCGACTATCTGAAAAGTAGCAATACCAATCACCTTTCCTTCCATATTAATCACAGGACTACCACTCGAACCTGGAGATATGGGGGCTGATATCTGATAATAATTCCCAAAATTTGGTAAATAGCGAATAGCAGAAATTATGCCTTCACTTACTGTCTGTTCTAATCCCATAGGACTCCCAACGACAACAATACGCTCAGCGACAGATGGGGCATCCGCTGTTATTTCTATCCACTGAACAAATTCTTCAGGGATATCTACCAGCAATTTTATTAAGTCCATTTTTTTATTGATTGAAACAACCGATTTAATGCCATATGTTTTCCCATTAAAAACTTTTATTTCAGCAGCATTTGCGCCCTGTAAAACATGGTAGTTGGTGATTATATGGCCTTGCTTATTGATAAAAAACCCAGTTCCTTGGGATAATGGTTTTTTGTCTAAATCGTAGGTTATAATGGTAACAACAGAAGGCTGAATCTTTTTTACAAGTTGTGCGAGATTCACTTGAGCAAATGCTTGGCATACTGACACAAAAATAACAATTAAAGAAATTAATGAAATTCTCGGCGCATTATTCATAAAACTCACCCTTTGGGGATTAATGTCCATAATTATGGTCTTGTTATGCATTTACATGATTGATGATTCCAAAATACGAGATGATGTTTTGACCTTTTCCATACCAATCTTGTTATTCTTGAAACGCTCCCAAGGATATTTTATTTCTGGATGCATATCGGATGGTAGCATTATTCCCGTTTCTTTTTCGGTCTGATTCTTCCAAATATATTGACAGGTATTATCAATAATACTTACACCATAATAAATTTCCCCGCCATAAGCAGCTGGGTATCTTCAAAAACACTGAACGCTCCAAGGGGCTGGGAATAACACCCCAAGTTATTCATTTAAAGGAGGCATGTCATCTGGCGATACAACTCGCCCACAAGCCGGGCAACGGAATTTTTCGCCATATTTTACTTCGCCAGCATGCAACATTATTTGAGGCGGCCAAGTGCATTTACACAACTCATATCCTAACCCTTTGGCTATCTGAGCTTGTGCTATTTGGAGCTTTTCCTTCACCTCATCAAGCTTCTTTGATGCCTCCTCTTTTTCCCGTGCTGGCAGTAAGTCGATAGCAGATTTGAATGTAGATACCATAGATCCTAAGAGAGAAACGCCGTCGGAAAAAATCTTAAAATCAAACATGTGTCACCTTTTGTTTATTTAATTATTCGTATGGCAATCGCCATCAGTGATTTCTGCGTACCAGAGCTCCCGATGAGCCCGAATTGCTGATTATAAGTAACCATGCTGCTATTAGTCTTGTCAACTTGGTTCAAAATGATTGCGTTTGCGCCTTTGGAAGCAGCTTTCTTCTGCATAGCTTTGATCAAATCCGTCCACTCATGAATCATGCCTCCAGAAGAAGCGACCCAGCCCACTTCAATGTACTTCTTATCCTTCGGTTGTTCAGTCAAGACCTTGACTGGGCCTTCATAGGGAGGGTATATCTCTCCGGTCTGTGCGAATTTACTTGTGGCACATCCGGCCAGAAAAAGGACGGCAACGATAAACACAAACAACATGCTAATTCTCTTCATGATCACCTCCGTTAATGGCTAACAGTATTAATATAGTTTACCTAAACATCGTAAATTTGCAGTATAAAACACTTCACAAACTAAAGCCCTATCTCTCATTTTGAGAAGCAGAGCTTTATATAGTCTGGCCATAATCCCTCCGGTTGCAACTGTTCAAAAGCACATATGATACGTTTAAGATCAATAAATATTTTAAGACGCTAACTCCATCATGGCGTCTTGTCAAGCGATATTACGCTGAGACTTTCGAAAGGTAATCATTAATATTCAGATGAAATGCATCTAAGGAATTGTAGGTGAACTCACTGTAAGGAAGCATATCGTGCGCCAGGATAATGCTCTGTCACACGAATATGCATTAGTAGCAAGGCTCGCGCCAGAAATAACCCTGTCACGCGCCTTGCATGGATAGTCCGCACCCAGGGCGAGCATGGAATGCATCTCGCGTGCCGGAAAACACCCCGTCACACGTCATGCAAAAACTCCTGCCCTCGGTGCTATATTAAGTACACTTGCGGAGGCGGCGGATTCCATCTCTTGCGTTACTTCTCTCGTTTGCCTTCGGGGCAAAGGTCGCTCTGTCCGGCGAGTCCCATAATGGCCATTATAAGACTCGTCTGGCGGTCATGCAGCCTGCAAACAAGCACAGCAGGCTCCCCGCCAGCCAGATTCCCGGACTCCGCTAAACATAAAAGTGTTTTATGTTACCCTTTGCCCTGTGCTCCTGCGGTGCTGTTGTAATGATATGCCGCCGCTTTATATATTATCCCCCCGCCACCCATCGTATCGTTCATTGCACGCAAAAGATGTGCGAGCAATAAACCATCCGCCCATCCGCCCCCAGGGGCTCCCCAGGGAAACCACCGCCCCAAAAACAGATACAGGATTTATAACCAAAAATCGGGACTGGAGGGATGTGTGGGCTTCTTCCTGTAACCCAGGAAATCAATCAGGAGCGAGCTATTATATAGTTCTTCTTTTCCTAATCAGTAACGAGAGGATAAAAAGACTGATATTGTTCCTATTTATCCCCTGTCTATTTAATCGGCCAACCACCGGATGCGATGATCATCGCGTCGATGGTTTCCATAAGCTTGATGGTTTCCGAGAGCGCCGAAACGATTTGTTGATAGTGGGTTAAATCATCATAGGTGAGCTTGCGGCCTTTTCGGTCTTTAAGCCATTTGTTGCAGACCTGATAACCGCCGACATGGAAATCCCAAACTTCTTTTGGGATACCTTCAAAATACTGAGTAGTATTGATCCAGACACGCCCCTTGGTGTTGTCTTGTGGCTCTGTGTAGCTTACTGCCTCTACTGTACTGTCACCGGCGATAGGATAGCCGGTCATTTTCTTTCCCTGCTTTTCCATCAGGTGCAGGGCTACCAGTCCATCGCCAAGAGCGCAGAGGTTTCGGAAAAGTTGAGGGCGTGAAGTCAACGGCAGCCGGGGAAAATCTATTTTCAGAAATTCGGCGTAGCGACTGCGGTAGGTTGGTGAATGAAAGATAGCATACATATAGCTGAAGATATCTTCTGGACCAAAGTTCTTTGTTCGGTCACCCTTGCCGTCAGAGACAAACTGCATCTTTAAATGGTCTGAGAAGTCTTTGATGAACTCAGGATTTAAATTAGGTTTGCGTCCTGCTGGTATATCAGTAATTGTATCTTCAAAAATAGACGTTTGCGCATCGTCTGATGGGTAGACATATAATGGGCAATACTGTATGCCGCCACGACGGAATAAGTTAGTATCAGCGACATATTTGCCAATGGTCACTAAATCCCAAACAGGTTCATTCACTGCTTGGCCTTGTCGCCCCACAGCAAGACATAAATTATCGAAAAGCGCGGGTAGTAACTCTTTTTCTCTCGGCCTATCCATGACATATGGACCATATAGGCAGAATCGTATATCGAATGGCCTATAAACACACTTCATTAGGACTTTGGTTATGTCATTGCACTTTATTAAATTTTCCCTTGCTTTCGCTAAATTCCAGCCGCTGGTGTTTTTTAAAGAATATTTAAAAGCTAAACTGGCATCATCATTTGTAACATCAGTTAAGTCGACAGCTCTGGCTCTCATGTCTGCGCTGTTAAATGCTATTGCAAAATTGTCTCTGTGCGTTTTAAAACCATTCGCGCTTGTAAGGAAAATCGTATTGCTGCTCCATGCTTTCTCATATTCAGACAAAAGTGAAATGTCCTGTGGGACGAAGAGATAATGTGGCTGTTGCGGACTCAATGTATTCCATTTTGTTGAGCCAGCATCATGTTCATACAGCCAATGATATTTGCCACTAACAAGCTTGCTTTCCCCCTCTTCCTTTTCGAAAATTTCTCGTTTTCCCCAAAGATCAGCATGGTGCACATTAGCAGGGCTTGATTTACCTTTGTAACGTTTTACAAAAATTCCTATAGCCACACCCTGTTGAATGTCAAAGACGTTTTTGTCTTCGGAACCATCTGGACAGCGCTCCTTTTTCTTGCTGTTGCCGTGCAGATCAAGAATATAAATATCATCGAAATTTTTCATTAGGCCCTGGCGCATGCCCCGAAAAGTTGGGTTGTCCAGATACCCGTTGTTGTTGATGAAAGCCAGGATACCGTAACCGGTTTGCTCAATGCGCCATTGGGCAAATCTGATAAATTTAACATAATCATCTTGCAATCCTTTGGGATTACGCTCGCCTAGGGGTACGCCATCAACTTGATAATAATCTCTTACAAGTGAACTTATCCATTCGCCTTTATTTTCCGAAGCATAGGAATAAGGCGGATTTCCCAACACAATCATTACCGGAGCATCTTGCTTGATATCGCTTGCGGCATTGGCTTCTTCGGCGATCCACTGGGTGAAAAGCGGCAGTCCTGTCATGGCATGGGCTTCTTCCAGCGTGTTTGTCAGATAAATCCTAAGGCGCTCGGACGATTGGAAATCATAGCCTGATTCTTTGAGTTGCAAGCCCAGCTTCATATGCGCGACGGCATAAGGCGCCATGAGCAATTCAAAGCCGAAAAGCCGGGGCAAAAGATGTTGCGATACATAACTTGACCACATGCCTTTGTCCTCTTTAAAAGCATCGTGGATATGGTTAATAATGCCATAGAGAAATGTTCCTGTGCCGGTAGCCGGATCGAGTATCTGGACTTTGTGCACATCTATTTTCTTTTTGCCGGTTGCCCCGGCTATCTTGATTTTTGTGGCGTCGGCCAAGCCGTCTTTGCGTTTGAAGTCTGTTTTCAGAATATGGTCGATGCTGCGGACAATATAAGATACAACAGGCTCCGGCGTGTAGTAAACGCCTCGTGCTTCGCGCATCTTGTGGTCATAGGCAGCCAGAAATGATTCGTAGAAGTGTACAACCGGGTCTTCCTGTCTGGTGTGTTTGCCGAAGTCTTTGAGAATGGCTTCCATATCAGTATGATGCAAAAGTTCGGCAAGATCATCGACGGCCCAGACAATACGTTCATCAAGGTTTACTCCGGCGATATAGTCGAACATCTTGCGCAGAAAGGGGTTGGTCCTGGGCAGATCAAAACCGGCATTCTGGCGCGTGAAGCGTTCTGGAGAAGAGGCATTGCAGCGGGCGGCAAAAAGACCGTAGCAGATGGTTTGCGCGTACATATCCGCAAATTGTTCCGGTTGGAGATCGTGAATCAAAACCTTGCGGAAGGCTTCAAGCTGGTCATGCAGCGGATCAGGTTCGTCATCGGTCAGGTCTTCTTCGTTAAAGGTGGTCTGAATAATATCCCTAATGAGTTTGGCCAGAGCCGCCATGCGAACGGCCAGTTCTTTGGGTGAATTGACGGTGGGGATACTGGTGGTCAGAAACGCGGCAAACAATTCCTGTAAGGCTGTCGAAGCATTTTTGATCGGTTTAATCTTGCCGTCTGCAACTGTTGCCAACTGAACGGTTAAACGATATTGCCCGCCAACATACCAGCGAAATTCCAGGTAATCGGTCAAGATGAGATTACTCAAGGATTCCCGGTAGCGTTTCAACTGGTCGGTGCGTTCTATGTCAGCAAGCGATTTTCCAATATCCTTGCACTCAATATAACCAAGCGGTGATTGTCCCTTGGTGATGATAAAATCGGGAGCACCGCATTTAACCCGGCGGGGTTCATTGGTGGCCGTGATTCCATCGGTAAAGCTTTCAATCAGCTCTTTCAGAGCGGGGCGGTGGGTATGTTCGGTGGCATTACCAGCGCGGTATGCTTTTTCAATCTTTTTTATATAGTCGGATATAGCGGTCACGATTTGCCTTCCAGTTGATTGGTAAAGATGAACATCTATACCACAATACATTGATTTATTAAAAGGAAGATGCTTTAGCAAGGAATCTGGGTCACCGCCGGGAGAGCGATTAAACTCGTCACCGGAACCGAAAAGACCCTAGATAAATCCGGGGGGCTTTTTATTTCAAGCACACCTCAATCTTGTAGCCAATCTTGTAGCCAGGAGGTTTTAGGCAAAAGTAAAGACTACAAAACACTATGCAACTGCTTGATTTTATTGGTCGGGGCGGCAGGATTTGAACCTGCGACATCCTGCTCCCAAAGCAGGCGCGCTGCCAGGCTGCGCTACGCCCCGAATGGTGGGAAAAGTTGATGCTTTTTAGATTATATGACTTTTTTCTGCAAGCTTTTTTTGAGTTTGGCAAAGGCTATCGCCCTGTGACTGATCCTGTTCTTTATCTCAGGATCAAGTTGGGCAACTGTTTTGCCGTATTCCGGCACGATGAACACCGGATCGTAACCGAAACCTTCGCTGCCGTTTGGCTCTGTGGCTATTTTTCCCTCCAGTTTGCCCTCAAAGGTTTCGAATGTTTTATCTGCTCGGTATAAAACCAGCGCGCATCTGAAGGCCGCCCCTCTTTTTCCTGTGGAAACACCTTTTAGTTCCTCCAAGAGTTTGTGAATATTTCTTTCATCCGTCGCTCCTGCCCCTGAATATCTGGCCGAATGAATGCCAGGATCTCCTTTCAGGTAGTCTACCTCCAGCCCCGAATCGTCGGCTATAATTGTCCCGCCGGTATATTCGGAGATAACACGTGCCTTCTTCAGCGCGTTTTCAAGAAAAGTGTTGCCGTCCTCTATGATGTTGGGGATATCGGGATAGTCATGCAGTGACAAAAGCTTGACATTCATTCCCTTAAGCAGTGCTTTAAGTTCCTTTATTTTACCCCTGTTTTTTGAGGCAAAAACGATCTTCTGATATTCAGGTTCAGTCACTGATAAAACCTCGAATGCCGTCATATTTCTCCGAGGATATCTTTTTGCTTTTTTGTAAGTTCGGAGATTCCTATTGCCGCGACGTCGAGCATTTTGTCCAGCATGTCCCGGCTGAAAGGCTCTGCTTCAGCGGTCCCCTGGACTTCAACAATTCCCCCGCTTCCGGTCATTACGAAATTCATATCAACATCGGCTCCTGAATCTTCTTTGTAGTCAAGATCAAGAAGAACTTCACCGTTAACAATCCCGACGCTGATCGCGGATATAAAGTCCTTTACAGGAAACCCTTCTATTTTGCCATCTTCTCTCAACCTGCGAAGCGCATCCACCAGTGCTATGAATGCACCGGTTATCGACGCGGTTCTCGTGCCTCCGTCGGCCTGTATTACATCGCAGTCAATATAGATCGTTCTTTCACCGATGGAGTTCAGGTCTGTCACCGCGCGCAGCGATCTTCCTATTAATCTCTGGATCTCGTGTGTTCTCCCCTTGACCTTGCCGCTGGATGACTCTCTTCTGTTTCTCGAAGATGTGGACATCGGAAGCATGGCATATTCTGCTGTCAGCCACCCTTTTCCAGAATTTCTCAAAAAAGGTGGAACCCTGTCTTCGAGAGAAGCTGTGCATATCACGCGCGTATTACCCATTTCTATGAGCGTCGATCCCTCCGCGCTTGGCAGAAAATCCCTGGTTATCTTTATCTGCCGCATTTCATTCCATTCACGGCCAGTTATTCTTTTCATGATACCCCACCGGTAGAAAAATATTCGTTTATGCTTTTGGTTAAAGCGTCGGCAACAGCCTTCTGAAATTTTTTGTCTTTCAGCTTCTTTTTGTTTTCAGGATTTGTTGCAAAACCCATTTCCAGCAGAATGGAAGGTGCTGCCATAGGCTGAAGAACAAGGACTGGCTCGTTTATCAGTCCCCTTCCCTCACGCGGGAGCACCCTTCCCATATTTTTCTGGACTATCTGGGCAAACCGGACGCAACTATTCAGGCGGTTGGTTTGTGTCATATCTTTGAGTATTTCTCCTGAGCTGCCCTTTTTAGCGGATGGAACATCAGAGACAGGATAATAAATCTCATATCCCTTTGCATTCATTCCGAACCCGGCATTGACATGAAGGCTTATAAAGAGATCCGCTTTCGACCTTTCTACGAGTTTCCTTCGATTTGTCGTAGAGACATCCCTGTCATCCAATCGTGTAAGTCGTGCTTTTATATCATACACACGAGATAGATTTTCCCTCACAAGCCTTGCGATGGTGAGGGTTACATCCTTTTCATGAACACTTCTGGACAGGGTTACACCCATGTCACTGCCCCCATGACCCGGGTCTATCACCACTACATGCTT
>Ga0222681_1000073_pt1 | contig 38512 bp, 25 predicted proteins | sample AntAcemetage1006_FD_179844 | JGI IMG/M metagenome (GOLD analysis project Ga0222681, IMG submission 179844) | Saline water microbial communities from Ace Lake, Antarctica - #1006 | ecosystem: Environmental > Aquatic > Non-marine Saline and Alkaline > Saline | place: Antarctica: Ace Lake... | reverse complement strand
GATGAGGTAATTACTATTCCAACAACAGAAACTAATATTGATCTAAGCCAATATATTTACGAGTATATAAATTTAATGTTGCCCATTAAAAAAGTTCATCCTGATGATGAGCTTGGTAACAGCACTTGTAATGAAGAGATGATAGACCGATTAAATAAGTATTCAGAACAAAAAAGTGATCCTCGTTGGGATGCACTAAAAAACATAAAATTAGACTAGATTAATCAAATAAAGAAATAAAAAAATGGCACATCCAAAACGGAAAATTTCCAAAACCAGAAGAGACAAAAGAAGAACTCACTATAAAGCTGAAACGCCTCAATTAGCAACATGTTCTACTACCGGAACTATACATGTTTATCACCGTGCATATTATGTTGATGGCGATATGTATTATAAAGGTAAATTGATTGTTGAAAATGCTAAAGCAGAATAAATTAGCAACAGTAATTTCACCAGACAAATGAATTTATCATTTTGACTAGGTCTAAAAAAGTAATACTAAACTCTTGAATATTTTAAATATTCAGGAGTTTGTTTTATTTATACCTATAATGTAGAGGTATTTTGTCTGTTATAGTTGGTATTAAATAATGCCGAATTAAAAATTTGTACTTTTGCGCTATGTAATTTGAAAAAACAAAATATGTCAAAAATTAATGCAGCAATTACCGGAATAAATGCATGGGTTCCTGAATATATTCTTACTAACAAAGAGCTTGAAACTCTGGTAGAAACTACCGATGAATGGATAATGTCTCGTACCGGTGTAAAAGAAAGACATATCCTTAAAGGCGAAGGAAAAGGAACTTCAGTTATTGGTACTAAGGCGGTTGAAGGTTTACTTAAAAAAACCAACACTTCTCCTGATGAAGTTGACTTAGTAATTTGCGCTACAGTAACCCCCGACATGTTTTTTCCTGCTACATCTACTATTATTTGCGAAAATGTAGGTATTAAAAATGCTTTTAGCTTTGATTTAAATGCTGCTTGTTCTGGGTTTATTTATGCTCTTGAAACAGGCCGTAAATTTGTTGAATCAGGACAATACAAAAAAGTAATTGTTATTGGTGCCGATAAAATGTCTTCAATTACTGATTATACTGATCGTACTACGTGTATATTATTTGGTGATGCAGGAGGAGCTGTTTTACTGGAACCAACAACTGAAGATTTAGGAATTATAGATTCTAAACTATATAGCGATGGCATTGGTGTGAAACACTTATTCCAAAAAGCAGGAGGTTCAAAACACCCTCCAACTCATGAAACTATTGATGCTCGCGAACATTATATTTATCAGGAAGGACAGGCTGTTTTCAAGTTTGCCGTTACTAAAATGGCCGATGTTGCTGTTGAGATAATGGAAAAGAATAACCTAAAATCAAAAGATATAGCATACCTTGTTCCTCATCAGGCCAACATGCGTATTATTGAAGCTACTGCCCGTCGTATGGGGTTGGAAAAAGAAAAGGTGATGATCAATATTGAGCGATACGGTAATACTACAAACGGAACAATTCCCATGTGTCTTCATGAATGGGCTCCAAAATTGAAAAAAGGTGACAACCTTATACTAGCCGCTTTTGGCGGAGGGTTTACTTGGGGCTCAATTTATTTGAAATGGGCAATTGATGGAGATAGCAAGTAATACCAATTATATTTCATAATAACGTATAAGAAATTGAGTGATTTTTTTTATATGCGAAGTTGAAAATCTTTGCATAGCCATAGCTATGGAAATATTTATAGCTGAAGAATATGGGAAAAAGGATCAATTTATATGCGACATTATGGGGTATATTTGGTATAATTGTCTCAACAAATAAAATTTACAAGCCATCTGTCTCTCAGGTGGCTTTTTTTATTTCTCGCTAAGACGCTAAGACGCAGAAATTAATGCTTTTATAACTCTATCACATGCCTAAAGCAGAAACCATTTACAAGGAATTGTGATTTGACGCAAAGCTCCGTGTTTCCTGAAGCATAAAATTAAAACACAGCCGTTGCGCCTTTGCGTGAAAAAAAATAATGTGTCAGGTTTTCGGTGGCTTTTTTTATTGGGCATGAATAAATGCAAATACACTCCTCACAGGCAGGTGGTCTGAAATTTCATCGGCTTCATTCAACACCTCTGCGCTTAGGCATGCTAAATACTTGTTATTGTAGAATATATAATCAATCTTTTCGTATGGCTTTTCGCTATCAAAAGTAAAATACGTTTCAGGAGATGATAAATATTCTGTTTTTTCGATTACCATTGATATGCTTTGATGGTTTAATATAATATCAATGGTTTTTTCATCAAAAGCATTTTTAGCAAAAGGAGGTGTACAGTTAAAATCTCCCAGTAAAATAATCGGGTAATCTTGTTCGTATTTCTTATAAATATCCAATACGATTTCAGCCTGAAATTCTCGGGTAGGCCCATCCCATGCTTCAAAATGAACATTTATGAATAACATACTATCTTGTAAGGTTTCCACCCATACTAATTGTGCTAACCTGTCAATATAAAAGTCGTTGTAATAAAACGGGTTGGATTCGGGTTTTGGTAGTACTATTCTATTATTTGAAATGATTGTTGAGTGAGAAAGTATTGCTTGTCCCGACAGCATCCTGCCAAAATTATAACGAATAGGCCAATACGGAAAAGGTACATATTGTTTATCCCAATTAACAACCTCAGCACCATATTCATAGTTAGCATTTAACCCAAGTTGTTCCAGCTGATTAATGCTATAAGTCCTTGAAGAGTTAAAATCAATCTCCTGAAATGCAATAATATCCGGGTTTTTGTATTTGAGTAAGGATATGGCTTTTTTCAAATTAGAATCTAACAAATCACGAGGCCTGTCCATTGCCAAATTATTTGTCATCCCCGACAAATAACCAATATTATATGTTATTACTGAAAATGTATCTCCAATAACCCGATCTGAATCATTTGAAAATTCAATTATTCTGGAATATTCCGTTACATTATAGTTTGATTGCCGTGCCCAAAAGTAAAATGCAAAAAACCCAACTAATAAAACAAGCAGAATAGTTTTAATAATCTTTATATATTTCATCTGTTTAAAATTTTTTGTTTGCTGAAAATGCAAAAAATTTATTGCACATTCAGGAACTCACATATTCTTTTTTAATCATACACTTGTGTGCTATTTATGATAAATAAAGAACATGCTCGTTTCATGTTCCTTTAATTTAAACCATAAAAATATAAAATATTATCCAGTTAAAGAATCCACCATCAAATAAGGTGAACCTGGTTTGCATCCATAGGGTGCTTCTATATTATGAACTTATGTTATGGAGTAATGGATTATTGGAGTGATAGAGAAAATTATCAATGCATTAAAAGATTGAAATGGAAACAAGAAAAAATATTAATGTAGCTTGATGAGCACTTCCAATACTCCAATAATCCAGTACTCCAGTTGAGAATATCATATTAAACAATCAATTCATAACCACCATCAAAGAAGATGGATTTCAAATGTATATTAAATTATCGGTTTATGGCACCATTCTCCATTATCAAAATACATCACCTCTTTAAATCCTGTTTTTATTAGTTTTGATAATGCATTTTCAAATCCCAAATTTAGTTCATGTGGCTGGTGAGCATCAGAAGATATAATAATTGGAATATCTGATTTTTTAACTTTTTGTAATGTAATACCATCCGGAAAAAGACCAGGAAACCTTTTCTTGTAGATACCACGAGTATTAATCTCTATGATTAGTTCTTTTTGTTTAACAAGATCAAGGCACTTATCTACTAATTTTTGATACCATTGTTCATCTTCCGTAAAGAAACGATTTTGATTATGCATTTTAATTTTATCAATATGGCCAACCACATCAAAATCCTGAGTTTCTATCATTTGACAAACCTGATTATAATAGGTTTTTACCGCAAGCCTCATGTCACCACCAAAAAACTCTTTCAGGCCCTGGTCATAAATCTCATGTTTTGGCCCATCGGTAAACCACAGTTCGTTAGTTCCGGCAGGCTTAACTAAATGTACTGAGCCAATCAGATAATCTGTTTTACATTGATTTTTCCAAAAATTAAAATCTTGAGAAATTCCCGGAATATAGTCCATTTCAAGGGCACGGTAAATACTAATTTTATGATTATACTTGAATTTTAAACTCTCAATTATACTTACATAATTCTCAACATTCTCAGCTCTTAGTGAAAACGGGTTTTCAAAAGATAAAGGGGAATGTTCAGAAAAGCCAATGGCCGAAAATCCAAGCTCAATAGCCTTCACTATATAATCTTCGGGTTTATTTGCCCCATCTGAAAAATTGCTATGTTGATGGAAGTTAAAGTTTATCATTAAGGGATAAATTTTATGCAAATGTACTTATTACATTTTGTTAGCCCATTACATTAAAACCCTTCCTTTTCTACAAATATTAAAAACAGCTAAGTAATTAATTATCTGACTATTGTGCGTATCGGTTGTATAATTTATGTAAAAAATTTTTTTTTTTTTATGATATATATCATACATTTGTACTCTTCACAAAACTCACTGCTATGAAAAAAATTAACACACAACACAAAATTACTCCTCACTTCCGCCTATTATTTTCAACTTTTTTAATGCTTGCATTCCTTGCTTTTAGTAATAATGCTTTGGGGGATGAGCTAAAAACGGCAACAGGTGAGGGATCATCAACTACTTCTACCGCTTATACATACGTTGACGTAGCTTCTGCAACATTAAATATTACGACTGTTGGAGATGTTGATAAAGTGCTAGTTATCGCTACTTATGAAGTTGAAGCAACAGACAAACAAGCACACGAAGCATATTTTAAAATTTATGATGTAAAAAATAATACTTCTAGTCAAATACTTCAAAGACATCTTGAAAAAAATTATGATAAAGGTATTGGCTCGGTTGTGTATATTTTTGATGTTGGCAATGATAATGGTGCATTAGAATTTAAATTACAGCATGCTTCAGATAATAGTAGTTATGATAATGATGCAACAGGGACAATTGTTGCCATTGCCCTAAGTACATCTACCGGAAAAATAGATTTAAGTAATGATATACAAAACACGGTTGGTCAAGTGTCTGCCGGGGATAATACATTTGCTGATGTACTTACTACTAATGCCATATCTTTACCTGTTTCAGGTAGCATTTTAGTAGTTAGTTCTATAAATAATGAACTAACTACTGGGGCAGATGAAACAGGAGAATGGAAACTTCAACAAAGATATGGTTCTGATGGCGATTGGGCAGATGTTGGAAAAAGTATCTCTAGGTCAATCTCAGGCAATCAGGATTATGGAATTGCCTCTGTAGGCTTAATATCCACAAATTTGCCTCGAGGTAATTATTACTATAGATTACGATGCAGAGGTTCTGCAGGAACCACATTAATCACAGAAAACACCACTTTGGTTTCTGTCGCATTAGCATATGATAATGGAACTGAGGGTAGAGCTTTTCCTGCATTTTCAAAAAGTAAAGATCTTATAACCACAAGCTCAAATACATTTATTGATGCAGTGAGTGAAGACGGTGAACCGGCAAGTTTAACTGATATGCTTTTTTATGCTCAATATAATATGTCATCTACAGTTTCTGCTATAGATGCCCCAAGTTTTGATGTAGCCTTAAGTGATGGGACAACAGTTCTTTATAGTTCAAAAGACCAAAGAAGAACATTGTCTTCAAATACCGATACTGGATCTGGCGCATCTGTTGGATTAGCAACAGGTTTATCGACCGGTACAACATATACTGCTTCCCTCAGACATAAAACTGTTGGAGGTGTTGAATTAACTACTTCCAGTATTATCTTATCAGGGTTTCAAACAACAGATCAACCTGCTGAAGGTTATTGGACGGGTACCACCTCATCAGTATGGAATCTCGAGGGAAATTGGGCTGATGGAAACATTCCCACCGCATCAACCAACGTTTACATACCTAATGTTATAACTAATTATCCAATAATTAGCGGAACAACCTTACGGGAATGTGCTTCACTCCAAATTGCCAGTGGCTCAACACTCAATATAGAAAGTGATGCAAAGTTAACTGATACGGGAGCGGTTACGAATACCGTAAACGCAGGACTGGTTATTGAATCCACATCTGCAAGTTTAACAGGCTCACTGATATTTGGTTCAGGCACACCAAATGCTACAGTACAAAGATATTTAGCTGATAATTCTTGGCACGGTGTTACACCATCCACAACAGGTGTTACAGTTGCGGATTTTCATTGGAGCAATGCGCCGGAATCCTGGCTCACTAACCACACAGAATCAACAAGCGCTTGGGAGTACATGACTACCTTAACTGAGGGTCTGAATGTTGGGCAGGGATATATGGTATGGCTTAAAGATGGAGGAAAGTTAGATGCCACAGCAACCATGGAAGGCACCATACGTGCAAGTGATTTGTCTCCAACAATAAGCTATACCACTGATATGGGACAGAACCTGGTTGGTAATCCATTTTCCTCTCCCATTGATTGGGAATCCGGTACCTGGACACGCACAAATATGGAGCTTACTATGTGGGTATGGGATAATGGATCAGATAACTATTTATACCAAACCACAGCTGGTGGAGGAGACATGGATAATGGAATAATTCCGGTTGGCCAAGGTTTTTTTGTGCGTAGCAATAATGATGGAGTATCAGTATTAACAATACCGGCCGATGCGCGCACACATAATACACAGGCATTTTATAAAAATGGTGTTGTGGAAAATGGATATGAAACATATGCTGTTTTTACTGCCACTAAAGATGGAAAAAAAGACGGTGTATGGGTTGGATTTGGAAGTAATGGTAGTGATGGTTTTGATAATGGTTTTGATGCAAGCAAAATTTTCGGTGGGGAAGAATCACCACAACTCTATCTCATGCAGGAAGAAAGAATGCAAAGTATTAATTATCTATATACGCTTGGACAAGAAGCACAGGTTGTTCCAATGAGTTTTACTGCCGGGGTAGATGGTGTACAGACTATTAGTGCAAATCTCAATAACCTACCTGATGATGATGTGAGTATTGAGGATCTTTTTGATGGAACAATACAAGATTTGGTTAATAATTCCATTTATACTTTCAATGCTACTACTGAAGATGATCCTAATCGTTTTTTACTACATTTTAAATCAAACGCTTTTGGTGTTGACGAACTTGATAATACTAATAATAATATTCACATTTATGCCTATAATAAAAACATATACGTGCAAGCAAGCGGTAGTGCTATAAATAAAGAAGGTATTCTGGAAGTATTCGATATTTATGGTCGCAAAATACTACAACAACAGTTAGACAAATCAGATATAACGGTAATCCCTGTTCAAAACGCTTACTCATATTTATTGGTAAGAGTTAAAAAAGGCAACTGCATTAAAACAGAAAAAGTTTTCATTAAATAAGATTAATACCATGAAAAATCTACTAATACGACTATTAAGAAAAGGGTTACTAATAATAATAATTTTTCTATCCTTTAGTGTTTTTGCTCAAACTGCACCACCACCACCGCCAGGTGGATCTTCCGGTGCTGGGGATGGAACAGGGGGTGATGATACCTCACGTACTGGTGCTCCCATTGGAGGTGGTCTTTTTATCCTCTTGGGATTAGGAGCAGCCTATGGTGGTAAGAAACTGTATGATCTGCGAAAAGAGAAATTGGAAGAATAGTAGTGCTTTAATATCACTTAAACAATGGGCTTACGTTTTGCAAAGATGCTGAAACTGGCTTGGTGTTATTCCTGTTTCATTTTTAAATGCTGCGTAAAATGACGACCGCGAGTTAAAGCCCGATTGTTTTGCTATACCTTCAATTGAAAATCGATCAAATTTAATATTTTCTAACAACCGCTTTGATTCTTCTATCCTGTATCGGTTAATATAATTATAAAAATTATCATTTAGGTTTTCGTTTATAACCTGTGATATTTGCTTTCTTGGCAACGAAATCTCGCTTACAATATCTGTCATTTTTAAATCAGGGTTTAAAAACAATTTTTTTGTTAGCATAATATATTCCAAAACACTAACAATCTCTTCCTTTTCTTTTTCAGATAATGACGAAGTAACATATTTATTATTGCGCCCTTTCTTGGTAATATTATTTTGTTGGTGTATTTCATTTTCATTCTGATCAGCCAATATAATATCTTTATTATCAATATGATTTATTTCTTCATCTGCAATTTCTTTATAAATATCAATTTGCCGCAGGCCTGCAAAACCTAAAAAAGCAGTTATTGCTATCATTGATATATTATAACCTACACGGATAATTATATCATCCAAAGCTTCGGTTTGCAATAGAGCATTGTTTATCACCAATAATGCAAAGAACAGGGTTATGCACCATATCAACCAATTGAGCTGTTTTTTTTGAAGGTTAGAGAAGAGTTCCTTAATCAAATTTTTATGTTCCCGTATTTTCTTTATAATCAGATATGTATAAAATATAATTTGAAGAGGAAATACTACAAAATTCCATAAATAATAAATTTTGGTAACGAGCTGCAATAACAATCCGGTTCCTGTTTCTGTAAATCCATAAATAACAAACCATTTCGATTGTTCGGGCGACAACATTACAAAAACAGGAGTATTTATCAAAAAGAACAGCAAGGATGGTAAAAAATGAAATAGTTTTCTGCTATCAAGAGAAAAATTTTGGTTGGTTAATGATTTTACATACAAATAAAAAAGTGGATATAATGCCAATATTGCCGGAACAAAAAAGTGATATAATAAAACTGTAATCTGATAATTCCCCAAATAATACATTCCTAATGCCAGATAATAAATCCCGGCGTCTAGAAAAAAAACTGCTAATATCTTTTTTGATGTAGTTTTTTTATAACCATAAAACAATAATATAAGAGCAAATAAAAAAAGCTGGTAAATTTCAATTATAATTAATGATCTATCAAGGTTTTCCAGATACATTTTTGTTATCTTATAATACAAAAGTAATAATAATCCCTTATTCGGACAAGTTTAACAAATTAGCAAACTAACTGATAGTTAAGCTTAAACCAACACCCCCATAACTTAGCCCACTATTCGGACAACAAAAATTTGAGTAAAAGCATGTTGTTTTTTACTTTTGATAGTTCCTGATTTAGAAATTACACCAATAAAATCTAAAATATATTCATATGAAATTTCAAATGTTATCATTGATATTATTGTGGATTTTTGCTGCAATGTTTTCTTTTTCGGGTTTTACACAGTCAACAGTTCAAATTGGCACAGGAACATCAACAGGACAGAGGATACCAATAGAACCCGCATATGATTACACTTATGCACAGGTAATCTATCTGCAATCCGAAATCAGTACTGCCGGGGATATTACACATTTGAAATGGTATTTTTATGGTAGCTCTTTAAGTAATTCAAATAACTGGGATATTTACATCGGTCATACCACTAAAACAGCCTTTGCTTCAACCAGCGATTGGATTGCTGTTTCGTCCCTTACACAAGTATGGAGTGGAACTTTTGCTGATCCGGAAGGATCAGGATGGATAACATTTGACATAAGCGATTTTAGTTATAATAATACAGATAACCTGGTTATTGCTGTGGATGAGAATGCTGCTAATGATAATGGCTTTTCTGATGATTTTTATTGTACCTCGGTAGCAAATTACCGTGGATTATCTGAATACGGTAGTACCAACATTAATCCTGCATCCCCACCTTCTGGAAGCAGAAAGAAATATATTGCCAATATTATCCTTGAATTTGGAAATACTGCTTGCCCTGCACCTACCAATTTGACGGTAACAAACATCTCACAAACCTCTGCAGATTTAAGCTGGACAGAAAATGGAACAGCAACAACATGGGATATTGAATACGGAGCTACCGGCTATACACAAGGAACAGGAACAACAATTACCGGTGTTACTAATCCTTATACGCTTTCAGGTATACCTTCTGCAACAACCTACGATTGGTATGTTCGTGCCAGTTGCGGAGGTAGTGGCGTAAGTACATGGGCAGGACTCAATACTTTTTCAACATTATGTAATACCGTAACCACTTATCCATGGACAGAAGATTTTGAAAACAATGGTGTCTTTCCACCATGTTGGTCGCAGGAATATATATCTGGTACCCACGATTGGATTTTCCACACAGGAGGATATAATAATAGTAATCCTTCTACAGCACATGGAGGAACTTACAATGCTTGTTTCTCACCTACCAATACCGGCACAAAAACAAATTTGGTTACACCACAATTTGATTTGAGCGGACAATCGAATCCACAACTTTCATTTTGGCATACGCAGGCAGTTTGGGATGGAGATCAGGATGAGCTAAGGGTATATTACAAAACTACTTCGGGAGGTACATGGATATTGATTCCCGGAGCGGTATTTATTTCAAGCATAACAAGCTGGACGCAGGAAACATTCAACCTCCCATCGCCTTCATCAACCTATTACATTGAATTTGAAGGCTTGGATGGATATGGATATGGCATTTGTGTTGATGATGTACAAATATCTGTTTCAAGCTGCCCGACACCTACGAGCTTATTTGCTGACAATATTTCCCAAACTACTGTTGATCTTAACTGGACTACAGGCGGAGCAACTACATGGAATATTGAGTGGGGTGCAACCGGTTTTACACAGGGAGCAGGAACTATGATTACGGGCACAACTACAAACCCATACTCTTTAAGCGGTTTGACTGCCGGATTAACCTATGATTTTTATGTTCAGGATGATTGCGGTGGCACAACAAGCTCATGGACAGGACCGTCTTCGTTTACAACTTTGTGCAATGCCATAACTTCTTTTCCTTTTACAGAAGATTTTGAGAACGCAGGCAGCCGCCCCGATTGCTGGACTGAAGAGTATAATGTAGGTTCGCACGACTGGGCATTTCAGGATGGGGGCGATACAGATCCCATCAGTGCCCACGGGGGATCTTACAATGCAATTTTTATGCACCAGAGTTCGGGTTCATCAACAAAGCTAATTACGCCCGAACTAAATTTAAGCAGTTTAACCAATCCCCAAATATCTTTCTGGCATGCACAAGTTGAAGATAATGGTGATCAGGATGAACTAAGGGTATATTACAAAACCAGTCAGGGTGGCTCGTGGACTTTGATACCCGGAGCAACATATACTTCAAATGTATCGGCATGGACACAAAGAACTCTTAGTTTGCCATCCGCCAATGCAACATATTTTGTTGCTTTTGAAGGTACTGATGGTTATGGTCAGGGAGTTTGTATTGATGATGTGGTGGTTGACGGAACTATCTCGTGTTTGCCGCCAACTGATCTTTATGTCAATGACATTACCACAACATCTGCCAAGTTAAACTGGACTACTGGCGGAGCAACTACATGGAACATTGAATGGGGTGCCAAAGATTTTGTGCAGGGTACAGGAACTATGATCATAGGAACAACCACTAACCCACATTCTTTGAGTGGATTAACAGCCAATACATTATACGATTTTTATGTACAGGACGATTGTGGCGGTTCACAAAGTACATGGACAGGACCTCAAACATTTTGTGCCGCCATTAATAGTTTTCCCTGGACAGAAGACTTTGAAAATGCCGGAAACAGACCAGATTGCTGGTCAGAAGAATATGTTACAGGCACCAAAGACTGGGATTTCAGGACAGGAGGAATATCAAGTGAGCCTCCCAATGCCCATGGTGGAACATACAATGCTTCTTTTGACCCCGGAAATGTTGGATATAAAACAATGTTAATAACACCTGTTTTTGATATAAGTAGTTTTACAAATCCTGAACTGGAATTTTGGCATACCCAAATAGCCTGGGAAGGTGATGTTAATGCATTACGGGTTTATTATAAAACCACCGATGGAGGCTCATGGGTATTAATTCCGGGTGGTGAATATACAACTGAGATTACAGTCTGGACCTTGGAATTACTTGCTCTGCCCTCACCATCGGCTACTTACCAAATAGCATTCGAAGGTACTGATAACGGAGGGTTAAGTATTTGCATTGACGATGTTACGATAAAAGAATGTTGTTGCGATCCCTCAAATCAAACCGAGGGTAACTTCACAACAACTTCAGCCGATTTGGACTGGACGGAAAACGGCAGTGCTACAACATGGGACATAAAACGCGGTGTTGAAAATATTGGCTTTAACTATGCGCTTTTGAACGAGAATGTTGCAAAACCTTGTACATGGTCGGGCTTGACTGAAGGCGACACTTACGACTGGTGGGTACGTTCCAATTGTGGTGCCAACGGATATAGCGAATGGGTAGGTTTAAGTGAGTTTACAATTCCATGTGAATCAAGGTCATTGCCATGGGAAGAAGGCTTCGAATCAATGGTGTTTGTAGCCAATCAGGTAGTACCAACCTGCATGGAAATTGATGTTCCCAATGAATGGACAACCAATGACCAAAATCTTACTTATAATAGGATGGCTCATACGGGGACCAATTCAATTTATAATAATGGAAATGACCACCCCAATGATTGGTTATTTTCAGTGCCATTCGACCTTGTGGCAGGTGCTTCCTACGATTTTTCGTTTTGGTATATTACAAGTGGCGGCCAATCGTGGGATTTTGAAGCGAAATACGGAACAGGGCAAACTACGGGGGAAATGACAGTTGCGATAGGCACTACTCAAACTAATGTAAACAACACAGCTTATCAACGCTTCAGGGAGAGTTTTTCCGTTACTACGTCAGGAACGTATTATGTAAGCATCCATACATGGATAGGTGGCCAGTACAATTCATATATTACTTTCGACGATCTCTTAGTTGAAGAAACACCAAGCTGCTACCCACCAATGGATCAATCAACAAGCGATTACACCAATACTACTGCCATATTGAATTGGACGGAAGACGGAAGTGCCACAATATGGGATGTTGAATATGGCCCTGCAGGTTTTAATCAGGGCACCGGCACAACTGTTACAGGCATCACTGCCAAGCCATATACACTTACAAACTTAACCGAAAACACTGTTTACGACTGGTATGTACGTGCCGATTGCGGTGGTGATGCAAGCGATTGGACAGGTCCCGATATATTTTCCACATCAATAACCTCATTCCCATATACAGAAAGTTTTGAAGATGCCGTTGCTCCTAATTGCTGGAATATTACAGAAGTTTATTATGACGGTTCGGGTTATCGTCCCGAATGGAGCCAGGTAAATATGGGTGGGGCAATTCCTCCCAATTGGAGTTCTGGTGATGATAAGGTGGCATTTTTTAATTCTTCCCAATGCTCAAATGGTGATAAAGCCCGCTTGGAAACACCCGACTTTGACATGGATGGTTACTCAAGTATGTTCCTATCGTTTTGGATGTATCATGATGATGGTTCTTCAAGCTATGACGATAACATTCAGTTGCAAGTTAAAATAAATAACGGTGCATGGCAAAGTTTCGGAAATCCTATTTCACGCTACAGTACCTCTGACGGGTGGTCGAAACACACAATTGATTTAAGTGCCTATTGTGGCGACAATATCACTTTGGGATTTTTGGCAACAAGCAGATTAGGATATTACATGAAAATCGATAAAGTTACAATCCATAATTCAGCCCCTGCAGCAGCAAACTGGACAGGAACAACCGGCAATAACTGGTATGATGCAAGCAACTGGAGTACGAGCGATATTTCTTACTCAATAACCAATGTAAATATTCCGGAAGGTTTAACCAATTACCCAACTATTTCAACACGGGGTGGAGAATGCAATAATATTACTTTAAAATCTAGTGCTGCCGGTGATGCATCATTGCTTGACAATGGTTACCTATCGATAAATGGCGATGCTGCTGTTGAACGATATATTACAGGTGGCGTTTGGCACGATATTTCGGCATCTGTAAACAATGCTACGGTATACAGCCTTTATTTTAACGGTAATCCAGATGTTTGGCTGCGCACCTACAACGAACCCGACAATACAAAGACTTATGTAACACAATTAACAACGCCCATGCACTCAGGACAAGGTTTTGAAGTGTGGGTAGAAACAGGCTCGGATGTTACAGGTGAATTTGTTGGCCCGTTGCAGACTGCTGATCTAACACTTAATTCAACATCAACTCCGCCCCTGAGCTATTCCGGCCCCGATCCCCTGGGCTTCAACCTTATCGGCAACCCATTTACAAGCCCCCTCGATTGGGACATGGGCTCTTGGAACGAAACCGATATGGCCGGTACAGTTTGGGTATGGGACGATGTTTCGGGAAACTACAAAACAAGGAACAGTGCCGGTGCAGGCGATCTTACCGATGGGATAATACCAATGGGTCAAGGTTTCTTTGTACAGGCAACAGCCACAACGGCTTCTATTGCAATCCCCATGGATGCACGTGTGCACTCGGCACAGGCATATTACAAAAACACCCGTGGTACAAGCAATGCACCGCCACATATAGTTATTACGGTTAACAAAGAAATGCGTAGCGATGGCATATGGCTTACCTTTGCAGAAGAAGACACAGATGGTTTCGATATTGGTCATGACGTGAGAGAAATGACCGGTTCCGACAATGCCCCACAACTTTATCTTGTTGAAGGGGACGAACAATACTGCATAGATGCACTTCCACAATTAAACGGTGAAACAAGGCTGGTGCCAATGCACTTTGAAGCAGGATCTGATGGTGTGCATATACTTGAAATTTCCGACCTTGACCACTTGCCCGAAACAGACATCCTTCTTGAAGACCTTGAAACAGGAGATATCCAGAATTTACGCAAATTCCCTGCTTATGAATTTGAGGCATGGATAAATGAAGACCCAAACCGTTTTCTCATACATTTCAACCCTATAACCACCCAAATAAACGATTCTGAAATAAATCATATGACTAGTATTTATGCTTGGGGCAATGAAATATATATTGTAAGAGCCGATGAAAACATAAGCGAAAATGGAGTTGTGCATATTTATGACCTCTGGGGATGTATAGTTCATGAAAGCATGTTGCAGCCCCAAAGCATCAACCGCATCCGTTTAAAAAAAGGCAGTGCATATTATGTTGTGAGGGTTGTTGTGGATGGTACGGCAATCAATAAAAAAGTGTACGTCAGGGCAATGGTTCGATGACTTAGAGTTGTTGGTGAGAACACCAACGATGGAGAGGAGAGGGGAATTATAAAAAAATATTATTCATCAAAAAAAAACTATGAAAAAGTTAAAATCAACTATAATTGTACTGGCATTGTTGGCTTTACCATTTGTAACCCTGGCCAGCGATCCACCGGATCCGGGCGGAAACCCGCAGAGCGAACCACCTCTTGGCGGGGGCGCACCAATTGGCAGAGGGCTGTTTGTACTGCTCGGTTTGGGGGCGATCTATGGTGCACGTAAAGTTTACATAATGAAAAAAGAAGACCTTGAAAAGTGATAATGTGGAAACAAAACTCGCAGGGTTGAAAAAAAACCGTTGGGTCGGCAGCAGGTCAAGTCCATTTCGCAGACTTTGTCCTTCTGAATGGAGCCTGCGGAGTGAAGAATCTCTTGTATTTATTGATGATTGTGAGTTCCTTCATTCCGCAGGCTACATTCAGGATGACAGACTCGAAAAAAGGACTCGCTAAATGGATCAGATCCGACAAATTGAAAAAATACCCACCCGAGGTGGGCCAATAACAAAAACTACTGAGAGAAAGAATTATTGCAAACTTAATCCTGTACAGTTACAATATAATATTAAGAATTATAAAAAATTAATCATGAAAAAAAAAACCTTATTATTATTGCTATTTACTAGCTTATTGATTGGTTTAAGCTTTAATTGCCACGGACAAATTTGGTCAGAAGATTTTTCAACCTATGTTGAAGGCACTGGAATTGATGGTACCGGTAATATTGGCGACTATCCGGCCAATGTTACAAAATGGACATTGAATGTTTCAGCCTGCACCCTTGCAGATGCTGATGATTATATCAAAACCGATTACGAAAAACTAAAATCACAGGATTTAGATGGTCCGGCAATATGGTTAAGTGAAAGCATAGATTTATCAACATACTCTGAAGGAGCAACATTTAGCATCAAGTTTTATGAATATTCAAGTATGGAAGCCGATGATTATATTGATGTGCATTATCAGCTTAACGGAGGTGCTTTTGTGTTAATACCCAACTGGAATAGCCATGGTTCCGGCATTCATACCCTTATTGATGACTTTGAAAAAGACACAGTTGTTAAATCCGTTGGGGCATGTGATAATTTGGTAATCAAAGTTACTTTTAACAACGATTCTGGTTATGAAGAACTTCAAATGGATGATATATTTGTTTATCCCAACATGGAATACGTTTCATCAACCACAACACAAAACACCCACAACATTGCAGCCGGAAAAACAAACAGGCAAATAATCGGCATAGAAATAGTAACAACAGAATCAGATAATCCGATGAGTATTACAAGTTTTACAGTAAATGCAAACGGCTCAAGCACTCCTTCTTCCACTAACATCGAAAATGCCAAAATATACTATACAGGAACAAGTAATACCTTTACAACAGATACCCAATTTGGTTCAACCTATACCACACCAACAACCTCAAACTTTGATATTACGAGCACACAGCAACTATCAGAAAGCACAAATTATTTCTGGTTGACTTTCGACACGAAAACTGGCGCAACATTAGGAGAACTGATTGATGCCGAATGCATTTCATTTGTAATTGAAGGCTCAACCGAAACACCTACAATAACCGCCCCCACTGGTTCGCGCACCTTAGCGGCTCCGCTATCAGGAAGTTATACAATAGGGGCAAAAAGCAATTATGCTTCGTTTACCGCTGCTGTTAACGACCTGAATGAACTTGGAATAAGCAGCACGGTTGATTTTGCCGTTAGCAATGGAACATACACCGAGCAAATATCCCTTTCTGCAATCAGCGGGACTTCTGCTACCGACACTATTGTTTTTCAATCGGCAAGCGGTAACCGTGAAGATGTAACACTACAATTTACTCCCACTTCAACAAATAATTATGTAATTCGCCTTAACGGAAGCGATTATATTAGTTTCCTTGATATGACGATACAAAGCACAGGGACATCATCCTATGGAAGAGTTTTTGTTTTAAAGGGGACAACACAAAACATCACCCTTAAAGACAACAATATTAACGGTTTTGATGTAAGTTCCGATGATGATGTATATGCTGCTGTTTATGCTTTTTCCGGTGCCGATAATATGGCTTCAAATGTTAATATCGAAAACGACACCATTACCAATGGTAGCTATGGGATTTATTTCAGAGGTGACAACGCTTCAAATCTGGAAATACAAAATACATTTATAAATAATGTATTAAACAACTTCTATTATTCAGGAATTAATGCAGAATGTCAGGATGCTGTTATTATCAATAAAAATACTTTAACAGCTAAAGCAAGTACCTCCACAAGTGGGATTATTGCCAATGAGTGCAATAATGCAATTGAAATGACTCAAAACCGAATTTTTCTTAATGCTACGAGTGAAAATTGCGGTATTTCCTTATATACTTGTATAGGTACAGCTACTGATCAAGGTCTTATGGCAAATAATTACGTAAGCTTTGAAGAAGCTACTGTTACCACCGAAGGAATATATCTTATGAACTGTGGTTATCAGAAAATTTATCATAACAGTATTAACATCAGAACTTCTGGAAAAAATACAGGAGGCAACAAAACAGGAAACCAAACTGGTGTTGGAATTGACTATTGGTGGGCTGACCCTCTATTTGGGTATCTTAAAATATTAAATAATATTGTCAAAACTGGTAATGTACAAGCAATGTCTGTTAATCAAACAGCAGTTGACAATAGCTATTTAGAGAATAGTAATTATAATGATTGGTACACCGATTGGACAACTTTTGGAACTTGGGGTGGAACTAGCTGTTCAGACTTTAATGCCTGGAAAACAGAAAGCGGTCAGGATGCAAGTTCTGTTTCAGAAGATCCCGGGTTTGTTACAAGCGAGGTGCCAGATATTGGAAATGAGAATCTTTATGAAACTATTGAGCTAACACCTGAAGTTATTATAGATATTTACAATTATAATAGAAATAATCCTACGACCCCTGGTGCAGTAGAATATGGAGACTTAATTAAGGATAATCACTGGACAGGTATAGAAGGTGATTGCAATTGGCATAACCCCAGAAATTGGAGTTTATTTGAGGTTCCAAATGCTAACCATAATGTTTTTATTGGTAGGGGGGGGTCATATTTTGATCCATGGCTATTGCTTGGGGATGCCGAATGTAATAACCTTACTATAGAATCTGATGGAGATATGGAACTTAATGGACATACAATAAACGTGGGAGGTGATTATACAATGATCGATGGTGGTGAATTAGCTGGTGGTCACTTAGAGATTGGCGGTTCTGACAATTCAACATTAACGTCTAACGGAGGTAATTCGCCTGAAATAGACATTAATAAAACAAGTCGTGCAGAAGTATTGCTTTTTGATGAATTGGTGGCAGATGCCTTACAAATAATTAACGGCAGTTTGAATGCAAATAACAATGATATTGAAATCAAGGGCAACGCCGATTTTTCAGGTGGATCAATTACTAATACAAATGAAGTTAAGTTTAATGGTGATGGAAATTCTGAACTTACAACCGGTAGCAATACTTTGCAATCCGTTGTAGTAGATAAAAGTGGCAGTGGACAACTTACCCTCCAAGATGCCCTAGATGCAGCAACCTTAAAAGTAGATAAAGGCACAATGAATGCAAGCAACAATGTTGAAGTATCCGGTAATTTTACAGTTAGTACAACAGGCAGTGCTGCAGACAATGCCGTTGTATATGTAGAAGCAGGAAAATGTGTAACAATAACTGGATCTACTATTATTAATGACGGTGGTGAGTTAAGGTCAAAATCGAGTCCCGGTGGTGGTGGACATATTATTCCCATAGGAAACGTACAAAAGAACGGTACAGGCAAAATAATCATCGAACAATATTTCACCGATGGCCAATGGCACCTTGTTTCTTCGCCGGTTGCTGATGCAACTGTAAACAGCCTATATTTTAATGGAAACCCTGAAGTTTGGGTAAAAAAATATCATGAATCAGGAAATCCAAGTGAATGGGAATACATTATAGATCTTAACACCCCCATGCCTTTAGGCAAAGGCTTTGGTTACTGGGTAGATGATTCGGGTGTAGATATAACCGTATTGTTCGAAGGAGATATCCTTACCGACAACCTCACACTAAACAGCAGCAGCACACCTCCTCTTGCGTTTACCGATGTTGGTAATGGCTTTAACCTTGTTGGCAATCCTTATTCCTGTGCATTGGACTGGGACATTGGAACTTGGGAACGTACCAACCTTGAAGGTAGCGTGTGGGTTTGGCAAGATGCTGGTGCAGGGGATGGAAGCGGTAACTATCTTGTAAGGAATCTTGCCGGTGAAGGTTCGCTTACCGATGGCATCATACCTATGTGTCAGGGCTTTTTCATACGTACCACATCTTCTGCTCCTGTATTAACAATTCCAACCGATGCCAGAGTGGATTCTGACCAACAATATTACAAAGCCAGCGAAAGGGAGGTGGCTCCACATATTGTACTTAATATTGGTAATCCTGAAATAAGAGATAATGTTTGGATAGGATTTGACGAGGAAACAACAATTGGTTTTGATTATGGGCGCGATGCAAACAAATTTTTTGGAACCGGCAATGTGCCCCAACTATACATTAGCGAGCAAAACTATCAGTTAAGTATTGACATCCTGCCCAAATTATTACCCGAAGAAGAAAAAACAGTTGTAATGGGTTTTGTTACAGGTGTTTCGGGGACTTTTACCATATCAGCAACATCTTTGGAGTACATGCTTGAAACAGACATTATCCTTGAGGATTTAAAAACAGGAATTCTTCAAGATCTTCACGATAATCCTGAATATATATTTACAGGAATGCCGGGAGACAATCCTAATCGCTTTCTTGTACATTTCTTTTATGTACCAACTGGAATTGACAATCCTGTAAGTGAAGAAAAAAATACCGGAGTAACCATTTATGCTCACAATAAGGCTGTTTACGTTAAGTGTGAAGGAGAAACAATAAATCAAACAGGAAGTGTATGTATTTACGATATGTATGGAAGATTGTTAATCAACAAAGATCTAAATCCTGGCAGCCTCAGCAAGATAAGTGTACCCGTAAGTAATAACTTTATTGTAGTTAAGGTAAGAAAAGGAAACAGTATTAATACAAAAACAGTTTTATTTAAATAGACATGACAGGCCTTGACTTTAACACCAAATATGATTTTTATAAAATAGAAAAAGGATCAATGAAAAAGTTAAAATTAATTATTCTTCTCTTGTTATTATTTACTTTCCCATACGTAACCATTGCGACTGATGGTCCTCCGGATCCGGGTGGAAATCCCCAAAGTGAACCACCTCTTGGTGGTGGCGCACTAATCGGGAGTGGCTTATTCATATTACTTGGTCTTGGAGCAGCCTATGGTGGTAAGAAATTGTATGATTTGCGAAAAGAGAAGCTGGAAGAATAGAAATTTATTTCTTTATAAACTTTCCTTGATAAGTAATGTTTTTTGTTCTTATGATTAATATATAGTTACCCGGCTTAAGCATATCAACATCTAATCTTTTGGTATTATAAACTCTCTGGTTTATAATTTTTCTCCCTGTAATATCAATTATTTCCAGGCTGTCGTTACTACCCAGTTTATAACCACTTATATTTATGTGGCTTATAACCGGATTTGGGGTTATTTCTATTTCAATGCCAACTGCAGGTTCAACTATATCATTTGCAAATTCGGTAAACATCCATAAATATGCATCTGCAAATTGCCCTCTCCAAAAAGCTTCATTATGCTCTGCTCCTTCTATTTCTAGTGAAAGTAATTCGTTTTCACCAAAGCCAACATTGGTTAACTCATTTTGCATTTCCCACATATCACTAATCACAACCTGTCCCTCGAGACTTCCAATTATCTGGTAAATTTTCATGTTTTGTTGCTTTCCTGTTTCGGTGGTAAACATCCAAATAGAGTCTGCTGTCCAGTAAGCTGGTGAAAATATACCAACCTTACTAAAAACATTTTGATACTTTAGAGCACCGTACTGAGATATCAATCCCCCCATAGAACTTCCCATAATCCCGGTTTCTTCTCTGCCTGAAAATGTTCGATAGTTTTCATCAATATATGGTTTAAGTGTTTCTACAATAAAATCAATGTACTCATCCCCAAGGCCACCTCCATATTGCGGGTTTATCCATGGATTATATTCCTTCATCCTTTCGGCTCCCCCATTATCAATAGCCACAACTATTGGCACATTATAGCCCTCTTCGGCAAGATCATTTAACGTTTCGTCAACCTCCCACTCTCCAGCATAGGCAGTATAGGCATCAAACACATTTTGCCCATCATGCATATAAAGTACAGGATAGTTTTTAGTTGTATTATCATAATCTGGTGGGAGATAAATCCAAATTCGCCTGTTACAATCAAGCTGTGGCATATAAAAATTGTCGGCAATTATGCTAACATTTTCAGCAGCTGTTGAACCGCCGCCACCACCGCTATCAGCCCAGTTTAATATTTCTACATTTACAGTATCCCCATTTCCGAATGTAAATTGCCTATTTGTGATTTCTTCCCCACTAGCACCTTTCTCAACAGTACCCCAGTCGCCACGGGTGAATTTAAATTGAATAGTAGTACCATCGGGTTCTTCGGGCAATGTTATAAACCAGTTTTCATTTTCATTTTTTTCTAAGGCAAATTCAGAAGCCCCCGGATTCCATGAATTGATGCTTCCCGCAATATATATTACGTCTTCGGGTGGCGTATATTCGGGTATTTCAGTTATAATGAATGTTACTTGCCCAAACAATGTGGTACAGAAAAATATTACAGACAAAAAAATTGTGATTTGTTTCAAAATAATAAAGTTTAATGCTAACTAATTGATGATGTGCTCTTTAATTATTATAGAACAACAAATATAAAAAAAGCGCACCATCAATTGAAAGATAATGGGCTAAATATTATTTTGATGTGCTGGGAATAAAATTCTTTATATAATTTTGCAAGTGTCATTAGAATTGTTGTTGTTTTTTTAGAAATAATCCTGAAAGGATTTAACACGAATAACCCTGCACGAAGTGTGGGGAAAATAAAATATAAGTGTTTAAGAACCCTGTTAGGGTTCTATCATGCTTCCTCGATTTCCCCCCGCATTGCACGGGGCTATTCACATTAATCCACCTCTGGCGGATTCACAATGCAAATTAATTTCTTGGGCATGGATTTTTTTATTGTGTATTTTTTTACGCACATCAAAATAATATTTAGCCAGATAATGCGCTTTACTAAAAACTTTAACCGAGCACTACAAAGCAGCCAACGCTTTATCGTAATCTGGTTCGTCAACAATTTCAGGAACTTGTTCAGTATAAATAACTTTTCCTTCTTCATCAATAACAACCACAGCTCTTGATTCAAGTCCGGCAAGCGGTCCATCAATTATTTCAACTCCATATGCTTTTCCAAATTCACCAGTGCGGAAATCGCTAAAATTGTGAACATCTTCAAGACCTTCCGCCCCGCAAAAGCGAGCTTGTGCAAATGGTAGATCTTTCGATATACACAAAACAACTGTATTATCAAGATTTGAGGCTTCCTGGTTGAACCGGCGTACTGAAGCTGCACATGTGCCAGTATCTAAACTTGGAAATATATTCAAAACAACTTTTTTTCCTTTGTAATCATATAAACCTCCCATTGATAAATCATTTTTAACTAATGTAAAATCAGGGGCTTTACTTTCAACTTCTGGTAGATTACCAATAGTATTTATTGCGTTTCCTTTTAATGTTATTTGTGCCATTTCTTTTATTTTTTTAATTACCAATTTATGATTGCAAAAATAGTTTAATTCGATTTATTCGGAATAAAAACAATTCCTATTGTGTTATCTTTGTTTTTTATATTCAAAATTAAGCAAGGTCAGTTAAAATGAATCTATTATGAAAAACCCCGTAATAATACTTATATACTTACTTTTGACATTTCCAATAGCATCATTTTCATGCACCAACCTGCTGGTTACCAGAGGAGCATCAGCCGATAACGCCACATATTTAGTTTACTTAAATGATGGCGAGTGGCTTTACCATCTAAACCAAACTGATGCTCAAGACCATAATCCTAAAGACTCGCTTACATTCACAAGCATGAGTGGCAAGAAATTCAAAATTCATCAGGTTGAGCATACTTATGCAATAATTGGTTTTCAAATGAACGAACATCAGCTAGCCATTGGTGAAACAACTTTTTTAGGACGAGAAACCCTTTGGGACAAGGATATGCCACTGAAATACTGGGATCTCATGAGGCTTGCTCTGCTAAGAGCAAAAACTGCTCGTGAAGCTATTAAAGTTATTACTTCTCTTGCCGAAACTTATGGATATGGGAGTGAAGGGGAGTCTTTTTCAATTGCCGACCCTAACGAAGCATGGATACTGGAAATGATTGGCACAGGAGGAGAAGGCGGGGCTGTGTGGGTTACACGTAAAGTTCCTGATGGAATGATTGCTGCTCATGCTAATCATGCTCGAATTGGTGAGTTTCCACTGGATGATCCTGAAAATTGTATTTACTCGGCAAATGCTATTTCATTTGCAATAGAAAAGGGGTATTTTAATTCTGAATCAGGCAAATCTTTTGAGTTTAACAATGCTTACGATCCTCCTTCTCATGAACATTTAAAATATACAGAATCACGGGTTTGGAGCATCTACAACAGAGCCGCACCATCGCTTGGCTTATCGCCTGATTACAATCGTGGTAAGCAAGGAGCTCAAAGGTATCCTCTATTTATTGCGCCTGATAATAAGCTCAGTTTACAAGACGTTTTTTCTCTAGTTAGAGATCATTATGAAGGAACTGCATTGGATATGACCAAAGGCCCTGAAGCAGGACCTTTTGGTAATCCTAATCGAATTCGTCCATTAAGTTGGGAAATAGATTCCACCACATATTCATGGGAACGCGCTATCTCGATTTACAATACTGCTTTTTCATATGTTGCTCAACTACGTAATTATCTTCCTGATGGAGTTGGTGGAATAGCATGGTTTGGGGTTGATGACACTTATACCACATGTTATTTCCCAATATATTGTTGTGCCACAAGCATAAGCAAGCCTTTTGCTATCGGTGATATTAACAATTATTCTCGTGAATCGGCATGGTGGGCATTTAATTTTGCTGCAAATTATGCCAACACCCGCTACAGTGAAATGGTTTTGGATATTCAGGCTAAACAAAAACAAATTGAAGACTTATTTGTATATCAGCAGGATTCTGTTGAAAATATTGCTTTATCATTATCGGGTGATGAAAGAATTAAGTTTTTAACTCTTTATTCTGATTCTATGGGTAAACTGGTTCATACCAGATGGGTTGCTCTCGGCGACAAGCTTGTTACAAAGTATAACGATGGTTATATTAAGAATGATAAAAATCAAATCAATACCAGGGGTTATCCCAAAGCATGGTTAGAAACAATAATTAGACAGGACGAGGAGAGGTTTAAAATTATAGATGATAAATAAGCTTTAACCCGGAATATGCATTAGAAAATCTATTCCGAACTACAATTACTGCAAAATATACCACTTTGTTGAGTTTTGAAGCCTCACCATAGCGGCGCTATGCTTTCATTTCAAAACTGTATATTTTATTGTACTTGAAGTTCTCATAACGAAGTTCCAATGCATAATCCGGGTTTAATTAACTCTCCGTAACTGTATGCAGGGTTTGAGTTGGAAATGCAAACTCCAATTTGTTATTATTGAATTGCTTCAATATCTCCATATTCATTTCCGTCATTGTGCCAAAAATATCTGAGCCTTTTTTGATGTAATAAATATATCGCATATTTAGTGAAAAATCTCCAAAGGTTGTAAAAGCAGCAACTGTTCGGCTCTCATCAACACTTTGATTTTTTTTGCTTATTTCCTGTAGTATATCCATTGCCTTTTGCATATTTTCATACGACGTATCATAAGTTAACCCTAAGTCAAGTGTTATCTTGCGAGCTGTTTCCATTGACACATTAATTATTGAGTCGTTGGCAATACTACCATTTGGTAGTGTAACTATTCTACCATCAAGTGTTTGAATTCGGGTACTCCTAACACCAACTTCTTTAACAATTCCATCATAACCCTTGGCAATAATACGGTCGTTAATTGCAAATGGTTTATCGGTAAATAGCACAAAGCCTCCAAAAACATGTGATATGGAATCTTTGGCTGCAAGAGCAAAAGCAATACTGCCAATTCCCAACCCTGCAATTAATGCAGTTACATCATACCCTGCATTATTTAACCCCACAACAATTGCCAGCACCCAAATTGAGATTGAAATAGACTTTCTGGCAATTGGCAATAGCTGATCATCTAAATCTGTTTCTGTTTTTTCAACAAGAGGAACAAGATATTCATCAATAAAAGCATTTAATAGTCTAACTATAAGCCAGGCAATATTAAATGTTATCACAAAATAAAATGCATGCCCTTTAACGGTTTCAAGACCTTCGGGTAAGCTTAAAAAACTTAAACCATACCAAATTCCGGTAATGATAATTGCAAAAACTACAGGTTCTTCTAACTTGTCAATAACAATATCATCAAGCCTGCTTTTTGTACGCTTTGTAAATTGTTTAATAACTTTAGAAATTAAATAGTAAACCAGTTTTGATAGCAGTAATGAAGCTATGAATACAATTATTGCCAAAGCCCATTCGCCAATAGTATTTCCGTAAAATGCTTTTTCAAAAAACTCTTTCATTATAATAATTTTAATCAACAAAATTAATAAAAATCAACTCTCTTATTAAGAACTTACAATAAGATGAAAATATCATATTAACATAGATAAAACGAATTTATAAAATCTTTTCTTTAAACATTATTTATGTCATATTATTTTAATATCTTGTGCGTGCATAACATTTTTGAATTTAAACCAAATATAATACTACATTTATGATACTATTTAATCCAAAAAAACATGAGCGTTATTATCCCGATGAAGAGTCAAGAGAAATAATGCAAAAAACAATTGCTTTTTTTGAAAACAAGGGATTACAAAGCCTTAAAAAAGACGATCAGGAACGAATTTGGTATCGTGAGTTCTTAGATTTTCTGGCAAAAGAAAAAATATTCTACAAACTATTAACACCCTCGAGGTACAGCGATGGAAAAACTCGCTGGGATATGTGGCGCATTCAGGAATTCAATGAAATCATTAGTTTTTACGGTCTTCCATATTGGTACACATGGCAAGTAACAATTTTAGGATTAGGTCCAATATGGATGTCAGATAACGAAGAAGCTAAAGCAAAGGCTGCCAGTTTGTTGGAATCAGGTTCTATTTTTGCATTTGGCTTATCAGAAAGAGAACATGGAGCAGATGTTTACTCTACAAGCATGAAACTCAGCCAACAAGCTGATGGAACTTTTCTGGCAAATGGCTCAAAATACTACATTGGAAACGCTAATGAAGCTGATATGGTTTCAACTTTCGGTAAAATTGAAGGGACTAATGATTATGTGTTTTTTGTTGCCAATTACAAGCACAACAGTTACAATTTGGTAAAAAATACAGTCAATAGTCAGAATTATGTAGGTGAATATACACTTGAAGATTATCCAATAACAGACACTGACATACTGGCGCGGGGACAACAAGCATGGGATAATGCCCTGAATACCGTAAACGTTGGAAAATACAATCTTGGCTGGGCTTCTATCGGAATGGCTACTCATGCGTTTTATGAAGCTATAAATCATGCTTCCAACAGAAATTTATATGGAATGTTTGTAACTGATTTTCCACATGTAAAACGTATGTTTATTGATTCCTACGCCCGACTGGTTGCCATGAAACTCTATGCTGGCCGCACAGCAGATTATATGCGTTCTGCTTCGCTTGAAGACAGGCGTTATTTACTGTTCGATCCAATTATGAAAATGAAAGTAACAACTCAGGGTGAGGAAGTTATCAATTTACTATGGGACGTAATTGCGGCTAAAGGTTTTGAGAAAGACACATTTTTTGAAATGGTAACTCGTGATATTCGTGCTTTGCCAAAACTTGAGGGTACTGTACATGTAAATATTGCACTCATCATTAAATTTCTACAAAATTACTTGTTTAATCCTGCTAAATATCCTGAAATTCCTCAGCGAAACGATGCGGCTGACGATGAATTTCTTTTCAGACAAGGACCAACACGTGGGTTAGCAAAAATACAGTTTCACGATTATAACAAAGCATTTAAGCTATATGAACTACCAAACCTAAATATTTTCAAAGAACAAATAAAAACCTTTAAAGAGATGCTTATTATGGCTCCTGCCACAAAAGAGCAGATGAAGGATATTGATGTAATGCTAACCGTTGGCGAAATGTTTACCTTAGTACCATATGCCCAACTTCTACTGGAAAATGCTAAAATTTACGATGTAGATGAACTTATCCTGGATCAAATTTTTGATTTTATCGTTCGTGATTTTTCAAAATTTGCACTCGAGTTGCATAATAAGCCCAGTAGTACCGAAAAGCAAATGGAATATTGTCGTAAATTAATATGCAAGCCAAATGTTGATGATGTACGATACAATACCGTTTGGACAAAATATGTGTACGCTCTAAATGGTGAATATGAAATGAATTACTAATTAGCAATTCTAAGAAAATATCAAAACTTCGATATGTAACAGAAAGCATGGTGGATCAGCCTGAAATAATATTTGATCCGCCATGAGAGCCTTCCACGGGACTCGAACCCGCGACCTGCTCATTACGAGCTAACGCTAGCGTTTACAGGGGTTAACCCCTGTGTGAGCTGCTCACAAATCATGACTAATATAAGCTTTTTGGAGCAAAATGGAGCAAATGTTTCCATAATGTTTCCAAAAAATGAATATAAAATATTATCTCTCAAATGGGAAAAATGAATGTGCTATCAGAGCATGTTTTATCATTAACAGATCAAATCAATTTAAAGCAAATATCCCGTTTAAAATTGAACCAAAGTATTGGGACAGCAAAAATCAGCTTGCAAAGAAAAGCCTACATGGTTTTGAAGTATTTAATGAAAGACTATTATTTTACCGTCTTGATCTATTGAAGCAAATCCGATTAATGAATTTAGATGGAATAACTGATTGGGAAAAATTAAAGGTAAGTATCAAGCATCACATTAAAACAGGTAGTTACAAAGCAAATAAGTCAGTTACAATATTAATGGGTATTACTCTTTTTATTGAAGACAAAAAAAATGAATATAAATCTGGAACAATAAGAAAATATCGTGGACTTATTACATTGATCGAAGACTTTGAAACTAAATATAATCAAAAAATTACTACTGAAAATATAGATTATACAACAGTTGAAAATTTCAGACAATACGTTCTTTATGACCGAGATAATAGAAATGATACTGCTTATAAGACCCTTGCTTCCTTAAAATGCGTATTACGATGGTTGATAAAAAATGGGTATAAAATTGATCCGGAATCGACCAATGTTAGACAAAAAATTAGATCAAAGTATGACATTGTTACTTTGTCAGAAGCTGAAATAATGAAAATCAAATCGGTTAAACTACCCTTGTTTAAACAAAAAATACGGGATTGTTTCCTTTTTCAGATTTACACTGGCCAAAGATATTCTGATATGCAACAGTTATCTCCCTATCAAGTTGTGAAACATACATGGACATTTCGATCAGTCAAAACCGAAAAGCTAATGCATATACCATTTGTTGGATGGTCAGCAGAAGCAGAATTGATTGCTAAAAAGTATAAATTTCACTTTCCACAATATACACCACAGTATTTCAATCGCACTCTAAAATCAATATGTAAGGCCGCTGGAATAAATACTCAAGTAAGATTAACCAGATATCAAGGCAGTAAAGAAATAATAATTGAAAAATTAAAACATGATTTGATCACCTCACACACGGCAAGGAGAACTAGTGTAAGCCTCCTATTAGCAAAAGGTGTTCCTCCAACTGTGGTAATGAAGCTGACTGGGCACACTGATATAACCACAATGATGAAGTACGAAAGAACTACTACTGAATTATTAGAAAAATCATTATTGGAAATTTTTAATTAGAAATTTTAAGTACGCCCATCGAATACACCGCCACATACCTTTTACCCCCACCCCTTTTTCATATGGGAAAAATTATGATATACTGATTTTGCCAGAGAATTCATTGGGAAAACAACTTTTTCCTGATATCCCGTAGGAAAACCACATTCTAATTTCGTTTTTAAATGCTCTCGACATCCTAATGCAATCTGTTAACATGAGTAAGTGGCTGTACTACAGTATGATGATACACGGCTTTTCATGTAACCTAAACCCGACAACCACCTTCCTCACGTTGTAGATACAGCCTACAATAATTATTCACAAGGTGCGCCGAACCAAAATAATGACCCTTGCGGTGAAGGGCAAAACCAATGAACAGTTTTGAACTATGTGTTATCCCCGAAAGTATAATTCAAGAAGAACCATCACGATCTCTTGTTGATGCATTTGAAGATATGCTGAAAGATATATATTATGAATCGTATGTCAGTCAGCTCAAGAAGGAGTGTCAATCTGAATACGATCGGCAGCTGTTTTATTTTCTTCAGTTATACAGTTGATGCCATTGTGTAGTATGCAAAAAATGTGTAAAAATAAGAGCATAAATTAACATGCGTTTTACAGATTATTTACAGCTAATATACACGCTGAAGGTACTGTATTAGCGATTTTCATCCCCCTTCTCTGAGTCCGTATTTATTATATAAGCATGTACCCACAGAGGGGGGAGGATTACTTATTAAACTTGTATAGATTGTTAGCAGTTATGTAGTCATTGTATGTCATTACTACCTGCTTTAGCTTCAACACATTTTTATCTTTACCTGTAATTTTATCTTTCATCTTCGTTTCCGTGGCAAACAGATTATACTTCAATATCTGTGCGGGTAACTCCTTTGGTAATGTTCTACGTATACCCTTGAGGAAATTTACTATTTGCTTCTTCCACATGGTAGCGCTACGCCTGTTCTTAGTTTTATCTGATGCCATTGGTGAGATTTTATTCAGCACACTATTGATATATCGATCATACTTCTTGTAGGTTTGGTTGTAGTATTGTATACCACCCATCAGCTGTGTTATCCTCTGCACAGTTACCTGATCAGGATCCAAAAGCGCTTTCATAACAGTTTCATCTTTACCACCATCAGCATATTCTGTAGCTGCAACTATTAATCTTTGTATACTAACATTGGCCTCTAATGCTGTAGTAATAGTAGTAGTAAGACCATCTTTACGTGTTTTCGGGATATGTAGTAGTCTTTTCTTCTTCGCATCACGTGCATTACCTGTTGATGCCTTTATTAATTCCTGCACATCGTTGTGCTTCATACCTGATTTATAGAATGTGCCAATTAAGATTATGTCCTTAGCATACTTCATAACAGAGTTTGGTAGCAAAACCATTTTAGTATTACGTTTCTCAGCTTTCTCATCAGCTCGGATTTGATTAAGCAGATCATCTGAAATTGCTGCTTTATGGAATATGAGTGTTGGATCAAGTTCCTTTATTACTTTTATTAGATTGGTGCCATGAAGATCTCTGTAGCGCTTATATATTTTGTTTGCATACATACATTTATTTAGACGATAGCCTTTCGATCCATTTGTGAGGTGTGTGTATACATCTTCCAATCCTGGAGGAATATCAATTTGATATTTTACGTTTATCTCGTCTATCCTATCAATTCTATCTTGAATGTACATTTGATAGTTTTCTCTTTCGTCATCTTCCTCCCAATCCTTTTTACTACCACCATAATCATAATACAGGAAGTAAAACTCGCCAGTATAGTACCTTGTTCTTCCAAGATACTGTTGAAAGCCGTAAGGATCAAATTTTCCAAATAATATAACTAAGTCAATATTCTTATCGTTTATATTGATTCCCGCTTGAGCTACTTTATTTATTATCGCCACGTTGGTATCAGGTGGTAGCACTTCTTTTTCAATTATATATTTCCAATCAGCAGCTCCACTACTATCACGCTCTGTAGCGTTTAATTTAATTACCTTTAAATCAGGTGTTAATTTAACAATAGCATTATATATATTATCTTGATTTTCGAATGTTTCGGTCCAGATTATGACTTTGCTATAATTTTGCTCCTTGATTTCATATGCTATAATTTTAGGAATCTTTGTCTCTACAAATTGATAAATTACTTTATCTGAAATATCTGTAGTCTGGATACTTATTTTGAGATCCATCTTAAATAAATATTCAATAACCCAAGATGAAACAGTAGCACTGAATCCAATAACTGGACATCCAGCATTAATAATTGCATCAACGCTTCTATCAAAATTTTGTCGTCCATCTTGAATAAGTGTATGTGACTCATCAATAATGATAATCGTCTTATCGGGATCTAGCTTATCTTCATCGAATAACCTCCATGCACTGTCTATAGTGGATAAGAATGTATGAGGCCAATTGCGATCAAAACGTTCTTCCCATTCTTCAAGTTCCCTTCGCTTGTTATAATTGTACTCAAACGCATCAACAACTTCATCATCTTCAAATATTCTAGCATTAAGTTGACCCGTAATACTTTTTAATGGTTCAAGAATGACAAATTGATAGTTATCTTGATATTCTTTAATGAGATCGATGGCATATGATGTCTTTCCAGTACCTACGGGAGCACCAATATGAATTTTCTTTTTATTAATTATTGCATCACTAACGAATTTATCCAACTCAGGTCTTGCTTCAACTACCCATTCCTTAACTATTATTGTTTCTTCTTGCATACTTGACTGCTAAATTTTGTGATATGCAATAAAATTACTGCTTTTATAAATCCGAAGGGCTGTTTTTCGTAAATCAAATAACAATAATAGTTAACCGTAACATGGCAGCGCCAAATAAAGCTCAATTTTGTCTATTTAATATGGTATTTTACGCACTTAAATACTTATTTAATATATTAGTATCAAACAGTGCTTTTTGGGCTATAAATGCATCTTTACATACATGAAAAATATAAGTATTATTGAAGCTGTAGAAGCATTAGCAGGAAATAAGGAGTTCAGATATCGTCGTTGCAGAAAATCACGCCATGAAAACCAGTAAGCTGAAAATAGCATACTGATATCGCAAGGTTGTTAATTAATCCTGTCATGATTTTTGCTTTAACTTCCTCAATCTTCACCCGGAACTATTTTGTCTTTTTAACGAGCTTGAAATAAGCACATCAAAAATCCACCGTTCCTTATCGCTAAGCTCGCCTGCTGATCGGTCGGGCTGCGTCGGTCATCAGCGTTATGCTCACACACAATCTTAAAGGTTATAACGCTTTTTACCTCCTTGTGTTTACAACATATCCGCTATCACCAAAGATGGAAACCGTTAGCTGACCCTCCCTCAACTCGCTGACGGCGAGCGCTAATGTAGAGGTGGTTATGTGCTTAAGGAAGCCAACCGAAGCCGAAGCCCTGCTATAGTGTATAGGTGTTGTTTGACAGTGTTTTGTTTATTTTCTCTCAGGATTAACTTTATTCTCCTTCTGTTCTTTTTTAGTGAGTCTAATTGATGGTTTACCTTCTTTTATTGCCTTCAGATAGTGTTTGTTCATCCATACAACTTCACTGCGGCTGTGGCTTTGCCCTTTGGTGTCCTTCGTAATCGTTTCAATCGTTTTTCGCTCCCATCCTTTCTTCTTCGTAAGGAAATCATCATACAGGTCATGCTCATACCCACTAATGAATATCATGCACTTTGCTTTATGTGCAAGCTTTAACATCTTTAGATGATATTTTTCATCATTTGCATCGTTTGTATATCCTTCAGTTCTTTCCCCTAAATAAGGTGGGTCCAAATAAACCAAGGTCGCAGGACGATTGACAAACTTAACCAATAGTTCAATAGCATCTTTATTCTCCACGCGTGCCCAGCGTAAACGCTCAACAACCTTTTCCAATCTTTCACTCATGTTATACCATCGGTTAACACGTGCATCTTTTCCGTTACGTGAATATGATTGAGAATAAGAGAACCCTCCTTTCTCCTTGCCGAAGACTCCATTGACAGAAAACATTGCTTGAACCAAGAACTTACGTGCTCGTTCCAATTCACTATCGCTTTCCTCTTTTATTCGCGCATTGATAAGTTCCTCCTTGGCATAAGGGGTGAGTTCGATAACCCTTAAAAGCTCTCGATGGTTGTTTCGCAACTGTTTGAACACGTTAACAATCTCGCTATCAATATCATTTATAACCTCAATAGGAGCCGGAGCCTTAGCAAGCGTTAACGCTGCAGACCCACAGAAACCTTCTACCCAGCAATTATGTGTTGGCAGTTCATTGCATAGTTGGAGTGCAATCTTGTTCTTCGATCCGAAATATCCAAAAGGCGTATTGACCTTTTTATACGCCTTACCTTTCTTGTCCTGAACTTCGACTTGTTCTATCTCCTCTTTCAATGCTACTGAGTAATCATCCATAATATCTAAATCACGTTAACTGCTTTTGTAAATGAGTAAATTTCCGCTTGCTTAGCCCAAGCCGTATTATTAAATACTTCCGCAAACGGGTCGCGTATGACTTCCATCCTTTCAATATCAAACTTCTCATCGCTAATTACAGGAACAAGATAAAGAAAGTACTGTCTTCTATATTTCTTGGCCTTGTTAATCTCATTTCTTGACCAATAGAATTTCGTCTCTTCACCCCCTACAGCTTTAACCTCTATAAATCTTTCAATCGGTTTCTTATCCCCTTTGCCCCGTTCTTCCCAACTCTTAATATCATATCCCGCCAATACATTTTTGCTTGCTGTATATTCTATTTGTTCAATCAATTCTGGATAATTCATAAGTCGTTCTCGTTCGTAGTCAAGAACTACTTTTTCGGCCGCCTTGCCCATTTTATCCTTCTTATTCAGAACAGCCTTTAACTCATCAGGGTGAACAACAGCATCCGTTTTTCGTTCTGCAAAACTACTAAGATAATTTGATGCAATTGTGTAAATCTTATTTATTCCATCATACTTGACCAGCCCCAACTCTAGCAAAAAGTTCCGTAGGCCGCTATATTGATCACCCTTTGCAGTTTTTGGTATATATACATAAGTTGTCTTATCGAAGGTGAAATTCTCAAGATAGTTGTGTGTCTCCTTATAAAATGGATTCTTAGGATTCAATACCAAATCCACAAGTACTGCTTTTAACCTTTCATCAATAAGGGACAAACTATTCAACGCCTTGTTAATGTGACTTCCCCTGCTCACTTTACCGTTGCGTACATTTAACATTTTTATTCCTACGGCAAAGTCCAATGTTGTTTTAAACCTCTGTCCTTTTTGTTGGTATAGAGTTCCAATCCTTTCAATCGTTTTGTCGTTAGCAGTATTGACAATAGCCAGCAGCGTTTTCAATTGCTTGTATGATATATTTGTGTAATCAGTTTTCACCCTTTACCGAATAACTCATTAAATAGTTGAACATCCAAATCCTCATCATCATCGAACATATCCATAGAATAAATGCTGTAGTCACCTTCGATTATCTGATACATCTTTTGGGCTTTCATATTCAAATTTCCCAAAATTCTTCCCTCTACTGTATCCTCATATTGTAGAAAATAATAATATGCCTCTTTATCTTCAGAGCCGCCTACCCTATGTATTCTATCAAGAGATTGCAAATATTGAGCGCAGTTATATGATAAATCGTAATACACAGCATTGTTACAGGTCTTATGTAATGAAATTGATTCCGCACAAGCAGCAGGGTTCGCTATTAGTATATTCAAACCACTATTTGCATCTACAAACTCATCCCTGATTTTCTCGCGCGTATTTTCTTCTTCGTAATCTTCTTTTTCAACCGGCGTTCTTCCATATATCTTTTTGCAGTTGAAGTCCCCACTTAGTAACGTTCGTTCAATTAAATCTATCGTACCGACAAAATTTGCCCATATAACCACTTTTTCACCTCGTTCTGTAAATCCCGCAACCATTTCAAGCAAATGTGTGAGCTTTGCAGGTAGCTCAATAGCATCGTAATCATAAATGATTCTGTCCAATTCTTCTTCATCTCCCAATAGGTTCTCACTATACTCATCTATAGCAGTGTTCAGCAGTTTAGCATATGACAACACCTGTCTCAATCTAATCATTCTTCCTCTTTTCAATCGTGCAACAACATCGGTTGTTGCATCTTTCAGAAATTTGTCCATATTGGCATAATGCCTTAGTTTCCCTACTATAGCATTATATATCCTTCTCTCATTCTGCCCCATCCGTATTTTAATCGGGTCATAGAAAACTTGCGGTTTTAATCCCAATTCCTTCTTTCGCACTCGATAGAATAAGGGACCAATAATAGGGTTAAGTATTCCAGCTGCACTCTGGAAATCTCTTCTTCCTTCATATAGTTGTAGTAGTCCCTTTTCCTCTTCGCTGACTACCGCGTTTTCAGGCCACAAAAAGTCGAACATATTGAATAAATCAGTATAACTTTTCGGTATTGGGGTTCCTGTCAGAATACATCTCGTTTTCGCAAAAGCAGCAATCTGCAACACTGCATTTGCCCATCTTCCATACAACTGTTTTATATAATGCGCCTCATCAATAACGACAAAAGCATTCACTTGTGGGCTTTGTAGCATTGCGCACACTTCCTGTACGTCTCGCATCAATGTTTGAAAGGTTGTGAGGTACATTTCTGACATGTCGTTTACCTCATAATACTTTTGTCTACGTTCGTTTTGATTACCTCCCGCCAAGATGTCAACTTTTGGAACCCTCCCCAATACATCTGTAAATTCTCTTTTCCAGGGCCCAAAACAGGCGGGCGGTCCTATTACAAACAGTACATTTACGTCTCCTTGTAGCCGCAGTTTTTCGTAAGCGCTTAATACAACTGTTGTTTTGCCGCTTCCTGGGACAGAGAAGTTCGCAGCATTTCCAACCTTACATAAATGATAAAATGCTTTTTTCTGGTGGTCCCGAAGCCTTCTTTTAATATTACCCTTCAGAAAATCAATATGTTCCTGAAAATCCTGCAGATCAAAACTGCCATCCTTATATGTGCGGGCTGTTTCAACGAATTGTCTGAAAACAGCTTCTTTTCCAAGAATGTCTGAGCGCAATTCCTCACAGCTTTCTGTTAACTCGAAGTCAATCTTCTCGCTTTCAAAGAATCCAATTAACTTCGGTAGATTGTGCTCAATATTTTTACTCGTGACAAGGTTTCCTTTATTAGGGCCCGTATTAAAACCATAAGATACAGCAAGTTGTAAAGATTGATGCCTTTTAAAATCATCGCTATTGTTGATGATTAAAGTGTTGTCTTGTAAATCTAATTTGACCAATGTGTATCAGAGCTTTTCTGTTGTTAGTTTTTTTCTTTTCCTTTTTTAAGCTGTTTGAATTTATATCGCATCTTATCAAGCTGTTTATATAACTCTTCTGCTACTCCTTGAATTTCTTCAACTACTTCCATAGCGTCATTAATCTCAAATGGGCTTATGTCACCTAAATCAAGTTCATCATGGTCAAGTTTTTTAAGAGCAGCTTTAAGTAAATCAATGGGACGTTCTCTTTCATCTTGGGATTCAATAATTAGCTTGGCTTTCTTTACTTGATTGATAATATTGGAGCCAAATATACCGCCCCAGATCTTATCCTGCTCTCTTTCATCAACAACTTTTCCCTCTCTAGTGATGTCCAACTCTGTCAACTTCATATCATCATTTGCAAGCTTTAACAATTCTTTTTTCGCAGTATCATCCAAAAGCATCTTCGGAAACTTCCGCATAATGTCATTTAACCTCCCTGTTTTCAATTCCCTTTTGCGGATTATCTTGAATGCAGCATCAACAACTTTTCCAGCCTCTGTTTCATTCACATTTAACGCCGCCCTCTCTTTCGATTCGCCCAATTTTGAAAACACGCCTTTGTGGAAGGTCATAAATGCTTCCCATCTACCGTCTCTATCTCCCGGTCCCTCTGCTATACTTCTATACCCGCCTTTTCTGTCCAAATTCTTCAGATACACGTCAATGCATTCCAATGTGCCTAAAAATTCTGTTTTCACCTTGTTTAGTCGAAATGTTCGCTGCCTTGTGGTCAGGTTATAATACTCAGGGTCATCCAGTAGTTGCATTTCCAAGGTTATTCCATTTCGTTCTTTCCTTCTTATGGACAATGCTTTGTCGAAATTGGTATATTCGTCTTTTCCATCGCTATGATATTGATACCTGTTTTCTACTTGTTCTATTTCCTTAATAGTTGCATTCTCTGGTAGAATAACAACTTTCATAGTCAAATATTTATCGCTTTTCTCCTCTTTGAACAATTTTTCTAGTGCGAGTTTCCGCCTGTTTCCGTTTACCAGAAAACCATCGCAAGTAATAATTGCTGGTTCTTGCTGCGTTGAGTGTTTCAGTAAACTCATCAATTGTTTGATTCGGTCTGGGTTTTTCTCTTCAAGAAATTCCCGTAACTTGTCTTGAGCAAATTTGCTTTCTTCTTGAAGCGGTGCCTCCATCATCTCATAACTCTCTACATCTGAAGCTATTCTTCCGTTGTCCTTTCTAAAACGCAGGTGTTCGTGTTTAATTTTGTATACGGGCTTCTCCTGATTATTTATTTGCCAGTCCCTGAAGTTGAGCACCCAGTTAGTCGGTTTTGCACCTAGCTCCGCTTCTTGTTTTATTAGCTTAACAAAGTCCTGAATAGGTTCCTTGACATGGTCTTTTGTTAATTTGTCATCCATATTATTGAAATTATTAGTTTAACGTTTAGTTTAAGAATAGTCGCCGATTGCGTGGCACTTTCCTGTCTAGTTATAAGAAATCTGAAGTGGGTTACAACCCTTTAATTTACTACTACCTCGGCAATTTTGTATATACATTGTTAACCACTGGTTTTTATTCATTATAATCATTCACATCATCTTCTGGAATCCATTCTTTCATTTCAGGAAAAACTCTTTTTTGCATAAAATTGAAAAAATCCAGATGCTCCGATTTGATTATATTCCAACGTTTTACATTTGTCCCGAAGGATGGATGAAAGACAATTACATTTATTCAGTATTTCGTAGTTCATCGTTTATTTCGATTTTAAGTGAAGTGATAAACTCTTTTTTTTAATTTACTTTTTTTTTCGTTTTGGTGGTTTCAAAGACGGTGTGTTTCCGGGCGTGTTTTTGTTGTCTCTTGCTCGTCTATCTGGTTTTCCTGTTGATTTAGCAATCCTTTTTGGTCCTGGTTTAAGTGCCATAATTTTTGTTTATAATTAATAT
>Ga0222681_1000048_pt1 | contig 44579 bp, 34 predicted proteins | sample AntAcemetage1006_FD_179844 | JGI IMG/M metagenome (GOLD analysis project Ga0222681, IMG submission 179844) | Saline water microbial communities from Ace Lake, Antarctica - #1006 | ecosystem: Environmental > Aquatic > Non-marine Saline and Alkaline > Saline | place: Antarctica: Ace Lake... | reverse complement strand
GAACCCATAAAATAATCGCTTTTACTGTCGCTGGAAATTCGTTTTACTTTTTTCAGAGCAGGAAGATAGATCCATTGATCATCATCTTTGCCAACCTCATCGTAACTCCAATTCATAAAAGAAGTATTGTAAACATCTGCCGGTGCTACAAAGAACATAATTTTCTTTTCCATATCACCGAAATCTTTTAAATATTGTTTAATTTTTCTAACTCGTCTATTTTCACGAGAATTAATTAAAGACATTGTCAAATCGGCCGTTTGGTCTTCTCCGGTTGGTCGATTGTAAACCTTTTGGATAATTTGTAATCCGGTTAATTCCTGTGCTGATAACATTGACACAATCATTAATAATGTCAATAGCATAAGTGTAAATTTCTTCATTTTTTTCTCCATTTTCCCTTGATCTTAACCTTGATCTCGACTCTGATCTTTTACAATCCTCTTTTCATCATCCTTTCAGTGAACTTGTTATCTGCAACTCCGGTGTCAATTTCCACATTATCCAATTTCATAATTGTTCTATGATCTTTTTGAACATTATGCATTTCAGAAAGTGTAATAACTATGTAGTCTTTGATCACTTTAGTTTCATTCACAGTAAGTGTTTTCAAGAAATCTTCATCTTCATCATAAAATTCCTTTTTCTTACCGATCCATTTATCTTTAATTATCCAGGTTATAGTTTTGGAATACATATATTCCTCTTCTTTGGGAATACTTTCCACCACATAGCAATCTTCTCCATCAAGTGTTTCTTCTCGTAATAATTTGTGTGAGTCAGATGATGGATGACGATCTCCAAGATCATCATAAGTAAAGTCGGAACCCATAAAATAATCGCTTTTACTGTCGCTGGAAATTCGTTTTACTTTTTTCAGAGCAGGAAGATAGATCCATTGATCATCATCTTTGCCAACCTCATCGTAACTCCAATTCATAAACGAAGTATTACGCACATCGGCAGGAGAAATAAAGAACATTATCTTCTTTTCCATATCTCCAAACTCTATAAGATATTGTTTGATTTCTCGTACCCGTTCATCTCCACGGGAATTGATAAGTGACATCGTAAGATCACCTTCTTGATCCTCTCCGGTTGAACGGTTATAAACATTCTCGATAATTTTTAATCCTGTGATCTCCTGTGCTGATAAAGTAGCAGCCATTATTAAAACTGCCATTAAGATAATTGTAAATTTTTTCATTTTTCCTCCTGATTATTTCATCTAATTTTGATTTATTGAAATTTCAATTTCTTTCATGATTTTTTCTAACTGAGTTGATTCTACTTTTCCTGCATACTGATAAAGAATTCTATTAGAACTATCTAAAACCAGAATATTTGCACTGTTATCCTGCAATTCCCAGTTATTTATAAGAACTTTATGTTTATCTAAAACATAAGAAATATTTACAGTATCCTTTGCCTTTTTTCTTATCTTGCTTTTAATTAAGAAAGTAGGAATCAAAGTGGCTTTAGTATTTACAATATAGGTAATTCCAAATTTATTATACTTAGAATTTTCTTCTTCTAATATTGAAACACATTGCTTTATATCAGTTATTTTATCAGGATCTACATAAATAAGCACATTTGTAGATCCAAGCAAAGAATCGCTCTTCCAAACTAATCCATTCTCAGATCCTCCTACTTCTTCACATAATTCAATTGGTTTTAATTGAGTTAGCTCTGCCTTTAAAGTTACAAACCAAATTATTATTATTATCACTATTATTCTAATTTTCATTTTATTTTTCCATACTCATCAATTTATTAATAATTATTCCCATAATTGTGATGAAAATAATAGACATACTCAATCGTAAAAGCATAAATTTAATTCCTAAAAATTGTATTTCTACAAGTTCTTGTGGAAGTTTTATACAAGCCCAAGCTGATAGGAAAATCACAATATTCGTAATGCTCGATCCTTTTTTAATTAATCCTTGAGCCATTGGGAATGCGATAAACATTGGTCCTGTTGGTAAAGCACCAAGAATAAATGCGATTATCATTCCTTTAAAACCTGATGTGTGTCCAAGGTGTTGCATTACAAAATCTTTGGAAACCCATACAGAAAATAATCCCATTAGAATTAAAACAGCCGGAAATATTTTTGCCATTTGAATAAAATATTCTAATGATGTATTTATTATTTTTTGAGAATTATTTGGTGAAAATTTTATTACTACAAGTGTGATAATAGAAAGAATTCCAAGAAAAATTATACTTTTATAATTGGATTTTTGGGTTTGTTGTTTTTTCATAAAATTACCCCCATTAAAACAGCAATAATTATTGCAATTACAAAACTAAAAACATTTCTGTAAATTGCAAATTTTTTGCCGAGAGTTTTTATTTCCAAAGGTATTGTTACAATTCCAATCATTGTTAATGTAGTAATAAATGCGACTACCAAACTTATAGATGCTCCTTCTGCCAAAAATGAACTTGCCAGAGGAAATGCTAACAAAGATGGTATGTGCATTATACTTCCCATAACAGCAATCAGAATGAAACCGTTTACACTATTTTCATTACCAAATAAAAGTGCAATTTTATCCGAAAACAAACCATGAATAATTCCAATAAGTAAAATTACTGATAGAATTGTTGGGGCTAATTTTAATAATGATTTTCCTGCAATTTTCAAAGATTTCACAGTTTTAGATTTGTCTTTGAAAAACGAAAATCCCAATAATACCAAAACTAATCCATTAATTATAATTGTTGTATTTTGCATCTATTTTTTCTTCCTAAAAAACAAATTAGTTTTATATAACAATAGATACATAATCGTTACAGTTCCAAGAAAACTTGTGAACATGTTTAATGAAACTAAAGCTCCCAAACTTCTATTTGGTGGAAATACTGAAAATAACAACACCAAAAATCCGGCAATTACAACCGTAGCATTAAAAATGATTGCTCTTCCGGAATGATGCATAGTTCCTTCCATCGTCTTTTGTTTGTTGCCTGTTTCCAGTGCATAAATTTTGTATCGCTCGATGAAATGAACGGCATAATCGATACCAATTCCAATAGCGATGCTGGAAATTAGAGCCGTAGTTGTGCTGAGTGGAATATTCAAAAGCCCCATTACACCAAATCCGATAAGTGCTGTAATAACAATAGGAACCGAACCGATTAAACCAGCCCACATATTTTTAAACATAAATGATAGCAAAATAACTATAATAAATAGTGACATTACTAAACTTTTAATTTGTCCCTCTAATATAAGATCTGTGAAAACAAGTGCTTTATATCCCGAACCTGCATAATTTATTTCGATTCCGAGTTTTTGAAAATCATCTCTAAATTTTTCCACTTCTTCAATTGCACTATTAATTGCTTTTGAATTATCACTCTTTAATTGAATTGTTACATTTGCAATTTTATAATCATAATCCACTACTTTCCAAAGATTATCAGGATCGCCGGACATTTCATAAAGGAGTAAATATTGAGCATTTAAATCCTGTGAATTTGGGATAATGTCAAACTCTTTTTTATCTTCGTGCATTACCATATTCATTCGTTTCATATAATCTGCCAATGAAAATGAATTGCCAACAATTTTCAATTCGGAATCTACTTGTTCTTGCATTTTATTTATTAATCTAAGTGCTTCAGGTGATTTCATTATATTATTTGTATCGGCTTCTAAAACTACATTTAAAGTACTTGTTCCACCAAAATGTTCGTTAATAAATGTATCGGTAAGAACAATATCGCTGTCTTTCTCAAATTTTTCCAAAAAGCTGGAATTAATCCAAACTTTTGTAATTCCAAATAATGAAATTGCTATAATTACAATTGTAAGAAAAAGTGTAATCGTTTTATATTTTACCACACCGTTTGCAAATTTATATGAGAGAGGTGTTTTAGTATTTTTACTATTATTTTCATTTACTGGCTTTCTTTTTGTGTATCCAAAAACTAAAATTGAGGCTGGAATTAATAAAAGTGAAAATAACATAGCTGATGTTACACCGAATGCAGTAAATAGTCCAAAATATTTAATAGGATAAACTTCTGAAGTTAGTAGTGAGAAAAATCCAACAGAAGTTGTTACAGAAGTCATTACAACTGGTTTCCACATCCCTTTAAGCATATCTTTTACAGCTTCTTTTTTTGTTGCATTAGGATTGTTTTGTAGAAAAAGATCAAGATGACTGTAAAGATGAATTCCATCTGCCACTCCAATTGCAATCAGCATAACCGGAAGCATCGTAGATACAGCATAGATCGGTATATTTACAGCAGCCATTAAGCCAAAAGCCCACACTACACTGAAAACAACTACCAGCATTGTGAAGATAGTATTTTTCACACTTTTCATTACGAGCAGAAGAACTAAAATTATCACTAACATCACTATTGGAACCATCTTCTGCATATCTTTTGGTCCCAAATACGCCATTGTTCCTTCCACAATGGGCACACCTGCAACATAAAGTTTTTCCGGTCCTTCAAATGAATGCACAAGTTCCAAGATTTGATGATAAAATTCCTGACTGAAAACATCATCTCCGATTTCTGCAATGATCACTGTTACTGTTTCATTCTGCGAGACCAATCTGCCAAAGATCATTTCATTTGATCTCACTTTTTCTGCTATTTCCCGCAAACCTTCTTCAGTTGTGGGAACTTTTTTAAAAAATGCTTTCACATCCATACCGTCTTCGGTTCCTATAATATTATCAGCAGTATAAAGCGAGGTTACATCGCTCTTTTCGATCTCTTTCATTTTTCCTAATTGTTTAGTTAGATCTTTTACTTTTTGCAGAGTTTCAGTTTGATAAATGCCTTCGGTATTTTCAATTGCTATAATGATTCCATCTTGGATATTAAATATCTCTTCTGCCTCATCACTATAAACAAATGCAGGATGATCTTGCGGCATATATTCATCAAGATCTGTTTCCATTCTGCTATTTTTTTTCATTACCATAAAAAATGCGACTGAGATGATCAATATAACCAATAAAACTATTATAGGTTTTTTTAACATTGTGTTTAAAAATTTTTCCACTATTTTTCTCCTTTTTATATACTTCTATTTTTTTGAAATTATTATTTTTATTGAATTCCAAAGTATTTTACCTTCTTTTTCCAAATCAAACGAAAAATTTTCCATTTTCCATTTTTTAACGATTAATCGTAATGCTCCCATAATTATCAAAGTTAGTTGTTCGATTGGAATATCATCCCTAATTTCTTTGTTTTTTTGGCCTATTTCAATAATATTAGTAATAACAATATTATTTGATTGCATAATTGAATTAACTATTTTCGATAATCGTTTATCATTTATGAAGATATCTTCATAAAATATAATACTTGCTAGAGCATGATTTTTATTAAATTGTTGAAAATGATTAGAAAAAATTGAATGGATTTGTTGAATGCTATTTGTATTTTCTAAATTTGGTGTTTCAAAAACAATACTATTACTTTTTTTAAAGTAGGAGAGAATTGCCAATAAAATATCCATTTTGTTTTCAAAGTGTCTATATATTGCCGGTTCAGAAATCCCAATTTTTTTAGATATATTTTTTATCGTCAAACTTTGAATTCCTTTCTCAGCAATTATGTTGATACTCACTTTTATTATTTCTTCTTGTCTTTCTGTAAAATTCATTTTACATTCCTGTTAGTTAATATTCACTAACTAATATAATAAAAGGAAATTACTTTGTCAAGAAGTATTGTGAATTAATTTTATTTCTTAATTATTATTGGTATATCACAAATTCTAGCATAGAAAACTATAATTTCTGCTGGTCATTTATTTATATTTTAATTGTATAAATTGTATTTTAGCTAATAATAAAAATGAATTCGATATATCAAGAAGTTAATTAGTTTTTAAAACTTTGTGAGTTTAATTCGTTTTTATTTAATCATAAATGGTATAATTATCAAGTAGGTAAAAAGAGTAACAATAAAAATTGAGATAATATTCAGGAATAAACCAGCTTTTGCCATCTGATGTATTTTTATGTAACCGCTACTAAAAACAATTGCATTTGGTGGAGTTGCAACCGGTAGCATGAAAGCACAGGAGGCAGCAATTGTCGCCGGAGCAAGAAGTAACATAGGAAGTTTTCCTAGTCCTATTGCGACAGAACCAAGAATTGGTAAAACCATTGCTGTAGTGGCTGTATTGGAAGTCATTTCAGTGAGAAAAATAATTAACGTCACAACAATTAGTATAAGTACTATATCTGGCACTCCAGTAAATAAATTAACTTTCAGACCGATCCATAGGGCAAGACCAGAAACTTGAAAACCTTTTGCAAGAGCTAAACCGCCACCAAAAAGTATTAATATTCCCCACGGTAATTTTAATGCTTGATTCCAATCCATTGCAAATTGCTTTTTCTTCCAATTAATGGGAATTATAAAAAGAAGTAGAGCAAAAAATATTGCTATTGTGGCATCAGATATATCCGGAAATAATTTGTCAAGACCTGGAATTATAAAATTACCAATTTCTTTTGTACTTCTGAAAATCCAACTTAGGGCAGTTAGTATAAAGATTGTTAATACGATCTTTTCACCTCGTGATATTTTTCCGAGTTCCAGTAATTTGTTTTTGATGACCCCATTATCATTTTTTAGATTAGATTTATTTGTTGGATAGAGGATTTTGGTTAAATAAAGCCATATAAGTGGAATCATAATTATTACAATTGGGATTCCAATTGTAAGCCACTCCATAAAACCAAGTGTTTGATTGTACATTTTCTCCAATGTATTTGCCAATACTAGATTTGGAGGAGTCCCGATTAGGGTACCAATTCCTCCAATTGATGCTGAATAAGCCAATCCAAGCATCAAACTAATTCCAAAATTAGAATTGTTTCCTTTTCCAATTTTCTCGTCAGGAACTAAATGACCAACCACAGCCATACCAATAGGTATCATCATTACAATTGTTGCTGTATTTGATATCCACATTGATAAAAAGGCAGTTGCAATCATAAAACCGAGTATTATTTTATCAGGACTTGTTCCAATTAAATTAATTATATTCAAAGCAATGCGTTTGTGAAGATTACATTTTTGCATTGCGAGCGCTATTAAAAAACCACCCATAAATAGAAATATCAAGTGATTAGCATAAGGTATGGTTGTTTCCTTTGATGATAATACACCAAGTAATGGATAGAGTACGATAGGAATTAAAGCTGTAACTGCAATTGGAATTGCTTCAGTTATCCACCAGATCGCCATTATCAGAACAACAGCTGCGGTTTTTTGGGCAGATAAACTCATTCCTTCCGGTGTAGGCATTAGTAGAATTAAAATAAATATGGTAAGTCCTAAAAATAATCCAATTTTTTTCATAGCTAATTAATCCCTTTTCAAGTATTTTTTCTTTCAATATAAAAAAACGATTTTTTTTCGAGAATTATATTAAAATAACTCATTGTTTTTCCTAATCTAATTTCTCATATATTAGTATAATTTATATATTATTACAATGAATTTTTTGGAAATTTTCCGAAGCTAATCAATTCTCCATATCCACCAACTCATAAATATATAGTTTTTCTTCTGAATCACTTACAAAATAAATGTAATGTGTTTCACTATTAAAAGCGACACCTTCGATTTTTTTTTCATCTATACTCAATTCGGAAATCACACCAACTGTTTTGTTCCAAATATAAAGTGTCTGTGATTCGTCGCTTACTATAAAATAATTATCTGAATTGTTGTCAAAAAATATTCCGGAGTAATCGTCTGCAAAATTTAGAGATATCCGATTAATAATATTAAAATTCGTATCAATTTCTAAAAGCAAACCCGGATCTTTTTCGTTTAAAATGTAAAAATTATTATTTGTAGAATTAAGAGTTACTCCTTCAAATCCACTATTGCCATTTGCTGAAAATTGAATTTGAATGCTATCAATTAAATTACCATTTGTATCAATATGCACTAATTGGAATAGCGATTCCTCAACTATCCAAAGAGTAGTATCACGAATGTCAAAAGTGATTCCTTCAAGATCAGTTCCGATATATGATAATTCTTTAATTGTTTCACCGGCAAGATTTATTTTATAAATTTTGTTGTTTGGAGGATCATTTACAGTATATAAAGCAGATTTATCATAATTGAAACATAGTCCAGATGGTTCAGGAACATCAATGTCGTAACCTTGAATCAATTCCAATCTATATCTGGAAGTAACTGTTGATTCATCTATAGAACAAGCTGTTAATAAAAATGTTAACAATAAAAATAGTTTGATATTCTTCATATTTTTCCAATTTATTTTAATATAAAAAACAGCAGTTAGCGGAACCAACTGCTGTTTTACAATTACAGTTTTAGTTGTTAGTTGAGCCTGGTGTAATATTAGCTGTTTCATAAATTACCCAAGTATTAGTTCCATCTGGTTGCCTTCCGCAAGATTTATCCGTATCAATTCCAAATCCGATAGAGCCATTTACATCTCTATTGTAAGTTAATGTATCTATTGGAACATTATTTGTAGCATCTGTGCTATAAAGTCCAATTTGTTCACCGCTTCCACTTAATTTTATATCCATATGTAATATTCCCTGTTCAGTTTGTTCATCAGCATATAGCAATAAGAATTCACCTGCTGCAATTGTTGTAGAATCCGGGCTTGTTGTAGGAATTTGATAATAATCATTGATATTTCCAAGTTTGTCAGTTACATACATTCCACCAATGTCAACTGCTTCGCTACTAGCATTATATATTTCAAACCAATCTTCAAATTCACCGTTTTCATCACTATTAGCAGCATCGTTGCTTGCCATGAATTCATTGATAAAAAGTGTTGGTGGTTGATATGCACTTGCATATACTGTATAAGAAGAAGTATCACTAAAAGATTCAACAGATTCGTCATCAATTGCTTTAACGAAGTATGAAACTACAATACTATCTGTTTGAGCCGCAATTGTTCCGGAATATTCATCTGCATTTGTTGTTGCTGTCATTACTGTATCAGAATATGTTCCATCTCCGATTTTGTAAAATAAACTAACTGTTGAAACTTCACTATTATCAGTAATTAAAGTTGTGATTGTAACAATATCAACTGGAGAAGGGGATAGTGGTTCACGATTTACACTGACAATCACTGGAGCTGTGTTTTCAACTTCACTTGTGTTTGAACTTGCTGGTGTTGGAGTTGCAAATGTTTGCCAAGTGCTACCACCATCGGGATTACGACCATAAGAAATATCTGTAGTTTGAGCTGTAAATGCTATATGTTCAATTGCATTAGCATCTGCATCTTCAAAGTATATGTCATCACCGCCTGCTGAAAGTTTAAAATTTGTATGTAATCCTGTACCGGCATCGTCACACCAGATCAACAAAAAACCACCGGCATCAATTGTTGTAGATGGTAGTGAATATTTAATTGCTGATGTTCCGGAATCCCAAACTTTAAAGTTACCAATGTCAATTGCTGTGGGGCCAGAGTTATAAATTTCAAACCAATCACCATAATTACCATCTTCATCAAAATTTGCGGCTGTATTACTTGCCAGAAATTCATTAATAAATAAGACACCTTGATATTCTGAAAGTTCGCTACCTGTTCCTGTTGTTTCATCAATATCGCAGGAAATAATTAGAATAATCGTTGATAATAAAATTACTATTTTTTTAAAATTCATTTTTTCTCCTTTTTATTTTATTTTTCTAAAAGAATGCAACTATCATAAAATGCAAGTAAGAAAAATCATCATCACCTAGACCATTACCTGTTGCATTTATTGAATTGTCAACCATTGTGTAATTGAATTGGAATTTCATATTTGCATTCGGATACCAATTTAATCCGACGGTATAATTGTTTGCCATTCCACCAAAAACACCTGCTTTTTTGTCAGAAAGATTTAAATAACTATATCTTGCCACTAATTCCAATGCACCATATTTATTTTTTGGAACAATTTGTCCAAATTCACCTTGAGTGTTGTCCCATGGCCTTTCTTCGCCGGTAAGTATCCAACTTACAAAAGTATAAGCACCATCAAGATTTACATCAACAAGAGAATCCATTCTACTAACTTTTGTTGAAATATATTCTGATTGTATGGAAATACCTTTATATTTTAATACACCCTCTAAACCAATTTTTATTGTATTGTCAACATCATTAATATTTCCGGTATCAAGAATTTCTACATCTCCGATTTTTGTTTCAGGTTCACTTTTGAATTCTACTCTATTAGTTTCGTCATCAGGAAATTGTATTGCATAAGCTCCACCAAGATGAATCATTAGAGTTTTTGTTATTTTGGGAGCATAAACAAATCTCACAACATAACCTCCACCTGTTTCATCTTCTGTTTTATTTTTTATGGCATCCATTGATTGACCAAAAATTGATGAACGAAGATTCCATCTCTCTCCCCATCGTGAGTATTCAATTGCCGTTTTTCTATCTGTTTCAAAAGCCATCATTGGATATGCTCGTTCAATAAAAGTTAGATAACGAGATGTTGTTACTTCATTCAATCCTAATGCTTGTTTAAAATTCCCAAGTTTAATATGTGAATTATTAAAACCAACATAATTGACATACATATCTTTGATTTCTACAATTCCTTCTGCAATATCCATATCCCATTCTGCTGCCCAAGTTTTCCAGAATCTTGTCTTAATTGCAAATCGAGCTTTTCTTAAATGTGTTCCATTGCTCATTTCATTTTTATCCTCATAAAAATAAGCACCATTAATATACATTCGTATATCAAAACGCGTTTCAAAATTTCCATCGTCTGATTTCCATTTTAATATTCCGTTGTCCCAGCAGGTTTTACCGGCATTTTTAGAACCATCGGCATTAACTAATGAAAATGCTAACAATAGCACAAACAAGATTATGATTAATTTACTTGCTTTCATTTCACTTTCCTCCTTTTTTTATTTCTGTTTTTCTATTTTAATTATTTCCATTTTTATTCTCATCTAAATAACAAAAATAATCTATATTTTGATTATTATAAAAATATTCGTCTGATATTGAAGTGATTTTATCATTATTAATGTTCACTTCGATTTTGTTTTTTGACATTTCTTTGTTTTCCTTATAGACCTCAATATCGAAAGTATTCTTAAGGAAAAACAATGCAACAAATGTAATAACTGCTGCAATAATAGGAGTTGTAACCCAGCCAGAAGCAATTTTTCCCAGAGTATTAAATTTGATATTTCGTCCGCCTTGAATTATTCCTATTCCAATAATTGCTCCAACAACTAATTGAGAACTTGATACAGGCACAAGTGGAATTGCCGGCAAATTATGACTTAATAGAAAATTACGTAAAGTTGAAGAAGCAAACAAAAATAATACTAATGATTCTGCTAAAACAACAACAAGAGCGGATTGTGGTGTAAGTTTTACAACTCCCGATCCAATAGTTTGCATAACTTTAAAAGAATATGTAAAAATTCCTATGGAAATTGCTATTGCACCGAGAAAGAATAGTTGTTGCGCACTGGAAATATGAAACCAATTACCAAATGATATTTCAGGAAAAGGTGAAACGGGAACGAAAACACCCATAACATTTGCAATATTGTTAGCACCGAGAGAATACGCTCCAAATGCCCCAACAACAATAAGAGCAATTCTAGTATAAACATCTAATCTAAATATACTCAGTTTCCAATGTTTTAAGATTTTTTTAAGGAGTAAGTATAATAATGCTGAAAAAACTGCAGCGAGAATTGGACTGAAAACCCAAGTAGACACAATTTTAATTAGTGAATTATAGTCAGTTTGCGTATGTGAGAAAAAATTCCAGCCAACAATAGCACCAACGACGGCTTGTGAAGTTGAGACAGGTATTTGTAATCTTGTCATCCAAAAAACAGTAAATGCAGCAGAAAAAGCAACCATAAAAGCACCTCCGAGAGCATTAATTGATCCCAATTTTCCGAGTGTATGACTTGCACCTGCTCCGGAAATTACAGCACCAAGAATTACAAAAATTGAGGCAACAATTGCAGCGCTACGAAATCTTACCATCTTTGTTCCTACGGCAGTACCGAATATATTTGCCGCATCATTAGCACCGAGAGACCAACCGAGAAACAGACCACTTGAGAGAAAAAACAATATCATTCCAATCTTCCTTTATATTGATCTTTTAATTGCATAAATACTTAATCTATCTGCGACATCTTCGGCTTTATCTGCAACCATATCAATATGAAGAGCAAAATATCTAAGATGAATCTTCATGCTTAATTTTACTATTGAATTATCTCGAAACACTTTCCGTTTTAATTGTTCTGATTGTCTGTCAGCTTCCTTTTCCCAATGATAAACTTTATGAATATTATGTTCTACATTTGACGGATCTTGAATAAATCTACGAGATGCTTTTACAACTTGATTTACAGCATTAATACTATATTCTGTTAGTTTTGAAAAATCATCGTTATATTTTTGGGGGATTGACGGAATTTCGATAGAGAATTCCATTAATGTTTCTTTTGCTTGATTGATGATATCGTCTAAATTTTCCAAAAGATCAAAAATATCTCCACGGGATTCTGGGATTAATGTTTTTTGATATAATTCTATTTCTATATCTTTTCTTATTGAATCTGCTTTACCTTCATGTTCTATAAGTTTATTTAAATAATGATCAAAATTTTCTTTATCTTTTTCCAAATAACATTTGATTCCTTCATTTAATATCAGTACTGCATCATTTGTTAAATTCAAAAATTTGTTAAATTTATCTTCTAAAGATTTTGTTTTTTTAAATAACATTTAAATTTTTCCTTATCTTTTTGTTTTTTTTCTTTCACTATATAAAGGATATACTAATGATAGCACAGCCATTATTATTAAAATTAAACTCAATGGATCAGTAAAAAATACAGTCCAAGTTCCTTCTGCCAAGAGTGCTTGACGAAAATTCGTTTCTGCCATTTTTCCAAGTATCATCGCTAAAACCATCGGAGCAGTGGGAAAGCCGTTTCTTCTGAGCAACCAACCAAAAACACCAAATCCGAGACAGACGAATACATCAAACATTGAATTTTTGACAGCATAACTTCCGACTAAAGCAATAGACATAATAATCGAGAATAGAACAGCTTTTGGTGCGGCGATTATTTTTACCCACAGACGAGTTCCGGCGAATCCAATAAATAACATTAACGCATTCCCAACGAATAGACTTGCAAATAATCCATATACTAAAGTTGAATTTTCCGGTTTAAAAAGTTCTGGTCCCGGTGTAATATTATGCAAAGCTAATGCCCCAATCATAACAGCAGTTGCTGCACTACCGGGAATCCCAAGTGTCAAAAGCGGTATCAAAGCACCGCCGGCAGAAGCACCGGCAGCAGCAGAAGGAGCTGTAATTCCTTCCAAAGAACCTTTGCCAAATTCATTTTTTTTCTTACTTGTTCTCTTTGCTTCACCGTAGGCAATAAATGCAGCTATCGTTGCACCTGCTCCGGGAATTGTTCCAACAATTGCACCAATAACGGACGATTTGGAGATCAATGTTTTTAATGACCAAATTTCACTGAACTTTGGCATTTTACTTGAGAATTTTTGTTTAATTTTCTTTACTATTTGCATATTTTCAATATTCAACAATATTTCTCCAATAGCAAATAGACCAATCAATGCGGGAATAAAAGTGAACCCATCGAAAAGTTCCGCTCTGCCAAAAGTAAATCTTGGAAAGCCATTTATTATATCCAAACCAACTGTCATTAAAAGTAATCCGATTGCTGTGCTGACAAATGCTTTTAAACGATTTTTGGATTCCATTGAAGAAACGATTGTTAATCCGAAAATTGCGAGTGAAAAAAACGCAGAAGGACCAAATTTTAAAGCAATTTTGGCAAGTGGAACAGAAAAGAAAATTAGAACTAACGAACCTGTTAATCCACCGATCACATTAGCAAATAAACTTGAACCAAGTGCCTTCCCTGGTTGTCCTTTTTTTGTTAAAGCATAACCGTCAAATGCAACGGCTACTGCTGCTGGAGTTCCGGGAGTATTTATAGCAATTGCGGAAATTGTCCCACCATAAGATGCCGAAGTATAAACAGCGGCAAGTAAAATTATTGCAATTAAAGGATCCATTCCGAATGTAAATGGAACTATCAAAGCCAATCCGGTAGAAGCAGAAAGTCCGGGCATCACACCAACGAATATTCCAACGATAATTCCAATCAAGATCACTAACATAGGTTGCCACCATACGATAGAATCTGTTCCACCTAATACGCTAAAACCATTTAATAAATTGCCAAATAATTCCATAAAATGATAATCTCCTTATTGAAAAATATTTCCTATTGGTAACGGAACCATTAAGATCCTAATAAATACAAAGTACATAAATAACAATACTATAGCGGTTATTAAAATTATATTTAAATAATTTCTATATTTCATTATCAACATTGAAGCAATTAAAAATAATCCTGTAGAAATGAAGAATCCTATCAGAGAAATTAAGCTAATATAAATCAAAATTAGAAAGGATAAAATAACAACAGATCTTACATTTTTACTCTTTTTTGTAATTTCATTTTTTGGATTTCTATAATATAAAATTAAGCCGATAATACTAACTGTAAATAGAAAAATAGACCAAACTTTTGGAACTGTTGCAGCTCCAACAAATAATCCGGCTCGTGGAGCAGGGAAGAAAGATGAAATATAGTAGAAAGTAATTGCTAATATTCCTGTAACAGTTAAAATAGAAATTGTGCCATTAATTTTCACATCTTTTTTATTAAAAATAAAATAGATTAATAGAAAAGAAATTAGTAAAAGTGAAATTATAAATACAATTAGGTATGGCGTTTTTTTCGAGCTTTTATCTAATGTAAATCCAGCGATTTTTAAATATTTTCGTGCTGACCCTACATCTTTATAAACCAAATTTTTAAATTCTTTATTTTTCATAAAAACAGGTGTAACCATTGTTCTTTCGATATAAGAGAGCCATATGGAATCTTTACTGCACTTTTCAAATAAATCTTCAAGATAAGTTATTACTTCTTCATTTGTGTTTTTATTTAGAACAAATCCACGCCACATAACTTCATAAGGAAGATCTATTCCTTTTTCAATTAGTGTTGGAACTTGCGGAAATGCGTCAAGACGATTTTTTGTTGAAACAGCGGCAATATTCAAATTTTCCTGTCTGCCGAGAATGTCTTCTGGATTTCCAACATAAACATCAGCGTGTTTTCCCATCACAGCTCCCATCGCTTGGCTTCCACCTCCATAAGGAATCCATTTGACTTCTATATCCGCTTTTTCCCAAAATTTAACAGCCATTAAATGATCTAAACTTCCTGTTCCCGGCCCACACCATTTTTGTTTTTCCGGGTGTTTTTTTGCATAAGAAATTATTTTTTCAATACTATTTATTTCACTGTTTGGATTTGTAATAATTGCTTCCGGTGAAATCGTTAAACAAGCGAGATAGTAAAAATCATCTAATCCAATTCCAATATCTGTCGTTTGTAATGTAGGAATAAATGTTGCAGGAAATGCTAAAACAGCGTAACCGTCAGCTCGTGAACTCAACAACCTTGCTGCAGCAACAATACCGCCACCACCTGGTTTATTTACTACAACTAATGGTTGTTCACAATATTTATCAGCAACTCGTGATAGGGTTCTTGCCATCAAATCGACTGCACCACCGGGTTTTGTGTGAACTAATATTGTTATCGGTTTGTTTGGATAATCTGAGCTGATTCCAAAAGACGAAATAGTTAATAAGAGAATCAGTATTGATAATATTTTTTTATTCATTCCCAATTTTCCTTTTGTGGAATATTTATTAAATATTTATTTCCAGCTTTTATAAGGATTTTTCATTAACATGGAATTATAATATTTTACATCACCTGTAACTTCTTTTCCTAACCAATCAGGTTTTTTAAATTTTTCATCTTCTGTTTTTAACTCTACTTCTGCAACAATTAATCCATCATTATCTCCGTAAAATTCATCAACTTCATAAGTATGATTTCCACATTTTATAAGATATCGTGTTTTGTCAATAATTCCAGCTTCACAAATATTCAATAATTCCCTTGTTTCTTTTATGGTGATTTCTTTTTCGAATTCATAACGCGAAGCTCCGGATTTGTTTCCGATTCCCTTGATAGTTAAAAAACCTTTTTCGCTTTTGATCCTAACACGAACTGTTCTTTCCGGAACTGATGATAGATAACCTTGTGTGATCCTTTGTGATTTTGATACGAATTCTTTAAAATCGTTTTTTACTAAAAATTTTCGTTCTATTTCTTTAGCCATTATATTTTTCTCCAATATATTATAATTTTTTATCGCTCATTCCAATTATTCTTTTTATTGCTTGCAGGTAATTTATATTTTCGTATTTTATTAATCCAACATCTTCCATTGTCTTTTGAATATCTTTTATCTCAGTTGATTCAGAATTAATTGTGAATACTAAAGCACCATTGATCAAAACTTCTGCAAATTCACAAATTGTGTCATTTACCATATATCCAAAACGATGTTTTTTAACACTAACCGCTTGCAAATCGTTATGTTTTTTTATGATATTTAAAAATTGTCTTAAGGAATATTCTTCATTTTTTAATTCCGGACATTCAGTCTGAAATGCTGGAAATACTTTGTCTTTAATAAATTTTGCTTTTAATGGGAACTCTGTTTTTAATAACGGATTCCATTGTTCCAAACCATTCACTTCTTTTACGAATGTTTTAATATCCATTTTTCCATTTCTAATCTTTGTGTTATTTATATCATTCGTTTTAGATACAATGTAAACCTCATCAGATTTTCTTTCCCAAACTTTTTCCGGCACAGGAACAGAAAATTGTGCCATACGATATTCTTCCTTTTCAAAACCTTGTCCAAATGTACGAAATTCAAAACGAGGTTTAGAAATTTCGCCAACTTTTAATTTTGTTTTTGCCATTTTATTTCCTTTTCTTTATTTTTGATTATTACCAATTTTTTTTCGTATCATTTTTCGTGTGTTTCGTGGCTAAAAATTAAAACCTTATCCACTTTGCGTTTTTGTGTTTTTGCAATAAACTTTTTTTTCATTCATTATTTTATCTAAACTTTTTTTAGCACTATCTATTTTTTCCCAATTACCCTTCCATTTATCTTTAAGGATGGATATTGCAATTTCAATTATTTTTTCTAATTTTTTTTCTCTAATAGAATAATTGATATTTCGCCATTTTTGTTCTTTATAAATATATGATCCATCAAATAATATTTTTAGATGAGAAGATAAAGTGTTTTGAGGGACATTTAATTTCTCTGACAATTCTGTAACAGTCAAACTATCATTTTCCATCAAATAATAAATTATTTTAATTCTTATTTCGCTTGACAAGACATTAAATAATTTTGATGTTTTCGAAATCACAAATTCGTCAAACATTATAATACTCCCTTTTTTAAAGTTGTCATATTATAATATTATGATATGACAAAAGCAATAAAAAAAACTATTATTTTTATGTTTGATCCAAAGATATGTTCACCATCTGAGATTAAATAGCATAAAAGTATTAGGAGGAAAAGGAAAGGCAATGATTTTTAGAAATGTTAATAAACATTTAGTAGAAAAATAAAATAATAAAGAAATTACTGTTTATTAAATATCAAGAGGCGATATACAAAATAAGTAAAGTTGAAAAATTTAATCATAAAAAGCAAGTACCTGTTTTTAGTCCTCAACGATTAAAAGATTATTTTAATATATATTGTCCAAAAACACCGTTGGTAATGTATTGAAAAGAAATCATTTGATTAAATCTTGTTTCGTGAAATAGTGAAGTTTATTACATTGGGTTTGTTTAACTGGAGTTCGTTTTTGTTCGTTGTTAAAATTTTTCACGTCTCATTCTGCCTGATATATTTTACAGCTTTCACCATTGCTAAATAATTTCCAGGTGGGACATAATCTGGAATGGAATTTCCCGAGCCCAATGCAAATCCATTAGCTAATTTTCTAAATCTTTTACCTTTTTTGATCACTATTTTATAAACATCATCTGCAGAATTTTGAGTTAAAATATCTACATCTATTCCGCCTAATAGACCAATTTTATTGCCGTAAAGTTCAATCCATTTTTCATAAGGTGAAATATTATCTTCATTTGAATGCTTGCCGTCGATATTAATATTTATCAAATCGTCCATTACTTTAAAAATGTTTCCACAGGAGTGAAGCAAAAATTTAGAATTATAGCTATGTACCAATTTAATTACTCTTTCATATTGAGGGATAATGTGTTCTCTTATTACATACGGAGGAATTAATGTATTTGTTTGAAAACCCAAGTCATCACCAAATCGACAAATTGGAAAATGTTCTGAATATTTTTCTAAGAAACTCTTCCATATTTTAAACATTATATCACCGATTTTTTCCATTAACGTTGCAAATAATTCCGGTTCTTCTCCCATCATCATACATAAATTTTCAAATCCAACAAGATCCTCGCTTATTTCAAAAACACCATTTCCAACACCACCTAATGCTTTCATACCTGAAGGCAGATTTTTTATTAACGCTTCAAATTTTTTATCAGCAATTGACCAAAATCTATCTGGTATTTCATCCCATGGAAAATTATTAAAATCTTCCCAAGTTTGAATTGGTCCAGGTTTTCCACCCATAATAGCGCCGCTATTTGGATAGTTTCCTACTATACCAATTTCATACGATACGGTATCGTAAGTCATTTCTTTAAAAAAATTACAGTAATGTTTAAAATATTTATCTAAATCTGAATCGCTTTTTTCAAAATGAGTGAATTTTATGTCAAGAATATTTTCCATTATGTTTGGGCTTATAATATGTTCATATAATGGCAATCGGTTGGGTTTTTTATTATTTAACACATCAATCATGTTTTTATAATTTGGCTGGAAACTCATAATTTACTCCTATTTTCAGAAAGTTGATTAATAATTTCAAATGTTGATTTAAATTATTTTGTAATTTTATTTTTTTAAATTTTACATTCATAAAGATCATTTCAAAATTTTATATAAAAAATACTTGCTTTTTAATTAAAAGTCAAGTAAATTCATAAAGTGATAAGATGATATTATGAGTGAGGATGATGAAAAGTATTATTACACCAATTACAAAACAAAATTTGCCTGACAATTTAGCTCAAAAAATTATTGAACACATTTCAATAAAAAAGTATAAAATTGGTGATAAATTACCTTCTCAAATGAAGTTAGCTGAATTATTTTCTGTTGGTGTGCCTACGGTAAGAGAGGCAATAAAACGCCTTGAAACGGTAGGAGCGGTTGTTGTCAAGCACGGTTCCGGTATATTCATAGAAAAATATTACAATTGTCTTTTTATACCAAATCCTATGAGAATAAATGGTAATCCGACAAAAAAAATGTTATTAGATATTGTTGAATCCAGATTATCACTTGAAATAGAAGCGATAAATTTAGTATTTGACAAAAAGAATAAAAAGTTTATTGCAGAATTAAAAAATATTCTAAAAGATTCTAAAAAACATTTAAATGATAATGATAAATTAATTGATTTGAACAAATTATTTCATTGGGAAATTGCATTGGCGTCTGGAAATACCGTATTGTTTGAGTTGATAAGAGTTTTAACTAGTTTATTTAATTCTGAGCAAAGAATTCTTATTGAAAAGTATATAAGCAATAAAAAGGATTTTGAAGAACATTCTGAAATTTATGAAGCATTCAGGGAAAATAATAAAAATAAGGTGATAAAATTGATGAAATCGCATTTACATAAATTATTTGATATTATTAAAAATTGAAATAATTATGGAAAGACAATGAATAAATATTTAAAATTGATTCTAATTGCTACTTTAACATTCTTATTACTTATAACTAATTTAGTTGCAAGTGTAAGTGGAAAAATTTCCGGTGTGATAAAAGCAAAAGATTCAGACGAACCATTAGTGGGTGCAAATGTTATTGTGAATGGAACTTCTATGGGAGCGGCATGTGATATAAATGGGTATTATAATATTTTAGATATTTCACCTGGTGTATATCAACTTCAAATAAGCATGATCGGTTATAAAACGATGACAATAAAAAATATTCATGTAATGAGTGATCATACTACAAAAATTGATGCATTATTGCCAATAAAATCTATCAAGACGGAAGAAGTAGTTGTTATAGCAAAGCGTCCGATCATTCAAAAAGATAATACGTCAAGCACTCAATTTGTAGAAATGGAAGAATTAAAACAGATGCCGATAGCCGATGCAAAAGAAGGATTGATGTTACAGACCGGAGTGATTCTACCTAAATTACCTATTATGGGTGGAATAGGAGGATCAGGAAAAGGCGAAACTCGTTATTATATTCGTGGTGGCTCACAATTTGAAGTAAAGTGGTTTATCGACGGAATTCGTGCGACAGCTTTGGTGAACGGACGAGCTGATGTAGGCGGATCTTTTACAAATGTAAATAAACATTCAATAAAAGAAATGCAAATGATCGTTTCGGGATTTAATCCGGAATATGGAGAAGCACAATCGGGAATAGTTAATATCGTTACTAAAGAAGGTGGAGAAAAATTAAGTGGATCTTTTGAATATGAGTATGGAATACCGGGGCAGAAACATTTCGGAAACTATCTTTTTGATAGAAATACTCAAAAAGAATTTATTGTTCATACCGATACTTTGACAGGAGAATTGGATCCGGAATGGTGGTCAACAGAAAACGATACTTTTTATACCAATTTGGGAAACGATTCGATAATGTCAATATCAAATCGAGAGAAAAACGTTTATGATTATACAAAAATTCCAGATAAGAATTATTACTTTAGTATTGGTGGTTCGTTATATAGAAATAAAGATAAAAAAATTTCATTTTTCGTTGCCGGGCAGTGGAAAGAACAAGCATATCGATTTCCACATCCGAAAGATACAAGGGATAATGAAAATTTAACAGGAAATATTTCTTTACGATTGAATTCAAAAATGAGATTGAAATTTGTTGGATTATATAATCATGAGACACATTCTACATTAAAAGAATATAATAATTTTGTGAGTCAAGCAAAATATTATCGTGGTTGGGGTTCAATATTAGATATCAATCATTATATCGCAGGTATTCAGTGGTTTCACACGATTTCAGATAAATTATTTTACAATTTAAAATTTGATTATTTTTTGTTTGACAATAAAGAAAGTCCGAGTGAGTTTACACAATTAGGAATTAGTCAAAATCCGAATATTTGGGGATATCAAAGATATAATGATTATGGTGACGAACCATTTGATGCTTGGGCACATATTAATAAGAATCATTATCAAACCGGTGATTTGTCTTTAGTTGGAAGTGTGAATTGGCAAGTTGATCAGAACAATATGATAAAGACAGGTTTTGAAGCGAGATACAATACTTATAATGAGATTTACAACTATAGATTTCCTGCTTATTCACTTGATAAACGAGATTGGTTGAACAGGGGGTTACATGAAACTTATCATCCGTTACAATTTGCTGCATATATTCAGGATAAGATGGAATTTGAAAGTATGATACTTAATTTTGGTATTAGATTTGATCGCTTTGATCCAAATTACGATTGGTTTGATTTTACTAATTTATACAATCTTGCAATTGATAGTTCATATAATTCCTCGCTTGATCCAGACAATGATCAAATTGATTCTAATGGGAATGTGAAATATTCGTTTCAAAATGTTTTGGACAAATCGCGTTCACCTGCAAAAGCTTATAATATGATCAGTCCACGAATAGGTGTTTCTTTTCCAATAACAGAAAAAACGGTTTTACATTTTAATTATGGACATTTTTATCAGATGCCACCAATAGACAAAATGTTTGATTTTATATATTTCCGTCCGGAATATATTGTAAAAAATAATATAATAGCACGACAAGATTCAACTGTTGAACATGTGCCTTCTAATGATGGAGACGCCGAAAGAGTTGTTTCATATACAATAGAGCCATTAAAACCAGAGAAAACGATTTCTTTTGAAGTTGGTATCAAACATAATTTTAATGATATTTTGGTTCTGAATGTTGCCGGGTATTATAAAGATGTTTTCAATCAAACTTATGCAAGGCAGGGAATATTTGACAGGAGAATTTATGGTTATGATCCGTTCAATAATTATGTAACACCAAATTCATTTTATATAAGTAACATTTCAGGTGATTACGGTGATTCTCGTGGTTTTGAAATTTCCGCGAAGACACTTTTTAGTAAAAATATTATTTTTAATGTAAATTATTCCTTTGCAAAATCCGTTCAAGGAAGAGCTACACCAAGTAGAATATTTATTGATGATACTTCTAATGTTGAATATTATTGGCCGGCAGAGGTGGAACAACGGTTACCGATTGAGAATTCATTTAGTCGTCCACATATTGTCAGAGTCAATTTGTTTTTTAATACTCCCGATTATCTTTTGAAAGGTGTGCCGTTATTAAGTAATTTGAGTTCAAGTATTTTATATACTTTTGTAAGTGGACGAGCATTTACTTATATTCGACCGAATGATCCGCCGGATACTTATAATAATGAAAGATATCCTGGATCTCATAATGTTGATGTTCAATTTAACATGAAATTTGATATAAATAATACTCATTCTATTACGGGTTTCGTAAGAGTTACCAATGTTTTTAATATAAAAAATATTCAGTCAATGGGAGATATTTATTACGATCCTGAATGTATAAAAAAGTTTGTTGAGGATGGCGAAGTAACTAAAGTAGATGGTGATGGTTATGATATTAGTTATCAAACTTATGGAATACCACGACAGATTAATATTGGTTTGAAATATAATTTTTAAATAATAATTTGGATTATTGAATATGAAAATAAAAATATTAATACTCATTTTAATTTGCATGTTTTGTGGAATAAATTTATTTAGTCAGACGACTCGGAAGCCAAGTTTTGAAATTCATGATATTGGTATGCTATGGGAAACGATGAAAGATGATGGAACGATTGGTGCTCCAGACCCAACAAGCACTTTAGATTTTTATCCATCTATGGATTGGCCCGGTGGTCCGCATCAATTGGACAATAAGAATGAACAAAGATCATATATGGTTGGTGCGGGAATTTGGATAGGTGGAAAGGATAATTCTAATGAAGTGTTTTTTACAGAAAATGGTCCGTTTTCATGGATAGATAATGGAGAATTTTCTTCAATTGAAAAAGTTGAAAATCTTATTGGATCAAATAATTTTGATTCTACAAAAGCAGAACAGACGATTATTGTAGAATGGACGACTACCGAAAATATAAATGTAAAAAGAAAAAGCATGGCTTGGAGTTCAAGAAATTACAATAATTTTATTATTATTGATTTTGTAATTACCAATCAAAATTCATATTCATTATCTGATGTCTATATTGGATTTTCATATCTATTGCGACCAAGTTATCAGGATCAACTTGTTCATAATGGCTGGGGAAATGATCTGAATTTAACAGATGAAATGGTTGATTTTGATTCAACATTAAATCTGTTATATGCTTATGACAGTTATCCGGATTTTCCCGGAATGGAATACGATTTGGGAAATTATTGGAGTGAATATGAAGAGATGAGAACTCCGGGATACGCCGGTTTTTCTTTGATATATTCCGATATAAATTTTGATGGAAGTTCTTCACAACCAGCGAATATTTTTTGGGCACAATTATTAGGCAATGAAAGTGAATTTACAATTGATAAAACAAATAAAAATAATATGTACGCAATTTTGAATGGTAATGACAGATCATTACAAGTAACAGATTCTACATTGAGATTAGATCCGTTTACACTGATGTCTTGTGGTCCTTACAATATTGGTCCTTCGAAAAGTGTTCATATTGTTTTAGTAGAAGCTGTAAATGGATTAACGTTAGAAGAAGTAAATAACATTGACAATACTGAAAAAATGTTGGCGTGTCAATCAAAACTTCCGGCTGGATTAGATTCATTAAAAAATTCTATTGAGAGAGCAAAATTTTTATATAACAATAATTATGTGATAACAAACAGAAGTGAAAAAACTCCTGAAATAGAAATTATCCCTTCACCGCAGACACAGACGATTTCAATAAGCTGGGCTCCAATTGAAAATGAAGATGTGATAGATGAGTATAGAATTTATAGAAACGAGAAATCATTTATTGGACCTTTTGTGAGTTATTATAAACGAATTCGACCAAGTAGATCTTTAGATCAAAATAGATATTTTAATCAGTATGGATTTAATAGATGGACTTATGAAGATCAAAATGTGAATTTGGGAGTTGGATATTATTATGCAGTAACGACATTGAATAATAATGGGATCGAAAGCTGGATGTGTAATAGAAATGAATTGGCAGTAACGGCAACGAATTTACCGGATAGTACTTTAAATATAAAAGTATTTCCAAATCCATTCAGACAGAAATCCGGATTTTTAAATCCAAGTTCGGCAAATCATATTGTATTTACTCACTTACCTGAGAAATGCACGATTAAAATATTTACAACCTCCGGAGAATTAATAAAAACTATTAAACACGACAATGCTTTCTCAGGTGAACATGTTTGGGAACAACTTACAAATGCGAGACAACGAACTGCACCTGGAATTTATTTTTGGACAGTTAATTCCGAAGTTGGCACTGCGAAAGGATCACTGATAATTATTAAATAAATAATTTATTTATAATAGTAAGGTAAGTATAATGAAAAATAAAATAATAAATTTGAGAAGAAACAATATGCGAGTATTTGTTATTTTAATAATAATTTTCATAAATTTTAATTTTTTATATGCTGATTTTGATTATGGATTTGATTTTAGTAAAGCTGGATCTGCCGGCTCTCAATTTTTGAAAATTGGAGTTGGAGCAAGAGAAACTGGTATGGGAGAAGCTGTTTCCGCAGTTACAAATGATATTAATTCAATATTTTGGAATCCTGCTGGAATTGGATATGTTAATGAGATGCAAGTGTCTGCAATTCATAACGAATGGTTATGTGAAAGTCAACACGATGCTGTCGCTTTAGCTTTTCCATTTAAGTCGTATGCGATTGGATTAAGTTTAGTTAATTTTAGAATAAAAGAATTTGAAGAAACAACTGTTACGATGCCGGAAGGTACGGGCAATATTATTAATGCAGGTGATATTTTAGTAGGATTGGCTGTTGCAAGAAAATTTTCCGATAAATTGAATATTGGATTGCAATTGAAATATTTACAAGAAAATTTAGCTGATAGCGTTTTCAGTAATGTTTTATTTGATATTGGGACGGTTTATTACACTGGTTTTCATAATGTTCGTTTGGCATTTACATTTCAACATTTTGGACCAGATGTTAAATTAGGTGATCAAAAATTTCGGATGCCGTTACTTTTTCGAATAGGCGTTGCAGAAGATATAATTAAGAATGAAAATATGATATGGACAGTTGCATTTGATTTGGTTCATCCAACGGATAATTCTGAATATGTAAATTTAGGAACAGAATATACGATTTGGAATAGTTTTTCCTTAAGAGCTGGTTACAGAACGAATGTGAATTATGGAGAATTATCTATTGGTGGTGGAATAAATATTTCAATTTTTAAAAAAGCAAATCTCGTGATTGATTATGCATATATTCCATTCGACAATGCGTTTGAAAACAATAGTAGATTTGGTTTGAAGTTTACATTTTAAGGAATAAATTTTAAAGTGAGTATTTTTAAAAACAGAACATATATTTTATTTTTAATGATATTTACAATATTCAATTGTAAAATTCAAAATGTAGATCAACCCGCATCAGCTCAGAAAAATGATACGATAAGCGTATCATTGGAAATATTAGATGGTATTGGTGAAACAACTAATCCACACAAAGGGATTTTGGGAGTTTTGATTCCGGAAAGTTGGGAAACGCTTTCTGTAAATTATTCAAGTTCGATTAATAATGGAGTAATGTTTTCTGCTCCAAATTGGGCTGATTCAATCGAGATAGAATATCCAGCAAATGAAATGGGAAATAATTATAAATGGTTGGGGTTTATCTCGGATTCCGGCTTTATATATTTATCGCCGTTCATAATGATTGTTAATTTAAAAATAAAAACAAGCGATATTGAAGGGTGTTTTAATTTAGGATATTTAGTTACAAAAGCAACGAAAGATTTGATTGGAAATGAAGAATGTGCGCCGTTATCTTATCCAAATAGAATCGGAATTCCTGACACTAATTCTTGTGAAGATTATGGAGAAATAGAAGTAGAGCCAGCTCCAAATTGGAGTGAATTATTTGATAGAAAAGAGGGGTGGACAGGGGCAGATGGCATTTATTCAATTCCAATAAATGGCTTGGAAATTCAAAATAATTCATTAGAACAAAAAACAATATTTGTATTTAGCGATACTTTTATTGGTGAAGTCGATAGCAATGATCAACGTAAAAATACAATGATGATACGTAATAGTTATGCCGTATTGACAGGACATGAACCATTAAATGAACAAATTGAATTTTTCTGGAATGGAAAGAGTGAAGGCGAACCAAAAACAGTATTTGTTCCGAATACAAACAATTCAAATCCAGGAGATTGGTATTGGTTAATGGACGGAATTTCATTAAATGATTCTATATATATTTATGCAATGAGATTAAAAACGACGGATTATTTCTTCGATCCTGTTGGTGTTTCGCTGATTTCATTTCCAGTTGACTCCATTGGAACATTCAATAAATATGATCAAGTTGATGCTCCAATATTTTATGAAGATAGTAACACAGAAATCATTTTTGGACAAGCGATTATGCCATTAACTGAACGATCTGAAAATATTATGCAAGATGGATATATTTATTTATATGGACCTAAAAGTGGAGATGGTTCTAAGAAATTAGTTGCTGCTCGTTTTTTTCCTCAAGATATTTCAAATTTTTCTGAATATGAATTTTGGAATGGGAATTATTGGGTTTCTGATATCTCACAATGTGCGGATATTACGAGCAATATTTCTATGGAATTTAGTGTAACTCCGATTGCCCAAAACAAATTCATGCTTGCATTTCAATTGGGAACAACAAGCGAAAATATTGCTATCAGATTTGGTGAAAGTCCAATTGGTCCGTTTGATTTTTATGAGAAAATTTACCAATGTCCTGAAGTTGATAATGGCTTAGGAATTTTCACTTACAATGCGAAAGCACATCCACATCTTTCAAATGAGAATGAATTACTTATTAGTTATAATGTAAACACTACAATTTCTTCTAACAATTCATCATTTGCTGATATTTATAGGCCACGATTTATTACGATGGATATTCCGGAATTTGTTAGTAGTACAACTACTGCCTCAAATGCAGAAAGTTATATTCTCTCAACTTATCCAAATCCATTTAATGAACAAATTACAATAAAATACCAAATCAACAATTCATCAAAAATAAAGTTAGTTATTTACAATATTTTAGGACAAAAAATTACTATTTTAGAAAATAAATGGAAAAATAAAGGAATATATTTTACAAGTTGGGATGGAACAAATGATTATGGAAAAGAAGTTACGAGTGGAATTTATTTAGCTGTTTTAACTATTAAAAATGAAAGTAAAATAAATAAAGTATCAACGAATAAATTAGCATATATAAAATGAATCGATTTTTTAAAATAATTAAAGTTATTGGAATATCAATTTTAATTGTTGCATTTCTATTCATCTTATTTTGGGATTTTGATAAAGAAAATGATAATATTCCTGGAATTACAACATTGAAATATTGGTATATTAGCGGTGCAAAAGATGAATTACCATATCAAGCTTTGAAGTTTGATTCATTACGAGATGATATAAAAATGAAAGTTACAGGAATTCCTTGGCAGGAAAATGAAAAGAAAGTTTTAACTTCAATTTTAGGTGGAAATCCTCCCGATGTTGTTACTCAAGTTACACCGGTTGTAAAATGGGCTTCAAGAAATGCATTGGTATCGTTAGATAAATATATAAAGAGAGACAATTTTGATTCGACAGTATTCTTTCCTGCATTATGGCGAGAAATGAGTTACAATAATGAAATTTATGCAATTCCTTTCAACACTGCTTCTTATGCTTTATTCTATAATAAGCGACTTTTTCGAGAAGCGGGTTTAGACCCGAATAAACCACCAAAAACATGGAATCAAGTTAAAAAATATTCGAAAAAATTGTTAAGAAAAAATGAAAAAGGGAATATTATTCAAATCGGATATTTACCTGATTATTATAAATTACAAACGGTTACAATTATGGCTTGGGAGCTTGAAGCACCATTTTATAATGATGATAAAACGAGAATCAATTTGACAGATCCTAAAATGGTAAGGGTTTTCCAGTGGCTGTCTGATTTTTATAAAGATTATTCTCTTAACAAAATATTAGCATTTGAAGCGGGATTCGGAAATGCAAATCAACATGGTTTTATTAGTGAAAAAGTTGCAATGGTAGTTCTATCAAGTAGCTTTCCAGACCAAATAAAAAAGTATAAATCAGACTTAGATTATGGAGTTGCAAAAATACCAACATTTCCTGGATTTAAAACTGCGAGTTCTGCTGGAATTTGGTGGTTGGCAATTCCACGAGGAGCAAAACATCCTGATAAAGGATGGGAATTTATAAAGTTTTCAACGAGTAAAAAAATTGCGTTAGAGAGTATTAAAAAAATGGAATCAAATTTGTTTCCAGCAAATAAACTGGCTGCTACTGATAGTTCATTTCTAAAAAACAAAAGAGATAAGATATTTATTGAAAATATGAAATATGCACATTCACCAGCAATCATTCCATTAGTTCACGATGCTTTTTGGCGTGAATTCATTGGAGTTCAAGAAAATGTAAAATATGGAGCGAACCCATTAGAAGAATTGAAAAATGCAGAAAAAACGATTCAACGGGAATACAAAACTGCTTTGAGTTACGATAAATTCGTTCAACAAGAAATGAAAATAGATAAATAAAATGAAATCAAAATCAAAAAAGAAAACTCGGCCAAATCCTATGAAACGTAAGCAAGCATTGTTGGGATTTGTTTTTGTTGCTCCTTGGGTAATTGGTTTTTTGATCTTTGGTTTGTATCCTATCATTAAGTCAATTTATTTTAGTTTATGTCAATATGATGTATTAAGAATACCACAATTTATTGGAATAAAAAATTATACTGACTTGCTTTTTGAGGATAAATATTTTTGGAAATCTGTATGGAATACTCTTTTTTATACAGCAGTTAGAACTCCAATGTGTATTTTGGGATCGTTATTATTAGCTGTTTTGGTAAATAAGGCTGTAAAAGGAATGAAGATTTTCAGAACAACATTTTTTATGCCTTCAATAATAACCGGTGTTGTTTTATCTTCATTATGGCTTTGGATATTAAATCCTCAATATGGATTAATTAATTCTATGTTAGCATTTTTCGGATTACATGGACCGTTGTGGTTGCAAAGTACGACCTGGTCAAAACCAGCGATTATTCTCATGAGTTTATGGTCAATTGGTGGTGGTAGAATGCTCGTTTTTCTTGCCGCAATTCAAGGAATTCCAAAGACATTATATGAAGTTGCAGAATTGGATGGTGGCGGTTGGTGGACAAAATTTCGTTATATTACGGTGCCGATGATTTCTCCGGTAATTTTTCTTTGGAGTGTTATTGAAGTAATCTTTTCATTTCAGGTCTTTACAGAAGCATATATTATGACTCAAGGCGGTCCACTTAATTCTACATTATTTTACAATTTATATCTGTATATGAAAGCATTTGATGATTTTAGTATGGGATACGCTTCGGCATTAGCGTGGCTTTTACTTGTGCTCACTTTAGTTGTAACTTTGATTCAATTTAAAATAAGTAAAAAATATGTTCACTATCAAAATTAATAATATGGATAAGGTTTAATGAGAAAAATTGACAAAAAAGTTTTTAAAAAAGTTGTTACATATTTGCTTTTGATCAGTATTACGGTATTTTTTATTTTACCTTTTTTGTGGATTCTATCTACTTCTTTAAAAAGTGATGCAAATATTTTTATTTTTCCACCAAAGTGGATACCGGATAAACTAGATTTCGCTAATTATGCCGAAGTATTTCAAAGAATTCCATTTTTAGTTTATTTAAAAAATTCTGTTTTTGTAACATCAATGACAATAATCGGAATCGTTTTATCAAGTTCATTTGTAGCTTATGCATTTGCATGTTTGAAATGGCCGGGACGAGACAAGGTGTTTATTTTTGTTCTGATTACAATGATGCTTCCTGTTCAAGTAACAATGATTCCTCTGTTTGTTCTTTTTAAAAATATTGGTTGGTTGAACACTTTTAAGCCATTGATAGTTCCATATTTTTTCGGTGGAGGTGCGTTTAATATTTTTCTCATGAGGCAATTTTTTAGATCAATTCCATCAGATCTGTTTGATGCAGCGAGAATTGACGGAATGTCCGAATTTGGAATATATTGGAATATAGTTTTGCCACTATCCAAACCGGCATTAGCAACCGTTGCAGTTTTAACTTTTATGATGATATGGAATGATTTTATCGGTCCGTTGATCTATTTATCCGATAAAATGAAGGGAACATTAGCGCTTGGTTTAGCGATGCTTGTCGGGCAAACTCAAACGGAATGGGGAATGTTGATGGCTGCATCTTTAATGATGATGTTACCGGCAATATTAATATTTTTCTTTTTCCAGAAATATTTTATTAGAGGATTTATGATGAGCGGAATTAAGGATTAGTGATTTTATGATTAAATTAAATAAAAACATTATACAAGACGCAAAGTGCTTAAGAAATATTAGTTTTCTCAACTACTCAATATTTAAAATATTCACGATTTTTTTCATCTTGTTTTTAAGTATAAATAATATTTCTGCAAAAGAAGTTCCGTTATTAAAAAGTGGAGAAATTCCTTCCTGGTTAGTTGTTGGACCATTTGAATTATCAACTTCTGGTTGGGGTGTTCCGGTTGATGATGATAAGATTGGCGAGGAAACTATTAAACCGTTTGAAGGAAAAAACGAAAAATCAGATTTAGTAAAAAACAATAATATTGAATGGCAATGTCAAAGTATAAATGAAAAGGGAGTTATTGATTTTAACGAAACTATCGGATGGGAATTTCCTTCAAATGAACCGATAAAAAATTGGGAATGTAAAACAGCTTATGCCTACGCTCAAATTACCAGTCCGAAAAAGCAGGAAATATATCTATTGACAGGAAGTAATTCTCAATTAAAAATAATTTTTAATAATGAAACGATTTGTAATATTCAAGAAAACAGAAATCTAAAAGTTGATAATGATACTACTTTATTAAAATTGGATAAAGGAATAAATGATATTTTAATAAAAGTCGGCAATTCTTATAAAAATTATCAACCGGCATTTTTTGTTCCTTTATTATATGAATGGGGATTTTCAGCAAGATTAGTTAATAAAGATTTTATTTCAATTCCAAATTTGAAAGTTAATTTAATACGAAAAAGAAAAAATTTTCAATTTGATATTGTTTCAACATTTTTTTTCAAAAAAATTGATGGAAAATTAAAACAACAATTTGATGTAAATATCAATTCGCCATTTATTAAGAATACAAATGCAGATATGAAAATAAAAATTGGTTTAAAGAAGTACGAATTTAAATTTACAAATTTACAGCCGGGAATGAACAGAAAAGAAATTTTTCTGTCTGCTTTAAATAAGAATAAAAAAGCCAATTGTGTTTTAAAAATAAAAAATAAAAAATACGAAAAGAATATCATTTTGAATGACAGAAAAAAATATGAATTGTATATGGTAATGTTATCTCATACCGATATTGGTTATACAAATCCTCAGCCGATTGTTATAGAACGTCATCTTTATACTTTAGATTCTGTAATTGAAAAATGCGAAAAAGACCCCGAATTTTATTGGACGATTGAGACAATTTGGCAATTTGAACAATACAAAAAATATCGTTCAAACAAACAATTTCAGAAACTGTTAAAATTTGTTAAAAACGGAAGAATAGATATTTCTCCAATATATGTAAATCCGTTTACAGGTAGAGTTAGCACCGAAGAAATGATCCGTTCACTTGATTTGGCAAAAAAATATGGTAGGAAATATGGTATCAATTACAGTGTTTGTATTTATAATGATGTACCGGGTGAAGCATGGTTTTTGCCACAACTGCTAAGTAATATTGGAGTGAATTTTTTAGCAAATGGAATTAATGAAGTTTACAGTGATTTTTCTTTGCAGAGAAATTTGCCGAAAGCGTTTTATTGGAAAGGAGCAGACGGAAGTAAAATCATTAATTATATAAATAATACTTATACTGAAGGAATGTTTTATGGCCTTGAACGAGATGTAAACGCCATAAAGCATCGTATGTGGAATATTATGAATAAGTTGGAAATGAAAAAATATACTTCAAATTTAGTGTTGATGTTAGCTACTTACTCTGATAATAGTATTATTCCAGAAAACCAATATAAGATGGCGAAAGAATGGAATAAAAAATATGAATATCCTAAAATAGTAATTAGTAATCTGTCAAAATTTGCGAAAGATTTTTCGGAACAAAAACCGGATTTATCAACATTGAAAGGCGATTGGACTTCTAGTTGGGACATTTTAGGTCAGGGTGAACCAAAGCGAATGAAAAAAGCAAAATGGATCCAACATCAATTATTATCTGCAGAAAAAATGTCAACAATTGCATCTCTATTGAATGATAAACAAAAACCATTGAATGCTGAAATTGATGATGCTTATGAGCAATTACTATTATTTAATTCACACGGAAGTGGTTTAGAATATGGATATGCATCCGACAAAGAAGATAAATTTACTATGGATATTAGAGGGCAATATGTAGATAGATCAAAAATTCAAACTGAATCGGTTTTAGAGAAATCATTGTATCAATTGACAAAAAAAGATGAGAGTTTTGATGCTGAAGGTGTTTATGTTTTCAATCCGCTTTCTTGGAAAAGAGACATGCCGATAGAATTACATTTTCCTGTATTAAAAACATTAGATTTTGATGTAATTGACATCTCAACAAATAAAACAATTCCAACTTTTTCAAAAGATCATAATTTGTTTTTTATTGCGAAAAATTTGCCATCTTTGGGTTACAAAAAATTTAAGTATGTTAGTAAAAATGAGAAAAAATCAGAAATAAAATCTGATTTGAAAATTGTTAAAGATACTTCAATAGAAAACAAATTTTATAAGGTTTCATTTAATAAAAATGGAAAGATAAAAAGTATAATTGATAAAAAATCTAATAATGAATTAATTGACAAAAACTCGAAATTTGATTTTTGTGAACCAGTGATTAGGAAAAACACAAATATTAATAATGGAATAAATAAATTTGAAAAAATAAATATTAAAGATACAAAATTAGAAATAATTGATGAAAGGCCAATTCGACTTATATTGAGTATTAATCGGGAAAATAGTGTTTTTTCTGCAATGAAATTTATTTTGTGGAATGATTTAGATAGAATTGACATTAAACAAACGGTTAATTTAGAAGAACTCCCTGTTGCAAAAAAAATGGAAGAATATAATATCGCTTTTCCATTTGCAGTTAAGAATAAACAATGGTCAATGGACATTTTAGGTGGATATTTGGATCCGGAAAAAGATAAATTTCCCGGAGTTAAATTTAATTCATTTTCCGTAAGACGAATTATTGGGATTCATAATGAGCGAAAATCAATTTATTTATCTGCAATTAATAGTAGAGTAATGACGCTTGATAATGAGAATGAAATATTGTTTGCGAATTTAGTAAATAATTTTCCTAAAGCTTGGCACAGACAAGAAAATAACGAAGGCAAATTAAATTTGAAATTCAGTATTACTTCTGCTAAGGGGAAATTTGATTCCGGATATGGAAGTAGATTTGGTTGGAATGTTGCTACTGAACAGACGACGAGGAAAACATGGTTTACTACAAATAATCCATCTAAATCGTATCTAAATATTGACAATAATAATATTGTTTTGTTAACCATGAAATCGTTAAAAAGAAATAAGATTTTGTTACGATTAAAGAATATAAATCAGAATGAAAGTGAAAGAACAGTAATAAGATCTGAATTCTTTAAAAATGCAAAAGTATATGAAGTTAATTTTTTAGACGAAATAAAAGATAATATTGAATACAAAAATAATGAAATATTTATATCAATTAAACCTGAAAAGATAAAATCCATAATTATAGAAAATGAAAATAAAAAGGGCAAGTAAAAATGAAATCTTTAACAAAAGAAGGAGGAATTGCTATGAAAGCAAATGTCTTAAAGTTAGTCAGTGTAATAACTTTAGTTATTATTTTGGCCTTAGTTTCCGGTTGTTTTATATTTGAGGATGTTGAACAACCAACTACGGCTACAGCCGGTAGTCAAATTCAAGCTCATTTAACTTTGAGTAATGATGGGCCAGCAGATACAAATCCTAAATATGGTATTATTGGATTGATGATTCCTGATGATTGGCAAATTGATTCTGTCTATTATTCAGGTGCTTACGGAACTGGTTTTTGCACTTATTTGAATCCGGATTCATGTGATGGAAATCCTGGTGGTGCAGTAGATTATCGATGGGCAGCAAGAATAGATACTGTTTATCCTGCTGATACACTTATGCATTGGATTGTATATCAAAGTAATCAATCCTATACTTCATCTGCTGATACGAATAATATTGATTATGTAGATCTCTATATAGATTTTATTGTTGGTGATTTAAATGGAACTTATGATATTGGTTATTTTAATTCTAATGCTGGTTTAGATTTTACAGATTCCACATATTATGCTGCAAGTTTAAATCATACTATCGAGGTTACGGGTGGAACAGCTGTAGAAGAAAATGGTATTGTAGATTCATATTTTCTATCTCAAAATTATCCAAATCCGTTTAATCCAACGACTACAATTTCTTATACTCTTGAGAACAACACAAATGTTGTGTTAACTGTTTTTGATGTATTGGGAAGGAAAATCAATGAACTTGTAAATGGAGCACAGGTTGCAGGGAATCATTCAGTTAATTTTTCAGCAGAAAACCTTTCAACCGGTATTTATTTCTATGAATTGAGAACTCAGTCATTTACAGATATTCGAAAAATGGTTTATATGAAATAACATTATTTAGTAATTGTAAAATAAATAGAGGCACTTATTTTTCGAGTGTCTCTATTTATAAATTTAAATATAAGTGGAAAAGATAAAAATATGAAAGTAAAAGAAAGTAAAGATTTGGGATTGTTATTTACTGATAATTCACATAAAATGATTGGTCAAGATGGTGCATTTTCGGTCCCATTAAAAAATAAAACACTATGGTTTTTTGGTGACACATTAATTGGTAAAAGAGAGCCGAATAAAAGTTTATGGTTTAAAAATGGTAAATTAATTGGTCCCGAAGACATGTCAGAAAAAGACGGTATTGAAAAAATGATGAACAATTCCGGATTATTGGCACCAATTCAAACAGGAGAAAATGGCTTATCTGATTATGAATATATTTGTAATAATGATGGTTCATTAAAAATATTACTACCTTTAACCGATAATGAAAATAAAGATAAAGTTAGAATTTGGTGTCAACATGGAATTTATTTAAATAATAAAATATATCTCTCATTTATTAAAGTGAAAATGTTAGAAAGTGGTTTTTTACATAAAAATAAAAGTGAAAATGATTTTTTACCAGTTAATTTTGAAGTTGTTGGTTCGGGGCTTGCAGTTGGTTTCGAGAAAGATTGGAAATTTAAAAGAATCAACCATAGTGGAGAAAATATTCTTTGGGGAAAAGATGTACCGCATTTTGGATCGTCAATATATTACAATAACCGAGATGAATATTTATATTTTTATGGAGCTAAAAAAGATAAAAATGGAGAACAAGTTTGCCACGTGGCAAGAGTTAAATCAGATGAAATAGAAAATTATGCAAAGTATGAATATTTAATTGATCTTCAACCGAAATGGAGTAAGGATATTAACAGATCAATAGGAATTATTGAAAAGGTTCCGAGTGAAATATCTGTTTCATTTAATAAATATTTAAATAAATATCTCGCAATACATTCGTTTGGATTAAGTGGCAAAGTAGTTGCGAGAACTTCAGACACACCTTGGGGAATTTGGAGTGAGCCGATTACATTATGGACTGAAAGTTTGGAGCATAAAATGTCTATTCCATATCCAAAATTAATTTATGCAGGGAAGGAACATCCTGAATTGTCGGCAAAAAACGGAAAAATAATTTATATAACTTATATAGAATTTGAGGAATATTTTCCTCGTATGATTAAAGTAACATTAGAAAATAATTAAAAGATCAAAATGATAAAAATAAACAGATCACAAAACGGAATTTTTGAAATAGAGAAGAATGGAGTCAGAAAAATTCTTCTCACTAATGATGAAAAAGTTGAATTCATCTATTTTGAGAATAAAACAATTGCCTTCATTAGATCCAAATTGGGATATCCAGCTTACTATCCGGTAAATGAATTAAAAATTGAAAAACCTATAAAAGCTGTTTTAATGGATCTTGATGGAACGAGTGTTCATAGTGAAGGTTTTTGGATGTGGATCATTCAATTAACTATTAGTTCGTTAATAGAAAATAGTTCATTTAAATTTGAAGAAGTAGATTTACCATTTATTTCCGGACATAGTGTTTCGGAACATTTGCAATATTGTATCAATAAATATTGTCCAGGAAAAACAGTTGAAGAGGCAAGGAAATATTATTATCAACATACAGAACGAGAGATGAAAAAAGTTGCAGAAGGAAAGGGCAGAGTAGATGCATTTAAAGTAGCTTCTGGTTTGAAAGATTTTCTTTTGAAATTAAAATCAAAAAATGTAAAAATTGCATTGGTAACTTCTGGTTTATACCAAAAGGCGTATCCTGAAATATTAGCAGCATTTAGACAGATGAACTTCAAAGAGAAACCAGAAGATTTTTATGATTCTATAGTTACAGCTGGTTTTTCAATTAAAAAAGGAGCAGTTGGAACACTTGGAGAATTACAAGCGAAACCACATCCATGGTTGTATGCAGAAGCTTGCAAAATTGGATTAGGAATTCCGTTTTCTCAAAGACATTCAGTTGTAGGAATTGAAGATAGTGGAGCTGGTGTTTGTGCAATTAATTTGGCAGGTTTTTCTGCAATTGGTAAGAAAGGTGGAAATATCGAAGAGAGTGGGACATTATCAATGTGCAAACATTATTCTAACTCATTTGAAGAAATTTATAATTTAATTATTTAAAATTAAGGTGAATATTTTATGAAACACAGAGAAAGAGCAAAAATAGTTCTTGATGGTGGAATCCCAGATTACATTCCAACATTTGAATTAATATTTTATGAAACAAGGAGAGATTTTCAAAATAGAGATTGGATTGGAGGTGTGAAAGAGCCTAATGTTAATGGAATGAGTTACACTGACAAAGTAAAATACAATGCTCAATTATATATTGATGTTGCAAAAAAATATGAGCATTCACTCATTTTTGTAAATAGAGGTTTGGGTAAACATGAAAACGATCCTGCAACGGGAGTTGTTGATATGATAAAGGAAATTAGAGAAATTTCTGGCGATGAATATATGGTGATGTGTCATAATGATCCAACTTTTATGATACCATTTAAAAATGTAGAAGAATTCTGTTTTAGGTTGTTTGAAGAACCCGAAAAAATGCATGAAACAGCAAAAAGAAATGTAGAAAATAGCAAGAAAGATTGTAATAAATTTCTCAAAGCAGGTGCAGATGGTTTTATAATGTGTTGTGACTATTGTTTCAATAATGGACCATTTATTAGTCCTGATGATTTTGGTGAATTTATTGCTCCATATTTAAAAGAGTCGGTTGCTTATTTTCGTAAACAAGGTGCTTATGTAATAAAGCATACAGACGGAAATATTATGCCGATAATCGATTATTTGTTAGATGCAAAACCACATGCTTTGCATTCACTTGATCCGATGGCAGGTGTGGATATTAAAGAAGTAAAAGATAAATATGGCGATCAAGTTGCTCTTTGTGGAAATGTAGATTGTTCTTTGATGGAAATAGGAACTAAACAACAAATAATTGACAGTGCTGAATATTGTTTAAAAAATGCAAAGAAGGATGGTGGATATTTTTTCGCGACTTCTAATGGTGTCTATAGAGGAATGTCTTTAGAGAGTTATGACTTAATTCAAAAAATATGGAAAGAACATAGGAATTATTAATAAAGGAATTTTAGAATGAGTGAGCAAAAAACAATTCATATATTATCAAATACACATTGGGATAGAGAATGGAGATTTCCATTTGCCGAAACACAAATGCACTTAGTTAAGTTGCTTGACAAATTGATTGAACATATGGAAGATGATCCGAATTATAAATATTTTAATTTTGATTCACAGACAATATTTTTAGAAGATTATTTAAAATACAGACCGGAAAATCGAGAAAGATTAAAAAAATTAATTTCAGATAAAAGATTAATCGTTGGGCCTTGGTATACATTGCCGGAAGAATATTCTGTAAATGGTGAATCATTGGTTAGAAATTTATTGATGGGTGAAAAAATTGGAAATGAGTTTGGAAATGTTTCAAAGGTTGGATATACTCCAACTTCTTATGGTCAGATTTCACAAATTGCTCAGCTTTACGATGGGTTTGGAATTGATGGAATTATTTTTTATCGTGGGATTCATCATTCTGAAGGAACTAATGAATATTTTTTAGAGTCACCTGATGGAAGTAAAATATTGGGAGTAAAATTAAGTAAATTTGTTGGACGAGGTGCATTTTTTATTTATGTTGCACATACGACAATGCACGATTCTAAATGGACAGGATATAAATGGGGCGATAAAAAATGTTTATCTTTCCATACTTGTAATGCAGAAAATAATATTGATCATGAGCAAGAACCTGAGCTGATAAGAGCACCTTATAAAGATACTTGCAATTTAGAAAATGTCAAATTGGGAATTATCAAAGCTATGGACGATATTTTGAACGAAGCAACTTCTGATTGCCTTTTGTTAATGGATGGAATGGACAGTGCATATTCAAATAAACATTTACCAAAAATTTTAGAAGAGGCAAACAAAGTCAATCCAAATTGGAAATTTATTCACAGTTCTTTACCGAATTATTTAAAAGATTTAAAGTCAAAAATTGATCCGAAAAAATTGACTATTTTGAGAGGTGAACGCAGACATCCGAGTTCGGATGGAATGTTCAACGCATTTTTAAAAGATTCATTATCATCAAGAATGTATATTAAACAACGGAATTTTGAAGTTGAATCCATTCTTTTGAAATGGGCAGAACCGTTTGCAAATATTGCTGAAAATTTTGGTACTTATGAGTATCCGTCAAGGCAGTTAGAAGATGCATGGAAAAAAGTTTTATCTTGTCACGCACATGATAGTATTGGTGGATTAAGTCCTGATCAGATACATAAGGATATGATGTGGAGGTTCGATCAGGCAGAAATTGTTGGGAAAACAATTAGAAAGGACTCCTTAGGTGAAATTGTTGCAAAAATTGATACGACAGATGCTGATTCTGAAGATGTAATGATAACATTGTTTAATCCTTTACCTTTTGAGATCAATGCCGTACCAAAAGTTTTCGTTGATCTGCCAAGAGAAAAAGAATATAGAGCATTTTCAATCTATGATACAAAAGATGAAAAAGTTGAACAGCAAATAATTTCACGAGAAGAAAGTTATTTGATTACTACAGAACATCACGAAATGCCGATGACTTCATTTACAACAAAATGGAAATTGTCATTTTTGGCAAAAAATATTCCTGCTTTGGGATATAAAACATTTATCTTAAAACCTGAAAGTGGAAAAACATCAAATTACGGTTCACAAATTACTGCTACGAATACGATGGAAAATGAATTTTTAAAAGTAAGGATTGAATCAAATGGAACATTAACTGTTGTTGATAAAATCACTGAGCAGAAGTATGAAAACTTACTTTACTTCGAAGACTCTGGTGAAGCTGGCGATTGTTGGATGCACATAAAACCTTATGGTGTAAACTCACTTTTGTATTCTCAAGGAAGCAATGTAAATATTGAATTAGTTGAAGATGGGCCGGTTATAAGTACATTTAAAATTAACTTAAAATGGGAATTGCCAACGGAATTGAATTATGAAAAAAAATCAAGAAGTGAAGAAAAAAGAGAGATGAAAATTAGTTCGTATGTTTCATTGAAAAAAGGCGATTCGAAAATCCATATTCATTCTGAAGTTGATAATAATGTTAAAGACCACAGATTAAGAGCAATGTTTGACAGCGGATTTAATCCGAAAAAAGCGACAGTTCATGGTCAATTTGATATGGTTGAACGGGATGTTCATTTGCCGAACACTTCCGATTGGTTGGAACCAATTACTGGAACAAATCCAAATTTTGGAACTGTTTGTGTTGAAAATTCAAAAAGAGGATTAGCATTATTTTCAAAAGGATTGACTGAATGTGAAGTAAATGATAATGAAAGCGGTACAGTCAGTCTAACATTATTACGAAGTTATGGATATCCAAAAATGTCAGGATTGGGTAGAGAAGACAGAGTTGTGAGAATAAATAATGACGGAAGTCAATGTTTGGGAAAACAGAAGTATGATCTTTCATTATATTTCTACAAAAGTGATTGGGAAAATGCAAATGTTTTGAAAAGAGAAGCGGAATTTAAATATCCTGTAACACCAATTCATCATAGTAAATTCGACGGAAAAGAATTATCGAGAGAACATTCATTTTTCAAATTAGAGCCGGACATTTTACAATTGTCTGCAATAAAGAAAAGTGATAAAGATGATTTCACAGTAGTAAGATTTTACAATCCGACAAATGAAAATATAGATGGAAAATTCTGGTCGTATTTTAAAATCAAAAAAGTAGAATTGTTGAAAATTAATGAAGATAAAATCAAAGAGATAAAGTTAGAAAATGAAAATGTGATAAATATTGCGTGTGGTAAAAAGAAAATAATTACTATTGGAATATTTTATAAGTAGTAATTTTAATTTAAAAAGAAGGAAAGAAATAAATTTATGATTCCAAAAATATCTGATTTTAAAAGTGATGTGATGACGCATAAATTTGGTGATTTGTTTAATCAACCGGGTTTAACTAATTTTTTAGGAAGTGTTCAAACCGAAATGGATTTAGTTGGAATAAGGAATCTTAATTTTCCACCATTTGGAACATCTGATGTTGTTTCTGGGGGGCTATATATTGACAATAAATATTTCCCGTCAACAGGAACGCCGATAAGTTATACTTGGTTTCCAAATAAAATAATTAGAGAATCAAGCTATAAAGATTTATTTTTAATATCCACAACTTCATTGATAAAGGGGAAAATGGGTGTAGTTGTTAAATTGGAAATTACAAATAGAAACAGAACGAAAAGAAATTTAAAAATACGACTTGGACTTATTGGAAGCGTAACAAACACGAAAGATAAATGGAAGAACTTTATTACACCGAAAGAAGACGATAATAAAATTATTATTGATAAAAAACGAAATTTGCTAATTTTTAAATCCATACATACAGAAGCATTTCAAATGCAAGGAATGGTTCCAAAAGCCAATTATATTGATAACAACAATGTTTCTAAAAATATTAAATTGAAACCTAATGAAACAAAAGTAATATATTATTTAAATATTGTAGGAAAAAATGAAAATGGAGTTGTGGAATTGTATGATAAAATTTCCACTGATCCAAATAGAGAAATTGAAATATCAGAGCGAGATTGGAATGAAGAATTGAAGGCGATTTTTACACCAAATAACGATAGATATTCTGGGTCACTTCCAGAATTGCAAACGACAGATACGGAAATTCTAAAGTTATACCATATTGGAATATTAGGAATTGTGTATTTTAAAAGAGACAATCCATATTCTGTGTTTGGTAGAGCTTACGAAACTTTGATGCCAAAATATTGGCAAACCGTAACTTTTATTTGGGATTATGCTTTAAGTTCAATGGTACATGCGATGTTAGATCCGAAAGTTATGCGTAAATATTTAGAAGTTTGGATGTTAATGGATATGCATAAGCATTTTGGCGTGGAATATTTAAAAGGTGAATCGGTTGGCACATGGTATTCTGTAAATGATTATGCGATGAATGCAATGTCAAAAGATTATTTACGATGGTCGGGAGATATGAATTGGTTGAAAAAATCACCTGATGATAAAAACAAACAAATGAAAGTAATAGATTATTTAGAAAAATATGCTAACTCTTGGGAATATTTCAAAACAAAAAATGGTCTTGCTGATTATGGTGGAATTAATAATATACTTGAATGTGTAAGCACTTATGTTCATGAAGTTCCAAGTTTCAATGCAGCAAATGTATATAATTTGCGTTTCATTTCAGAATTATTTGAACTGCTTGGTGATGATAAAAAAAGTAAAAAATATAATAAAAATGCGAAAAAATTATTAAAAGAAATAATGAAATTGTATTCATCAGGTAATGGAACTTGGAAATCTAGAATGCCGAACGGAAAATTAAATGATGTAAAACATTGTTATGATTTTATAACTATATTGAATACAATTTCAGCTGATTTGTCAAAAAAACAAATCAATGAAATGACAGAATATTTTAAGGATTCTTTATATTCAAAGACATGGATGAGAGCATTATCGCCATCTGATGATAATGTAATGTTCAGTGTCAGACCCGATCATCAATGGAATGGAGCATATCCTGCTTGGCCAGCTGAAGCTGTTACAGGGCTTTATAAAACCGGAAATTCAAAATTGGGATTTGAATATATAAAAGGACTTGCAAAGAGCACAAATCAAGGACCTTTTGCTCAAGCTCATTTTGTTGAAGAAGTTATCAATCCTGAAAATGGTGGAGCAAGAAAAGCACCATCAGAATATCCGTATATGTGCGATTGGGCTTGTGCAGGTGGAGGAGCATTTGTCGATGTGATAATCAAATCGATATTTGGTATAAAGCCTACATTGAATAATGGAATATCTGCTAAGCCGAAATTTGAAGGATTCGATCCTAAAGCTGAATTGATAAATGTGCCTTATCAAGGAAAATATTTTAATGTAAATAAAAATGGAATTATTAAAAATTAAAGGGAAACGAAAATGAGGAATAAAATAATTATATTTATAATTCCACTCCTTTTAATTATAAAATGTGGGAATGATAAAATGGATATTCCAAACAATGATTTAATTTTTTTTGAATTTAAGAAAAAAGTTGAGAGTATTTCTGATAATACAGAAAAACAAAAGATAGTAAAGAAATTTATGAAGCAAGTGAAAAAAGTTGGAACTCCGATAATTAAAAATGACAGTACAGTTATTTTTCTATATTATGGAGATAAAGATTCTGTCGGATTGTTAGGCGATATGAATAATTGGACAAAGTCAACTCCATTTCAAAAAATTGCCGGAACAAAATTGTTTTATCTCGAACAAAAATATGAAACTAGTGCTTGCTTGGTATATTTATTACAATTTGATAGTAAGACATTTCCATCAATAGATCCGTTAAATTCACTTGGAGTTCCAAATGGTTTCGGTCAAAATTCTATTGTAATGATGCCGAAATATAAAATGAATCATCTTTTTGATAATTATATTCACGGTGAAATCGGGGATTTTTCACGAGTAAAGGAATTCACTATTCCATCTAAAATTATGAATTATGATCACAAAATTCATGTTTATTTGCCACCGAAATATTCTGAACAAAAAACATATTCAACCATCTATTTTCAAGATGGAGCAGATTATATTACTTACGCACATGTGCCTTTTATTTTGGATACTTTGATAAAAAGTAAAAAAATTCAACCTGTGATCGCTGTATTTGTAACACCACCGAATTTACACGAGCCAAAGATGCCAAATAGAATGACAGAATATGGCTTAAATGATGATTATATCAAATTTTTTTGCGATGAATTAGTAACCTATATTGATAAAAAATATTCCACAATAATGAATGCTGAAAATCGTCTCGTTATCGGTGATTCTTATGGTGGGCTTGTTTCTGTAAATATTGCTTTTCAAAGACCGGAAATTTTTAAAAAGGTGTATGATCAATCCGGATATTTGTCAATTCAAAGCGATCATTTAATAAATTTGATAAATTCTACTGATGCAAAAGATGTTGAAATATATATTACCGTTGGAACTTACGAAAGAAATGTTGCAGCATTTTTGCTTCCGGAAAGTGAAACAGATTTTTTAATGGCGAACAGAAGATTGAGAAATGTATTGGAAAATAAAGGTTATAAATATAAATATTTTGAATATCCCGAAGGACACACTTGGTCAAATTGGCGAAAGCATTTGGTTGAGGCATTGAAATATTTTTTTGGAATATAATTTAATAAAATGAAAGAATTACAAAAAATATTATTACTTGGTGATTCA
>Ga0222681_1000034_pt1 | contig 54613 bp, 55 predicted proteins | sample AntAcemetage1006_FD_179844 | JGI IMG/M metagenome (GOLD analysis project Ga0222681, IMG submission 179844) | Saline water microbial communities from Ace Lake, Antarctica - #1006 | ecosystem: Environmental > Aquatic > Non-marine Saline and Alkaline > Saline | place: Antarctica: Ace Lake... | reverse complement strand
TTAATGGATGAAAACCTTTATATGATTATCAAATCTACGTTTGACCTTTGGCCTCTTCACTTTATCCAGCGTTTTTCCATCTAAGTATAAAAACTCAATAAGTTAATTATTATTATGGTTTATTCCTTTAAACCCTAAAACATCAATTCTAAAAAAACAAGGCAAATTAGGAACACTTCCCTGTTTTTTAAATAAGTAAAGGTTCGGGTATGTTATTTATTCTGTTGAGATACCGGCAGCATCGCGTTTTTTTATTTGTTTTAAATATTCATTAATCCCCGGGGGACAGTCGATTACCTTAAATATACCGTTTTAGCGCTTTTTTTCCGCTTGACGGACTTATCTCTTTAGACTTAAATGAGAGTATATAATATATAGGGGCCGTACATAACATGCAGGATGACAACAGACCCAAAGAGGAGCTGATCCGGGAGCTACAAGAGCTTCGTCAGCAAAACTCTAAACGCCAGGCACTGGAATCTGTCTTCTTTCAGACCGAATCTGAACTGAAGAAAAAAAATAATGCCCTTTCAGCGCGGGTGAAAGAGTTTAACTGCCTGATCGAGATTTCCAGTCTGGTAGAAAAAGAAGATGCTTCACTTAACAGTATCTTGAGCGGAATCGTCACGCTGATCATCCCGTCATGGCAGTATCCTGAAATTACGGCTGCTCAAATTTCTTTTGGCAATGAAGAATACACCACTGAAAACTTCGGGCCCACCGCCTGGAAACTGCACTCCGACTTCAAAGTAAACCAAAAAAACGCCGGATTTGTTGAAATCTATTATCTGGAAGAACGTCCGGATATTGATGACGGCCCGTTCCTGCAGGAAGAAAAAAAACTGATCCATGCCATTTCCGCACTGGTGGGAAGGATCATTGAAAGAAAGCAGACCTCACAGGAACTGCGCGACAACAAAAACATCCTTTCCCAGATCATTTACGCAAATTCCATTCCGACCTTTGTTATCGATAACAGCCACAAAGTCACCCACTGGAACACCGCCTGTGAAAATCTTACCGGCATTCCTTCCGACCAGATCATTGGCACCAACATGCAGTGGAAAGCCTTTTACAAAGAACCCAAGCCGGTCATGGCTGACATCATGCTGGACAACCATTCAGATGAAGCCCTCTTAAAATTTTATGGCGATAAGGGCCGTAAATCAGCAACCATTGACGGGGCCTGTGAAGCAGAAGATTTTTTTCCTGACCTGGGGATAAACGGCAAATGGCTTTTTTTTACGGCCTCACCCATCTGCAACGCCAGGGGAGTGAAAACCGGTGCAATCGAAACACTCCAGGACATCACCGAACGTAAAATTGCCGAAGAGACCCTGCGGTCGGAAGTTGCCTTCCTTGAACAGACCCTGAAAGAGCGGTCATATTTCCAGAGTATCATTGGCAAAAGCAATAAAATGCAGGAAATTTACAGCCTGCTTGAAAACCTTGCAGACACGGACACAACCGTTCTGATCACCGGATCAAGCGGTACCGGCAAAGAGCTGGTTGCCCGTGCCATCCATTACAGCGGCATCCGCTCAAAAAACCCAATGATCACCATAAACTGCTCTGCCTTATCTGAAAACCTGCTTGAAAGCGAACTGTTCGGACATGTGAAGGGTGCCTTTACCGGAGCCATAAAGGACAAAAAAGGCCGTTTTGAACTGGCGGACGGCGGTACTATTTTTCTGGATGAGATCGGCGACATCTCACCGCGCATCCAGCTTAAACTCCTTCGGGTACTCCAGGAAAAAGAATTTGAACGGGTAGGTGACGGAGAACCTCGAAAAGTCGATGTGCGTGTGATTACCGCAACAAACCGCAACCTGAAAGAAAGAGTGCTTAACCGGGAGTTCCGGGAAGACCTTTATTATCGCCTTAAAGTCGTTGAAGTGCACATTCCGTCGCTGCAGAAACGCAAAGAAGATATCCCGCTTCTGACAAATCATTTTTTTAAGCTGTTTAAAAAAAGTTTAAAAAAATCTATTAAAAATATAGACGCCTCTGTTCTTAAGATCTTCATGCAGTATCCATGGCCGGGAAACATCCGCGAGCTTGAACATGCCATAGAACATGCCATCATCCTCTGCCAGGGGAAAACCATTCTGCCAAAGCATCTTCCCTCAGAGATCACAGAAGAGTTAACCCCTGATCTTCCCCCCGCAAACCAGGAGCTGCCAAATGACCAGATCGAAACTGTAGTTGAGGCCTTGAACCGGACCGACTGGAATAAAGCAAAAACCTGCCGCTTACTGAACATCAGCCGCCCGAAGCTATATAGATTGATAACAAAACATAATCTTAAGAAATCCTCCTGAAAGTGTAACGCGTTATATATGTGTATCGTTACACCCATGTAACACCTGTAACCATTTATATACCTCCACGTATTTCTTCCATATCTATAAATCTTTTAAATACCTGTAATTTCATAACAATACAATTAAATACCGGCACAGCTGCTGCTTGGCACGTATCTTGATAACCTTAGTAAGTGAAGGAACGGACAAGCCTTCATGGAAAGGACAAAGAGATGCAAAATAAAAAAATGTTAACGGCTGTGTTTTTGGGGACCGCAAAATCTTTTCTGGACAGAGCCGCATATCGTGCTCACAGAGAAGAACGCAAAACCCATCGCAATGCACTCCTTAATGTTCTGAACCGTGCCGCACTTGATGAAACATTTCGAACGGCACTGCTTTTTTGCGGCACAAAGGCTCTTGAACAGTACGAACTGACCTGTCAGGAAAAAACGGCACTGATGAGCGGCGATATAAAATGGATCGAAAAAAACATCTGCCGGCTGACACCGGATCAAAAGAGTTTGCTTCTGCATCGTCTCGAAGCCGAAATCTGGTAATGCACCCATGCCCCGGCATTACCGTTTACATTTTTCACTAAATTAAAAAGAGAAAAGAGAAACGCATGGAGAAAAAAATAAACGCCCTTAAAGAAAAAGGGGGGCCGCAGCACACATCACCCCCTCTAAAAAAAGTGATCAAAAAAGAATATCACCCGAATGGAAACCTGAAATCTGAAAAAACATATCTTAACGGAAAACTGCACGGCACCAACCGGTTTTACAATCGTGATGGAACCATATGGGCGATACAAAGAAGTAAAAACGGCATTAAGGAAAGCATGGAATTCTGGAGCAGCGAAAACAAAAATAACGGCCTATATTAAAACAAACAAAAACAGGGGGATCAGGATCATGGGAAAAACAGCTGACACACATGTTTTAAATACCGGGGCAAGCGTTCAGGAACAAAACAGCGTGCGCTCCTGTTTTACCATTCCGGGTGAATATGGCTATGAGTGGAACCTTATCACAGACACGATTACCTGGATGGGAAATCTCTACCAAAAACTGGGCTACAAAAAAAATGCCCTCCCAAAAACCCTTAAGGTCTGGGAAGATAAAATGATCCATCCTCTGGACCGTCAACGGGTAAAAAAAGCCCGGCACCAGCACCTGAAAACAGGGAATACCTTCTCTACGCATTACAGGGTTAAACAAAAAAACGGAGAATACATTTTTCTGTCTGCACAGGGCAAAGCAACGCTAAACAATCAGGGAACACCCTACAAGTGGGAAGGCAGCATACATCTTAATCCGAACAAGAGCAGGTAAAGAAAAAGAAACCTTAAAGGGAAAGGAAGACAATGAAAAAAGTCATAGTCATAGACAGTTGCAAAACACTCTGGTCCTTTTACAGAAAAGAGCTTATAAATAACAGCCGCATTGTAATGACGATTCCATATCAGAACAACCCTCTGCTGCTCCTTGCGGTGGAAAAACCGGACATTATCATAATGGACAACATGCTCTCCGCTGACAAACAAAAGTTTCTGTTTAAAAGAATAAGACATGCTTTTAATGAAACACCCGTAATTTTACACACCTTTGGCTCAGGAAACACCGCAAGCATTAACGATCTGTTCCTGGCAAAAAGTTCCAGCTTAAGTGAATTAAGATATATAACCGACACCCTTCTTGAGACACAGGGCTCATTTACAGCAGAAAGAGGATTTGCCGGCGCCTGTTAAATACCTTAGCCGCCAGAACTTTATTCTGAGAATTACTCTTTTCCCGAAAAAAATGTTATATACAGGATATGATCTAAAACTTGTGAAAAACAAACAGTAGCGCCCGGAAGTCAAGGAAGATAGATAATCATATCCCAACATATAAAAGAGGTGCGTCATGGATCAAGACAACAATTATAAAAATATTGAAATTTTTAAGGAAAAATATCCTAAAAAATTCATACCGGAAAAGGTTGTTTTTAAAAAGATCCACCGCGGAAACAAGATATTTATCGGTACCGGCTGCGGCGAACCGCAGCATCTGGTAAACGCGCTTGCCGAATATGTTGATAAAAACCCCAAAGCTTTTTTTGATACAGAAGTATATCAAGTATGGACCCTGGGTGTTGTCCCGTATACCAATAAGAAATTTAAGACTAACTTCAGACTTAATTCTTTCTTTGTCGGCAACAACACCCGGGATGCCGTTAATAAAGGACTTGCTGATTATACACCCCTTTTTCTGTCACAGGTGCCTTCTCTTTTTTACAGCGGTACAGAACAGATGGATGTTGCCCTCATCCAGACATCACTGCCGGATGAACACGGCTATGTCAGTCTGGGCGTAAGCGTAGACATCGTTAAAGCCGCCGCGGAAACCGCTACCCTTACCATCGCGCAGATCAATCCGTGCATGCCGAGGGTGCACGGAAACACCTTTATAAACCTGTCAAATATTGACAATATTATTGTCCATAATGAACCGCTCCTTGAATATTCTGCCAGCGTTCCGGACACGATTTCCGCAACGGTCGGAGCCTATGTTGCAAAAATCGTTCAGGATGGAGACACGATCCAGGTCGGTTACGGCAGTATGCCGAATGCCATCCTTGCCAGTCTGAAAGATAAAAAACACCTGGGCATCCATACAGAACTTTTTTCTGACGGAATCGCTTCTTTAATGCAGCAGGGCGTTATTGACAACTCCAGAAAAACCCTGGACCGGGGCAAGACGGTTGCTTCATTCTGCATGGGAAGCCGGGCAACCTATAATTTTATTCACGATAATCCCGGCATCGAATTCCGCACCATTGATTATACCAACAATCCTTTGACCATCGCCCAGCAGACCAATATGGTGGCCATTAATGCCGCTCTCCAGATCGACCTGACCGGACAGTCAACCTCTGAGACCGTTGACGGTTTTCTTTACAGCGGAATCGGGGGACATGCGGACTTTATGCGCGGCACCATGCTTGCCCCCGGCGGTAAAACCATACTCGCGCTGAGATCAACCTCAAACGACGGAGAACATTCACGCATTGTGCCGCTGCTTTGCGAAGGAACAGGTGTCAGCCTGACCCGTGGCGATGTTCATTATGTCATCACAGAATACGGAATTGCTCACATCCACGGAAAGAACTTAAGGGAACGCGCCATGGATCTGATTATGATCGCACATCCAAAGTTCAGGCCGATGCTTCTGGAGGAAGCAAAAAAACACGGCCTCATCTATAAGGATCAGGCCTTTATTCCCGGCACCCGGGGAACTTATCCCGAAAACCTTGAAACCTACAAAACAACCCATGCCGATCTTGACCTCATGCTTCGGCCGGTAAAAATAAGCGACGAGCCTCTGGTAAAGGATTTTTTCTATTCCTTATCTGACCAGAGCCTGTATCGCCGCTTTATCTCCAGCAGACAGGACATGCCCCACGAAAGATTACAGGAATTCGTTGTGATCGATTATACCGTGGAAACCTTAATTCTTGCCGTAATTGAAGAAAATGAGGGTCAAGAACAGATCGTAGGCATCGGTCAGTACGGAATTGACAAAAACACCCACTCCGCTGAAGTCGCTGTTGTGGTAAGCGATTCACATCAGAAAAAAGGCGTGGGAACCGAACTCTTGACCTATCTGACCTATCTTGCAAAACGCCAGGGTCTTCTCGGTTTTACCGCGGAAGTCCTTGCGGACAACCGGCCGATGATGGCACTTTTTGAAAAAGGCGGGTTTGATATGGAAAAAAGACGGGATGAATCCGTTTATGAATTAAAGCTTATTTTTCAGGATAACTAAAACGAGAGGAGTTATGGAAACTATAAAGAGCCTGTTTGAACCGCAAAGCGTTGCCGTCATCGGAGCCTCACAGAACAAAAAAAAGATTGGATATCTCCTGCTGAATAATATTATACAAAGCGGATATAAAGGACGCATTTATCCCATAAATGCGGGAGCGGAAGAAATCCTGGGTTTAAAAACATGCAAAAACATCAAAGACATAGATGACGCCGTTGATGTGGTATGTACTTCAATTCCCGCACCGTTTGTATATGAGTCTGTGAAGGACTGCGCTGAAAAAGGCGTAAAACATAACCTGATCATTACTTCTGGTTTTTCAGAAGTCGGAAATATTGATGAAGAAAAAAAGATCACCGAATATGGCCGTGACCACGGTATGCGGATCATCGGTCCCAATGTTTTCGGCCTGTATTCAGCAGCCGCATCTCTGGATGCAACTTTCGGTCCCGGGAACATTCTGCCCGGAAGCGTTGCAATCATCACCCAGAGCGGCGCGCTGGGGCTTGCCATGATCGGAAAGACCACCGTTGAGAACATCGGACTCTCAGCAATTGTTTCAGTGGGCAATAAATGTGATGTGGATGAAGCGGATCTGCTGGATTATCTGGCCGAGCAGGAGCAGACAAAAGTGATCCTGATGTACATCGAAGGCATCAAAGACGGCAGTAAATTCATGAAAGCGGTACAACGGGCCACCCGAAAAAAACCGATTGTAGTCATTAAGTCCGGACGTTCCAAACGCGGTGCATCCGCAGCAGCCTCTCATACCGGTTCTCTTGCCGGTACGGATGAGATCATTGATGCGATTATGAAACAATGCGGTGTTCTCCGGGCGGAAAGCATTCGGGACGCGTTTAACTGGTGTAAATATCTGGCAGCTTCTCCGGCACCCAAAAATGAAAACGGGCTGATCATAACAAACGGCGGCGGTGTGGGTGTTATGGCCACAGACGCATGCGAACAATATAATGTTGAGCTCTTTGATGATGGCACAGCACTTAAAACAATGTTTGAATCAGTCACCCCCGGTTTTGGATCAACAAAAAATCCGGTTGATATTACCGGAGGAGCAGCAAGCACAGAATATACCAGTGCCCTTGAAGTTGCAATGAACTGCGACAGAATCGGCGCCACCATGGCGCTTTACTGTGAAACCGCCACCTTTCTTGCGCCTGATTTGGAAAAAACCATCAGAAAATGTTTTAAAGCTTATGAAAAAGCCGGGAAACCGGTTCTTTTTGCAATTGTCGGCGGAGATGAAATTGAAAAGATCATTACCCGCTTGAGCAGAGAAAACATTCCGGTTTTTGGTGATATTTACGAAGCGGTATCCTGTCTCGGAAAGCTGTATGAATATAACCGCTATCTTGAGCTGCCCCTGGAAAAACTTGAAACGATCGAGGTCGACACATCCGATATTGATGATATCTGCCAAAAAGCGATCAGCGATAACCGCTATTTTCTTCTGGCAAATGAAGCACAAAAAATTATGGAATGTGCCGGCATTTCCGTACCGATAAGTCAAGTCGCACGAAATCTGGAAGAATCAGTCAAGGCCGCAGAAGAAATCGGCTATCCGGTGGTCATGAAAGTTGTTTCAAAAGATATTATCCACAAAAGTGATGCCGGCGGTATTGCCCTTGACCTGGTTAACAAAGAAGAAATAATCGATGCCTATCAGGCCATTATCAGAAACTGCAGAGAATATGCCCCGGCTGCAAAAATAACCGGCGTTGAAATCGCTGAAATGCTGAACAAGGACATAGAAACCATTGTCGGTGCCCGCAGGGATACGGTTTTTGGACCCATTATCATGTTTGGTCTTGGAGGCGTATATGTTGAAATCATGAAAGATGTGGCTTTCCGGGCTTTACCCCTTGCGCGGTCAGAAATAATTAAAATGATTAAAGAAACAAGGTCATATCCTTTACTCCTGGGCGTCAGAGGAGAAGAAAAAAAGGATATGGACGATGTAATTGATGTTATACTTAAACTAAGCAGCCTAATCCAAAAATGCCCGTTTATTGCTGACATTGAAATAAACCCCCTAATGGTCTATGAACAGGGACAGGGAACAAAAGCAGTGGATGTAAGAATCCTGCTTACCCAAGAATGAAAGGAGAAGAAGTTATGGAAACATATATCATCGCATCACTGAGTGCAGGTTCCGGTAAAACAAGTATCATTGTAGGCCTTGCAGACACTCTGGCAAAAAGAACCGGCTATATGAAACCTTTCGGTGATCGGTTCATATACAGCAAAAAAAGGCTATGGGATTATGATGCTGCCCTGATAACTGAAATGTATGCATTAAACGAACCCCCCGAAGGGATGAGTATCGGTTTTGATCATTCAAAATTACGCTACATGTACACAGAAGAAAGCATTATAGAAAAAATTACCGAACTGGCCGACAAAATGCGGCAGGACAAAGATATTCTTTTTGTGGAAGGCGGACAAACGATTTCCTACGGCCTGTCCGTACATCTGGATTCTATTTCTCTGGCCAAGTACCTTAACGGAAAACTGATCATTGTTCTCAGCGGCGACGATGACACCATACTGGATGATGTGATGTGTATTAAACAAAACATCGATCTTTCAGAGGTAAACCTTGCCGGTATTATTATTAACAAGGTTCACCACCCCGAGGATTTTAAAGAAACGATTTTGCCGGAGATAGAAAAGATTGGTATAAACGTTCTGGGAATTATTCCTTTTGAAAACACACTGACCTTTTATTCTCTGCGTTATCTGGCGGACAAACTTTTCGCAAAAGTTCTGACGGCGGAAGACCAGCTTAACCGGCAGATTAAAAATATTCTGATCGGTGCGATGTCCGGAAATACGGCATTGCAAAAACCGGTTTTTAAAAAAGAGGATAAACTGATTATCACGGCGGGAGACCGTACAGATATGATCCTGGCTGCGCTGGAAAGCAATGCTGCGGGAGTCATTTTAACAAACAACCTTCTGCCGCCGTCAAACATCCTTGCAAAAGCAGAACAAAGCAAAACCCCCCTTCTTCTGGTTTCTCCGGACACTTACCAGATCGGTCTCCAGATAGAACGGATGGATCCGCTTTTGACAAAATATGACGATGCAAAAAGGGCCTCACTGAAAGAGCATGTAACGCAGCAGATATCAGTCAGCGATCTTACTAAATAAGGCTGCTGAGGGCTAAACCTGACGGCATAAAGAGATCAATGTTTTAACAGCATAAAGCATTGATCTCTACACTGTAAAAAACCGGCGGTCCCAAAGGTCTTATCAGCCTCCCGGAAATTAACAATTTTTTCGATACCTTGATGAAGGTTTCCGCTTATCTGGTAAACCCTGAAAAAAAGGATCAGTTCAGCCCCGTGTCCCTGTCAAAAAAATACCGGGTAAAACCAATGAACAGTAAGACCATCCTGAGCTTGACACCCAACATTCAGGAATTCACCTCTGTTCCTGGAAATACCCTATTTAGTTTGAGCCGGTTAACAGGTATGAATACAAATAATGAACAGACAAAAAAACTAAACTGTCTTTTGGCGCTTTCCCGCTTAATAGAAAAAGACGATCTGCCCCTGGAGAAGATATTTTCCGGGATCGTCGATATCATCCCGCCGGCCTGCCAGTACCCAGAAATAACCTGTGCCATACTTTGCCTGGCAGATAAAGAATATAAAACAGGCAACTTTCAGAAAACAGTCTGGGAACTGAAAAACGATATCGTTGTTTATGGTGAGAAAATAGGTGTCCTAGAAGTTAACTATCTTCAAAAAAAACCCGAATCAGATGACGGGCCCTTTCTGAAAGAAGAAATAAGCTTACTTCATGCTATTTCTGAGCGGCTGGGAAGAGTCCTTGAACGCAAACGGACCGAAAGCGAACTTCAGGAAAACAAAAAAAGGCTCCTGACCTTGCTTGACAACTCACTCACGGGCATATCCCTGATCCAGGACAACCAGGTCATTTATCAAAACAGGGAACAGGAAAACCTTTTCGGCCCCTTACCCCGGGAATATAAGTTTTCTGATTTTTCCGGCATTCATCCGGATGACATAAAAAAAGTTCGGCAGTTTACACAACAGGTTCATTCCGGAACAGCAGAATCAATGGACATTGAGTTCAGATTGTTCCCTGTAAATCAAAAAAAGTCTCAGGCTGAAATGAAATGGCTCTATTGCAGAGCCCTGACAACCGAGTATCATGGAAAAGCAGCGATTTTATTTAACATGATGGATGTCACCAGAATCAAAAAACTGGAGCACATCGTAAACATTCAGGATAAAATGTCTTCTCTGGGAAGGGTGGCTTCAGGAATTGCCCATGAAATAAGAAATCCGCTTTCAGGAATTAATATATACCTGAATACCCTGGAAAAAATTTTCCGCAAAGAGGGAAGCGCGGCAACCGTTGCAAAAATATTCGGGCAGCTCAAAACCGCTTCATGTAAAATTGAGTCCATTATTAAACGGGTGATGGATTTTTCAAAACCCGCCCAACCGAGTGTCGTTTTAATTGACGTGAATCATCCGGTCGAAGAGGCGATAAACCTGTCTGCGACGACCTTACGAAAAAGCGGCATTACCATGGAACAAGAACTTACCCCGGAACTCCCCGGCTGTTATGCTGATGCAAACATGCTTGAAGAAGTCGTCCTGAACTTTATCACCAATGCTGCTGAAGCCATACGCGGCACAAAAAAGAAAATTATCAAAATAGTGACTGCGGCAGACAACACAAACATTATCATACAAGTTTCCGACTCCGGTCCAGGTGTCCCTGAAAATATCAAAAAGAATATTTTTGATCCCTTTTATACAACTAAAAAAAGCGGCTCGGGTATAGGCCTTAGCATCTGCCACCGGATTATCACGGATCATGGCGGTTTTGTAGAGGTGGGAACAAGTGGCCTAGGAGGCGCGGAATTTTCAATAAAAATCCCTTTAAAAAGGACAACAGATCTTAAATGAAGCCATACCACATATATATCGTTGACGATGAACAGCTTATTCGTGACAGCTTAACCATCGAGCTTGAATCGGATTACCAGATAGAGGCCTTCCCTGATGCTGAAAAAGCCATTGAATCACTGAGAGAGGATCCGCCGGACCTGGTCCTGCTTGATATCGGCCTGCCCGGCATTAACGGTGTTGAAGCACTTGGAGAAATTAAGAAAATTAATCCTGACATTCTGGTTGTTATGATCACGGCTTTTGAAGACATTGACACGGTCATATCCGCCATGAAACTCGGGGCTTACGATTATATTGTAAAACCCATTCACATGGACAGTCTATCCGTAACAATTAAGAACGCCCTGGAAAACATCCGCCTGAGAAAGGAAGTTCAGTCCCTTCAGGAAAAATACCTTGAAGAAAACATGCCCTGTTTTATCGGGGAGAGTCATGCCATTCAGGAGGTCATGGACTTTGTTGGAAGGGTCGCTAAAAGCCCTGACACACCGGTCCTTATTTATGGTGAAACCGGAACCGGTAAAGAGCTGCTTGCTGATGCCATACATTACAGAAGCCCAAACTTTAAAGGCCCTTTAATTTCTGTGAATTGTGCCTCCATCCCGAAAGACCTTATAGAAAGTGAGCTCTTCGGCTATGAAAAAGGCGCCTTTAGCGGTGCAAACACTGCAGGGAAAAAGGGCTTAATCGAAGAAGCCGCAGGCGGAACCCTGTTTCTGGATGAAGTGGGTGACCTGAGTTCTGAGTCCCAGGCAAAACTACTGCGGTTTCTTGAAGAAGGTGAATTTTACCGGGTCGGCGGCACAAAAAAAGTTCATATTGAAACCCGGGTGGTATCTGCCACAAACAAGGATCTGGAAGACATGATGGAAAAAGAACTTTTCAGAAAAGATCTTTACTTTCGTCTGGGTGTCATTAAAGTGGAGATCCCCTCCCTGAACGAACGGCGGGATGATATTATTCCCCTTGCCATGCATTTTCTGTCCGGATTTAACCGCAAGTTCGGTAAGACGTTTAGCAACATCTCCGGTCAGGCCGAAAACATCTTATTGCAGCATACCTGGACCGGAAATATCCGTGAGTTAAGAAACATGATCGAACGGGCTGCTCTTATTGGAAAAGGACCCGAATTAACCCTACACGACCTTGGAATTAAGGAAAGATCCGATAACCGTAAAAACCCGGTAAAGAAAATGGAAAGCCTGTTTGGAGAATTTCCGCCTGAAGGAATATCCCTTGATAAAATCCACAGCTCTATTGAAAAATATTATATTGATAAAGCACTTGCCCTGTCCTGCGGCAACGAAACCAGAGCAGCCAAACTTGTTAATTTAAAGCTCAACACCTTTCGTTATCGCAGAAACAAATTATCTGCTTTATAAATTCACCCAATCAAGGGAGGGTTACAAAATGATTACACACCATTATGCTGACATAAATGGAATACGCATGCATTATGCCGCCGCAGGCTCAGGACCCATACTGTTGTTTCTGCACGGATTCCCCGAGTATTGGGGTGTTTGGAAAAACCATCTCAAGGAATTTCAGACAGATTTCCGTTGTATCGCACCGGACATGCGCGGCTACAACCTTACGGAAAAGCCTGCCAAGCTGAACAAATATCATATTTGCTATCTCGTTGAAGACATTCGACAGTTAATACAGCACCTTGGGGCTAAAAATGTCTTTCTCGTCGCACAGGACTGGGGAGCACAGATCGCGTGGTCTTTCGTCTTGCGGCATCCAGAATGCGTTAATAAATTCATTACCATCAATGCCACACACCCGGCACTGTTCGACAAAGTCCTACAGACCGATCCTGAGCAGCAGGCAGCCAGCCAGTACATGCTGCAGCTTCGCAGCCCGGAGGCGGAAAAGCTGCTAACCGACAATAATTTTGAATGGCTCAGAGAGGAAATCTTAGAGAAACTGCAATCAAAGGGAGTGTTGGACGAAACGGCAGTCGAAGAATGGATGGCCGCCTGGCGCCAGCCCGGCGCACTTACCGGCGGGCTGAATTATTATCGGGCTTCACAAGAAGGCCCGCCGGACGGCAAAGGTCATCCGGGCGGCAGCAACTTAATCGAAGACCTTGATCCGGAAAAACTCTATGTTGATGTTCCTACACTGCTTATTTATTGTGAACAGGAAAAATACCGCATGCCGAACAGTCTCATCGGGATAGAAAAATATGTTTCAAATATTCGCATTGTTCATGTACCGGATGCCTCGCACTGGTTTACAATAGAAAAACCGGGATTGCTCACAAAGCATATCCGGGAATTTCTAAAAAAGATTACTTGATTGCCCTGTTCGCACATGTTGTATTGAGAGAGAATGCTTTACCTGTACTTACTGCAATGAATTTATAGAAAAAATTTTAAAAGGCCAGTGGTGTTCTAATATGATATTTCGATTAGTGGCCCAAAGGTATAATAACGGGAACATTGAAAATCTTCAAAAAATTCATGCATGCGGATATGAAAAATTCTTTGCGCACATGCAAAAAGCTGTTGCTAAGGGTTTTTGCAATAATGAAATAATTTCAAAAAAGCCCGTTTTTAAAGGACTTAAATCACCAAAATTAATTGACTGACTATTTTAATTCCTTCAGGAGAAAACTCATTACAGAGCAGAAGCACTATGCCCTCATACAGCAGACGAAAATACTGCTTAAAAAACATGGGGGCTTGGAAACCATCTCTTGCTTTTAATTATCCTCAAGGAGACTGGATCTGGCAATATGAGGGTAAGGATGCAATCCGGTTGTGTAATTTTGAAACCATAAAGAAACTATCTCATTAAATAATATGTATGTTTTCAAAAAGTTTTCCGGGAATTCCCTATACTGCCTTATAGGGAATGTAGGTCGGCTGATACATTCGCTCCCGTATATACTGAAGCACATTTTCAGGTTTCGGTTCAGAAGTAAGCCCTTCCTTCACAGAAGTTTCCCAGACCGCCGCTGCAATTTCCGCTGATAACATCCGGATATCTTTTAATGGCGGGTATAGATCTCCCTGCAGGAGGGTTTCTTCCGTTACCAGGCTGGAAAGTCGTTTAGCTGCCGCGTAAAACATGGAATTGGTCACTCGGCGAGAGTGACTTATGGTAACCCCAAGGCCAACACCGGGAAAAATATACATGTTGTTGGCCTGGCCCGGTATAATCGTCCGTCCGTTGCATTCTACCGGATCGAAAGGACTACCACTGGCATAGATAGCAGAACCATCGGTCCACGCATACGCCTGCTGCGCTGTACATTCAGCCTTTGATGTGGGGTTTGAAAGGGCAAATATAATTGGTTTTTCAGTCTGTTTGTGCATTTCCCGCACAACCTCTTCGGTAAACGCTCCGGGTTGCATGCTAAGCCCCAGCAGTACCTTCGGTTTGACATTCCGCACCACGTCAAGCAGGGTGTTGCCGCAGGCTCCCTTTCGGGCATACGGAATTTTGTGAGCCGCAAGTGTATCTCCCCGGGTGGTCGTGACCAGACCTTTTGAATCCAGAAACCAGAACCGCTCGCGGGCCTGCTCAACCGTAAAACCTTCCGCTACCATTCCGGCGACAATCATATCTGCAACCCCTACAGCAGCTGCTCCGGCACCCAGAAAAACGAGTTGCTGATCGTGCAGTGTTTCGCCGGTAATGCGCAGAGCAGCTAAAAGCCCTGCCAGCACCATAGCGCCGGTCCCCTGGATATCATCATTAAAACATAGATACCGTGACTGGTATTTATGCAGCAGCGGGAATGCATGATCGTTTGAAAAATCCTCGAACTGTATTAGTACGTTGGGCCAACGATCATGAGCTGCAAGCATGAACTCCTGTACCAGATCATAGTAATCATCGCCCTGCAGGCGTCGATGCTTTTCTCCAAGGTAGAGCTCATCACCCAGAAGCTTTTCATTGTTGGTTCCAACATCCAGCACAATCGGCAGTGTTTTAGAAGGATAGATACCCGCACAGGCAATATAGAGTGCAAGTTTCCCTATGGGAATACCCATGCCGTTAGCACCCAGATCACCCAACCCTAAAATACGGCTGCCATCGGTAATGACGATTATTTCAACATCGTCTTGGGGCCAATGATCCATCATCTTACGAAAGTGCCCTTGAGATGAGACGGAAAAATACATGCCGCGAGATTGCTGAAAGAGGTGACCGAATTTATCGCAGGCTTCACCCACGGTCGGTGTATACACAATCGGGGTGAGTTCTTCCAGGTTATCAACTAAAAATCTGTAAAACAACGTTTCACTGCGGTCGTGCAATGCTTCCAGGAAAACAAAGCGGTCCAGTTTACTCGGTTGCCTGTCGTAATTTTCACGAATACGGTGTAAATGTTCTTCCATCGTAAGAACACGCGGCGGCAGCAAACCATGCAGCTTTAACACTTTCCGTTCTTCAAGGGTAAAACATGTTCCTTTGTTAAGCAACGGATCTCTCAGGAGATCAGCTCCCCGTTTTGTTACGGGATATGCTTCCAACTTTTCCAAATCGACTTCATAGCGTTTTTTATGAGTATCCATTCCCCCCCCTGTTTGCAGATGTTTTGGTAATATCCAGCGGTACCATCCTATGTTTTTTTTATGATAACATTGATTGATATGCTATTGCAATGCACAAAAAAAGTGGCACTATAAAAATCACATAACATTAACAACTCCTTTTTATCTTTTACCTAAACAGACCCATCGCAAAAATTAACGCTCAGCTGATTTTAACCTGACATCTGCTGTGTGGCCCGCTGTTAATTTGAAATTAAATCATCCGGCAAGCTGAAAGTTGAGTTGGCGTAATAAGGTCTGATCAGCGGAGAGACCTGTAAAAAAACAATGACCCCAGGATTGATTTTTGCGGCTTTGCGTTCTTGCCGCCACAGTACCCGTTTTTATCCCCCGGACCCTTTTTAAACATCTGTTTTCGATACCGTTCCCGGGACAAATAGAAATAAGTTTGATTTATATTAACTATGTCACGCATACTCCAAACCGAGGTTCGGAGTATGCGTGACATGTCGCCGACCCAATGAAACTGAAAAACACCCATGCCAAACTCATGTATCCTTTTTGTGCTTTTTCTTTTTTGGCATTTATTTGTCATTTGAACTTTGGCTTTTGACATTAGATTGAACTTGACCAGCCGTCACTTAAACCCTATGGCTACACGTTATAAAAATGCTCTAAAAGCCGTGGTTTAATTTTATAACACCCCCCTGCCTTTATTGCCCAGACCTGGAATCTACAAATTATTGCATACCCTTACTCCAAATATTTGCAGATTGACTGACCTGGCAAGCAGCCTTTTAGCGGCAAATCAGCTAACTTTTGGAAATACGGCCCTATTTTTCTTTCTGCGATAATGGCACAGTTTCTGCATTTAATAAAAACAAAGGCAGGCCTGCCAAAATATAAATATGAACAGTTTAATAAAGCGAGAAAATCATGCTGAGACCGGAAGCCATTAACCAAAAACCAGCCCGGCCCCATTATCAATTACTGTCAAAAATAATCGCCTCTTTTGAAACATTTTTGGATTCTGTTGCAATGATCTCTTTTGTTTTGTTTTTTCCTGAGATGGTCATGTGCGCTTTTGTTTTTGTGGTGTATGTTTTGTTTTCACAGATCTTTTAGTTTTGCCTTGTTCGTTTTAGAAAAGTATATGAAGGGTCTCTGGTATCGAATTTAAATAGATGCTTGCCGAAAGTATCAGCATTTAACTATAGCCCGGTAAATAGAACGAACTGCAGCAGCACCGCAAATACATTAAATGTTACGCTGCAGGTTAAAATGAAAGGCAATGTTTTTATTTATGAAAAAGTTATTTATTATCATACTGCTCTTGAGTGCTTATCTTTTGTCAACCGTAAATGCGATGGCAGGCGAAACCGGCCACTATGTTTGCGGTGTGGAAGGAATAAAACTGGGCACAGTCGCCCCGCCGGGATTTTATTATAAGGTCTATAATGTTTTTTACAATACCCATGCGATCAAAGACAACCACGGCGACCTGGTCCATCTACGTCCGGATATTCAGGACTACATCATGGTGCACCGGCCCATCTGGGTAACAAAGAAAAAGATTTTGGGCGCTAATTATTTTGCAACCCTTTTGATACCATTTGCATATGCTGATTTCAAGGTAAGAAAAACAGGGACCAGCGACAGCCGCTGGAGCTATGGAGATATATGCTTTGAGTTTTTTGGTCTTAGCTGGAACAGACAACGCTGGGATGGCATATTCAGTCTGTCTGTCTACATGCCTACAGGTGAATACAGCCGCCACCAGCCTGCCTCACTGGGAAAAGATTTCTGGTCCCTAATGGTGAGCTCTGGCGGCACCATTTATCTTGACAAAAACAAACTATGGGCGCTGTCTGCCCTGACACGCTACGAATTTCACAGCAGAAAACGGAAGGATCATGTGCGGCCGGGACAGGATTTATCTCTGGACTGGGGGCTCAGCAGGAAAGTTGCCGGACTTTGGAATATCGGAATCACCGGATATGCCCACTGGCAGATCACCGATGATCGCGGCCGGGACGTGAGCTGGCCAGATCATATACATGACCGGGTGTTTGCCCTAGGACCGGAGATAAGCATGTTTATACCCTTTCTGCGGGTCAATTGCCAGCTGCGACACCAGATCGAATTCGGCGCAAAAGACCGGAGTCAGGGGGCGATTACCAATATATCTTTTACAATGATGTTTTAACCGGGAGAAGTGTTATGACTCTAAAAACAGGCATACGAATGATTATCATCATGTCCGTTCTGGTAACGGCCTCATGCGCCTCAAAAAATTTTTCCACAACCCTTGTTCCGGTGGAAAGCGCATGGGACAGCACAGCCGTAACTTTCAGAATTGAAAGCATTACTCCCCTGAAACCGGATGAATTCTTTATTACCGGTTATACAGAAAGCGATTACTGGCACAAAAGAATCAAAGATTCCGGCCGCATGGATGAACTTGCTGCCGATCTTCAGGAAAAAGCCGCCGCCCTTTATCCTGAGATGTTTACCTGCAACAGCACCGCACTGCCGCTGCACATCTCCGTGGTGACGCATTCCTATAAGAATACCAGCTCAATATCATCCTTTGTTGCAGCAGTGAGCTGGGGACTGTTCGGGATGGTCCTGCCCCTTCCTCTGGGATTTACCTGCGACTATGAGGTCATTGTTTCATGCCCTGAGGCTGATATCAGACGGCAAACCGCCTTTAACAACCGGCTCTCCTCCTGGATATCTTTCCCTTCTCCACTGGCCCTTTTGCCTGTTCCCAAAACTGCTGACCGACGGGCCTGGGTGATATATCCATATCAGAGCAAGTATTATACCGGTAAACACTTTACCCTGGAATGTTTTGTCCAGTCCATTGTGAAGTCAATTTACAAGGCAGATCGAAGGGCACTTGTCAGGGCAGCAGCCCAGCGTCATCTGTCCGATATCAAGATCGGCAGAGATTCTGTATCTCTGAGGGAAAGGAGGGGGGTAAAATGATTTCGGCATTTATTTGTATGAATGTAAAACATGAAAAAATTCATGAGGTGGCACAAAACCTGGTAGACAAAAAAGAAGTAAGAGAAATTTATTCAGTTCCCGGCAAATATGATCTGATCGCCATTGTGAAGGTCGCCGAAAATGAAGATTTGGAAAATTTTGTAACGGAACATTTGCTAAAAACAGCTTCTATCCAGAGAACTAAAACAGTGATGGCCTTTCGAGTTTACTCTGAATATGATTCAGAACATATGTTTTCAATCGGCATGGGTTCTGAGGCTAAAATCGACTAACTCCCCATGTTCTAATAAACGTACTTTCATTTCCACACAATATAATCCTGTTTTCCCCATTCATTGTATTGCCGCATCTATACTCAAAAGAGAGGTGAAAAACAAAGTTCAAAACAAATTAACTTAATATTGCAAAGTTTAAACCCGGTCAGCGGCTCAAACTTGATGCCTTTACCAGGTGCCGCGAGTGTACGAACGGGTTCCCTGACAATGACTCTAACTCAAAACCATGATCTTTAGACCTGCCTGTTTACTTCAAACCATTTCCAAAATATTGAAATTAAATCTACAAATATTTGGAAATTAGACCCAATAAAAAACCCGGTTTCCACTTCAAGGGTATATAACCCTCTAACATTTCTATTTGTTTTAAACACAAGCGTAATGGCATGCCTTATGCATCTCATACTAAGCAGATGACAACTTCTCTCCACCCCTGTTCGGTCAAAGACAGGCCGATTCAAAGGTATGTTACTGAAGCAAGACAAATTTCTGAGCAGGTAAAAAAAGGAAACCGGTATGCCAATTTATGAAGTCAAGTGCCCGAATGGAAGAATAACGGAAAAGATTGTTGCAACAGAAACAAAAGAGATGATGTGTCCAAAATGCCATCAAAAAGCAAAAAAAATGATGCCCGAATGCACCTTCCTGCTGAAAGGCAGCGGCGGGTCCGCCGATGGGTATTGTTCTGAAAAAACGTGAGGGTATTTTCTGCAAGAAGTAAAAGAATAACCGCTCTTGAAAAACATATGGCAAATCATGAAACAAAATAATAAGAAAGTTGCTAAGAAAATTGATATTACGAAGTTAAGTCCCCGTCAATTGCTTGAACTCGACGCCTGTACCAGATGCGGTGAATGCACCAACTGGTGCCCTGCCTATGAACAAGAGAATCGTGAAGAACTCAATCCCAGAGGAAGAGCTTCTGTCTTTAAAAACATTATCTCCCTTCAGCAGGGTATTTTCAAAACGGACAGCTTTTTAGGCAAGCTGTTCAGAAGAAAACCGGTAACAGAAGAAGAACTCGTGTTATTTGCAAAAGACCTCTATGCCTGCAGCACGTGTATGCAGTGTCACTATGTCTGTCCTGTTTCAATTGACACGGTGGAGCTCTGGGAGAGAATTCGTCAGTGCATTGTCGATGCAAGATATGGTCCCTTAGCATCACAAAAAGACCTGGTTACAAAAACCAAATCATATGATAATCCCTGGGGCCAGCCGCGCAGCTCCCGGAGTCGCTGGGTTAAAACAGCAAAAAAGAAAAAAGGCTTACCCGGGAACCACAGGATATCAACAAACAGAGAGCCAATGTACTCTATTTTGTCGGTTGCACGGCTGCCTATGATAATAATCATACCGTAAACATCCTCAATCAGCTAAATATAAACTATGGCATTTTAGGCAATAAAGAAAAATGCTGCGGCAGTGTCCTTTTAAGAATGGGCGAATATGATTCTTATGAACGGCTTGCAAAAGAAAACATAAAAATGTTTAACGACCTGGGGATAAAAACTCTGATCACTTCCTGTGCCGGTTGTTTAAAAACCATTAGAAATGATTATGCCAAAGTCGGCAAAATGAATTCTCACGCTGCTGCGGTGCCGGCGGTGGGCTGAAGTCAGGATATCCTGACATGCAAAATAAAATTGCACAAAAAAGAGTTGAAGACGCTCTTTTAACCGGGGCAACCGAGCTTGTTTCAGCATGTCCTTTCTGTTATCAAGGGTTGCAGGTCGGAATACAGGCAATGGCAGCACCCATCAAAATGCGGGATATTACTGAACTGGTATATATGGCAATAGTAGAAAACTAATATTAAATATAAATTCATAGTGACCTGCGAAACGAAATCGATAGAGAAAACGGATGGAGGAGGTTTCCGCAATAAATTATTTAAACAAAATTCTGCATTTTATCCGTTAATTAAAAATGCCGAAGCGTTTAAACCTGTAAAATTGTGTTAATAACAAACGTGACAAACACAAACAGAAAGGAACGGTCTTACTCTTATGGATACAATTACCCTTTCAGTATTAATTTTAAGCTTATGCGGGCTCCTGTCCGGAATATTGCTGGGTCTTGCATCATGGGTACTGGCCGTTAAAAATGATCCCCGGATTGAAGCGATTGAAAAAATCCTGCCTGGCGCAAATTGCGGAGGATGTGGATATCCGTCCTGTTATGAGTATGCAAAAAGTATGGTTGAAAACGATGCTGAGCCAAACCGTTGTGTATTGGCAAAAAACAAATCAGAGGAAATCGGAAAGGTCCTTGGAAAAACGGTTTCCAGTAAAGTCCCCAAAATAGCAGCAATTAAATGCGCGAGAGGAACCAATTTCCTTAGCAAATGTGAATACAATGGTATCTCCTCATGCCGGACTGCCGAGTTTTTTGCTGGCGGGGATAGTTGTTGTCAATACAGTTGCCTTGGGTTTGGGGATTGTATTACCGTGTGCCCCTTTCAGGCATTATCGCATAATGGCAGAAATGTTCCGTTGGTAAATCCGTATAACTGTACAGGATGTGGAAAATGTGTTGCGGCCTGCCCGAGAAATTTGATTGATCTGATTCCGGTTACGGCACGACCCTTTTTAGCTTGCAATACGGAAGAAAAAGGAAAGGCGGTAAGTACAATTTGTCCGGTCGGATGTATTGGTTGTAAGCTGTGTATCAAAGCCTGTCCGGAAAATGCCATTTCAATGAAGAACAGACACATTCAGATTGATTACAATAAATGCACCAATTGCGGCATATGCATAGAAAAATGCCCTCGAAAAATAATTAGGGGGCTTATCCCAGCCAAAGGATTAAAGGGTTTGCAATCAGGACAACGTTAAAAGAGCCGTGTTTTTTGTTATATCTGTTCTCCCGAAAAAACATCGCCGTATCTGTAAAAATATTTTCAGCATTACATAGCATAATCGTTTCATTCATTCTTCTCTTGTCCCTCATTTCTTTTTCCACATCCAAAGAATTTTGATCTTAACAGCAGGGCCAATGTAAACAATACAATATCGTATCGTAAAGTGAATACTTAAAGCAATTATCCTCTCTCTCCGTCAGAGACTTCCCTGTTATTGATCAGAGGAGTTCGTCACAGAGTTTTATGCAAAGTTCTTTGAGCCTGATTATTTATTTCAAACCATTTTAAAAAATCCAAGTTGAATTCATTTCCAAAATATTGAAATTAAATCTACAAATATTTGGAAATTGGGCCCGGTAAAAAAACCGGTCTCCGGTTCAAAACATGTAACCCTCTAACATTACGCTTTGTTTTGGACAAAAGCAGAATGGCATGTTTTATGCTTTAGAATAAAGCAGAGATAGAAACATTTTAATTTTTAACAATGTAAAAATAGAAAAAAAGGAGAGTGAACATTATGAAAGCAACCAAAACTTTATTTCTTGGTTTAATCGCAGTCTGTTTTTCTTTTGCGGCTATCGCGGATGCAGGAGCTGCAGTAAAAATGAAAGCGACTCCCGGTGAAGATGCGGCAGCGAACAAAATTATCCGTCTCTGTAGTTACGGCGATATCTGCGCCTGCCCGGTTGAAGCAACGGTTAACTCCGGCACCACGGTAATATGGGTCAATCAGTCCAAGATGCCGGTTAAAATTCACTTCGATGGAAAACAGATAAAAGAAGTCGGCAAAAATCATATTCATTTTATGACTAACAGTAAGGGTACTTACGTTTCAAACACAATTCCGACCGGTGCCCTAGCCACACTTAGCTTTGTCGAAAAAGGACAGTTTAACTATGTCGCAGAAACAATACCCAGCGCATCCAACCAGCCCCTGAGACGTGCCAGGGTGTTTAATGGCACCATAATAGTAAAATAGTACTTTGATAAAAACTTTTTCAATAAAGGAGAAACAAAAGCAACGGCAAGCACATGCATTAAAGACAAACAGGATGTGAAACCTGAGTTGCGAAAAGTAAAACATTTTTAATATCCAGACAGCGGAGGCGAACAATGCATTATCATACTCAAAAAACAAAAAACAATTTTCAGTGCGGATTAATGAAACTTTCTCATACAGGAGAAGCCATAATTCACGACCTGCTCTTTGTATATTTTATTGTTCTTTTTGCCATGCTTTTGTATGCAATTATTCAGTTATAAAAAAAGCACCTTTATAAACATACGTCGTTCTAAAAGGAGGTTGTCATGCTAAACGTGGAAAGTAAGGGAAGAAAACAATTTTCACAACACAAGACTTCTACACACGGTATGAATAGCTTAACAGCCTCCTTCAAAAAAAAAGATCTTGCCCGATTTATATGCTACGCCCTGATGATCATTTGTTTTTTTGCCCTTGTTTATTTGATTTTCAGATACCGTGTAGTGTTTGATTTTAAAAATCTTAACATCTTTGATATCCTTAAGTTGTAAAATATTTGGATAGAAATGTTTAGCAATGGACCTGTACAATACTCTTAGAAAAACAAAAATACTGATCATTGATGATGACGAGTGGATACGGGACTCACTCTGTTTGTTCTTTGAAAACGAGGGCTGCCAGTTATCGGCGCTTGAAACGGCAGAAGAAGCAGTTGGACTTCCTGAGCTAAAATCCTTTGGTATCATTATCGTCGATTACAGATTGCCCGGAATGGACGGCTTAACGTTTCTTAAACACATCCATAAGTCATGCGGAAATATTATAAAAATACTGATTACCGCTTACAATACGGATGAGATAATTTCCAGCGCAAAAGCACTCGATGTGGGAGATATCATTAATAAACCTTTTACGGCCGAGGCACTGGAACGTTCTCTATCAAGGCTGCTGGTTAAACAACCATCAGAATGGCCCGGGATGAATGCGTAATTTTTTGTACATATTCACTCTCTGTTTAATTCTTTTAATCCCAAAAAGGTTATCTTGAAAAATATAACAAACCATCATAATCCCGGTATGACTCAAAAAATGCATTAACTCTCTCCCCTGATTGTGCAGGATTTGCGCACCTGCAAAACAGTGCGCAGATCCTGCACACCCCCCACAACCATAACTACTTGATATATCTTCCGAAACAACTTGGCACAGAGCTTGCAATTTATCAAAGTGAAAGTAGATACATCAAAATCACTTAATTAAAAAAGGAGAACAAAATGAAAAAAAACCAAAAGAAAACAACCCCGAAAAAATATCCATTGATAAGCATGATGATCCTGCTTTTCCTGTTCGGAGCATCCGTTGCGCAGGCACAGTGGGGCAGAGGATACTGCCGCACAGACTGGCCCGGCATCCAGCCGGGGCTTAGCCTGACCCAGGATCAGATCAAAGAATTTAACGATCTGCAGAGCAGCCATCTGGAAGAAATCAGCGCAGTGCGTCAAACCATTGTCCAAAAGCAGCTTGAAACAGACCGGCTGTTCCTTGAGGCATCACCCGACGCTTCCCGGCTTTCCGCGCTTCAAAAGGAAATCTCAGATCTCCAGACCCGGATGGATGAAAAAAGTCTTTCCTATCAGTTAAAAGCTCGAAAACTTTTAACGGCCGAGCAATTGACCCGGGTTCCGTCCGGATGTAATTTTGGTTTTAACGCAAGGTGCTATGACCGACCGGCAGGATACGGCTGCGGTTCAGGATATGGAAGAGGTCACGGCCGTGGACACAGACGGGGATGCAGGTGGTAATCCTGTATTAAACTTCTAACAAAATAAGCGGTTAGAAATCTCTTTCTACCCGCTTATTTTTATGACATAATCAGACGTTATGCAGACGATAAAACTTTATGTTCTTCCCTTTTTTCTGGCCCTTTTAATGCTGGCTGCTCTGGGAATCTGGGCTGACCATGAGAAAGACTATGCCCGGCAACGGGCATTGAACCACATGCATGAATCCTCCGTTGCCGTTCTCAAGTCTCTCGAAGGCACCATCCGCAGCCAAGTCTATCAGGGCAGATACGCCAGATCCCGACTGCAGACCATTCTAGAAAACGTGGTTGAAAGTACGGGCGTCATCTTTGTACAGGTCCGCTTTCAAAATATAACCGCCGTCAGTGCCGGGGGAAATCCGGTCTTACCCGAAATAAAACCGGGAACCACAGGTCAGCAGTTTATCCCCGGTATTTTCACCCTCTGGGAATCCGTGCGCCTGGGAGAATGCGTCATGCACAGAAAAGGCCGGGGTCAGCGTCATCACAGTCACGGTCCCGGGCCAGGCGTCGGAGATCTTAACTTTGGAGATCAGGAGCAGACGCTGATCATTGGAATCTCGGACAAACCCTATCGCCAGACCGTCCTTGAATCTACAAAGCGGCTGCAATTCTCAGCAGGATCCGGGGCATTCGCCGTACTGGTCATACTGGGAGCCTGGTGCCTGGCCATGCGCAACCGCTTCCTGAAAGAATCCCTGACAACCACCCGGGCCCGGGCATCACATCTTGAAGAACTGGGACTCTCGGCTGCGGGTCTCGCCCACGAGACCAAAAATCCGCTGGGTATTATCCGGGGTCTTGCCCAGCGCATTCGAAAAGGAAACATCAGCCCGGAAGAGATTGAATCCATCAGCGAAAGCATCATGAACGAAGTCGATACCGCCAGTGCCCGTCTGGGAAGATTTATGACCTATGCAAAATCCAGGACACTGCAGGTACAGCCCGTAATAACCGCCGAATTCTTAAAACATGTTGCCGACCTCCTTCAGCCGGACTGCGAATCCGCCGGAGTAAGATTAATCACCCGGTCCAAATCCGATGCCATTATGGCGGATCCGGAAATGCTGCAGCAGCTCCTGATAAATCTTCTGCTTAACAGTTTACAGGCCTCAACTGACGGATCTGAAATAGCGATTGAAATTCAGCGCGACGGAGACAGGGCCCTTCTAACCATTTGCGACCAGGGAGCAGGCATCCCGGAAAACCTGATTTCCGATATCTTCAAGCCCTATACCACCGGCCATTCAGACGGCCACGGTTTGGGTTTGGCTATTGTGAAACGTATTGTTGAAGATCACGGCTGGAAAATTACCCTGAACTCCGTACCCGGCTCGGGTACAAAATTTACGATCTCTCAAATTATTGTTTCAAAAAAAGGGGCAGAACACTGATGTCACAACAGATTTTAATAGTAGATGACGAAAAAAAATTCCGCCAACTTTATGCCGATACCCTCTCAGAAGCCGGCTACACAGTGGAAACCGCTGCTTCAGCGGAAGATGCGATGGATCTTGTTCAAAAGAAAAAACCGGATATGGTTGTCAGCGATGTCCGCATGCAGGGAATGGATGGCCTGGCGCTTCTGAGTCAGGTGCGTCAGCAATATACAGAGATCCCCTTTCTGCTAGTCACGGCCTATTCCAATGTGCGGGATGCGGTCAACGCCCTTAAGCTGGGCGCAGTGGACTATCTTGAAAAGCCGGTCGACCTAGATGAACTGCTGATCGCGGTGGGTGAGGCTCTGGGAAATCCCGTAAAAAACACCCTGCAAAACATTCCTGAAGATCTGCTGGAAGGAATAATCGCCCAAAGCCCGGCCATGCAGACACTTCTTAACGATGCCTTCCGCGTAGCCTCAAGCGATGCAACAATCCTACTGACCGGAGAAAGCGGCACCGGCAAAGATGTGGTGGCTAACTTTATCCACCGGACCAGCCGGCGCTGTGAGTCACCGCTGGTGGCCGTTAACTGCAGCGCCATTCCTGCCACCCTGCTGGCTGGAGAACTTTTCGGCCATCAAAAGGGGGCTTTTACAGGAGCCACCGTCAGCCGCAAAGGTTATTTTCGTGAGGCAGCCTCCGGCACCATTTTTCTGGATGAAATCGGTAACCTCCCCCTGGAACTGCAGACAATCCTGCTGCGTGTGCTTGAATCCGGCAGCGTTGTCCCTCTGGGAAGCTCACGCGAAGAAACGGTTGATTTTCGCCTGATCGCTGCGACCAACACCGTCCTTGAGGACGCTGTCAAAAGCGGTACTTTCCGGGAAGATCTCTATTACCGCCTGAACGTCATTCGCTTTGAACTTCCCCCTTTGAGAGACAGACTTGAAGAAATTGAACCTCTGGCCCGTTTTTTCCTTCAAAAAAAAGGAAAAGGCCAGCGGCTTTCTCCGGCTGCTGTCCAAATGCTGTGCAGCTACCGATGGCCGGGAAATGTCCGCGAGCTTCAAAGCGCCATCGAGCGCTCAGCACTTCTTTCAGGATCAAACATTATACTGCCGGAGCACTTGCCGCCTGCGGTACGCAAAGTTCAGGAAAAGCCTCCTGAAAAAACCACGGACACACTCACCACTTTGAAGCAGAGTGAATTAACAGCCATTCAGAAGGCCCTCGGCCAGACCAGCGGCAACCGGACCCGGGCAGCACAGATCCTTGGAATCAGCCGCCGCACCCTGATCTATAAGATCAAGCAGTACGGTCTACGATAAAAAACCGGGGGGTCATAAACACCGGTTTGGTCCGCACAACATTTCATGTAAATACCAGACAGAAAACAACTATCGCACTGTCACCACTTACCAAGGATGATTTTTAATATTTTTAAAGAACTTGAAAAACAACACAAAAAATATTATCTGTAAGTAATCATGACCACTTTAACCTCAGGCAAAAATATTTTAAATGGGCTGGAATCAGGCGCATGCTGCCCGCAAACTGGGCATAACCTCTGGAGAAACATTCTAAAATTCAATATCAGACTTCCAGCCGATGAATACCCCTTTCTTATAATAACCTCCATGTGTTGCATGTGCTTTTAGTGCAACATATGGGTTGCATTTTCCAGCAACACCTAAAAGTGTAACAATTATAGATACTTATAACAATACCAATCCCATGGCATGTTGCATGCAACACTTTTGAATGTTCTGCATCTGGTTTAATTTTGCGCTATGTATTTGATTAAACTTAATTATTTTTGATTTCAATCTTTTGGCATATACATTGCTTTAGATAGTCAGCAAGCTCATAAGACAGAAGACAATAATCATAAAAAAGGAGAAAAAATGACAACACTCAAGCAAATTAATGAAGATAGCTTTAAAAAATATGTGCTTGAATCCAAACTCCCTGTTTTAGTAGATTTTTTTGCTGACTGGTGCGGCCCCTGTAAGACAATGGCACCGGTCTTAGCAGAGCTGGCTGATCAATTTGAGGGCAGATTTAAAGTTGTAAAAGTGAACATAGAAAACAGCCAGCAAATTACCGAACAATATAACATTTCCAGCATTCCCACATTGATCATTTTTAAAAACGGGCAAGAGAGTAGACAAGTGGTGGGGGCTTTGCCGAAAACAGAACTTGAAAGTATGATGCAGGCAGAATTATAGACGCAATTTATACTAACCTGAATTAACGCGCCAAAGGAAAAATGGAAAAGAAAATAAATATAATAAATTTTTTCACGCATCAATGGTCCTTTGCTTTAGAAGGTCTTATTGCAGGTCTGGGCGAGGTAATATATTTTTTTTAAGTTCGGCACATTCATCCCTGTTACAACCGGCCCTGAACTCAGGGAGGGCTTAAATAAAAAAATCCGTGTAAAACAGCAGTTAATGGCGTAAAATATTTTAAATGAGGTTATCTTTGTAAGTCGCCCGTTCCCTATCATTGTTTTCTTTTATTGGGGGTAAATTAATGAAATTCAGCCGACGTCGTTTTTTCGAAATTGCGGGAATTGCAGGAGCATCTGTTGCCGCTGCATCGAAAAAAGCCTGTGCATGGAAGTCAAGTGCTCCGTCAGACCCCCTGGGATGTTTGGTAGATCTGCTCCGCTGCACCGGGTGCCGTAAGTGTGAAGAAGCCTGCAGTGATATCAATCATCTCCAACCGCCGGACCAGCCTTTTAATGTCAGCAGTATCATCTTTGACCGGAAACGACAACCGGACGAAAAGGCGTATACTGTTGTGAACCGCTATTTTCCGGGTAAACTGGACAATCACGACCAGCCGGTTCCCGTTTTTGTAAAGGTACAGTGCATGCACTGCCAGGACCCTGCCTGCGTTTCTGCCTGCATTGTGGGCGCCCTGACCAAAAAAGAAAATGGTGCGGTTCATTATGATGCCGCCAAATGCATTGGATGCAGATACTGTATGGTTGCATGCCCCTTTGAAATACCCGCATATGAATACCTTGACCCGATTACTCCGGAGATAAAAAAATGCACGTTTTGTTTTGACACCATTTCAAAAAAAGACGGCATTCCGGCCTGTGCAGCAATCTGTCCTGTAGAAGCCATCACCTTTGGGAAAAGAAAAACACTCCTTAAGGTTGCAAAAAAAAGGTTGGGAGAAAATCCCGGCAAATATATAAATCATGTATTTGGAGAGAAAGAAGCTGGCGGAACATCATGGCTCTACGTTTCTCCTGTACCCTTTAAAAAGGTTGGGTTTCCGGATGTACCGAACAAACCTCTGCCGAAACTTCCTGAAACGATTCAGCATGCTTTGTTCAGTTATCTTTGGTCCCCCGCACTCCTTTTTGGAATTCTGGGGAGTATCATGTACACGCTTGGAAATAAAAGTGGAAAAAAAGAACCGAAGGGGGAGCATGATGGGATATAAAAATAAACCGGTGAGAAATAAATTCTGGACGCCCGGTGTTCTTGTGTTAGCAGCGCTTATGGCAGCAGGAGCCGTTGCCGTTATCGCCCGGTTCACCGGAGGGTTAGGGTATGTCTCGAACCTGTCAAATGCACGGCCCTGGAATATGGATCGGTATTGATGTCGCTTCAGGCGTTGCTCTTGCTGCCGGAGGCTTTACAACTGCCGCACTGGCACATATTTTAGGACGGCACTATTATGAACCCGTTGTGCGTCCGGCACTTCTAACCGCCCTGTTGGGATACACTTTTGTTGTACTGGGGCTTCTTGTGGATATTGGAAGGTCCTGGGCAATATGGAAGCCCATGTTCTACTGGAATCCAGATTCTGTACTCTTTGAAGTCGCCATGTGCGTGATGTTTTACCTGACCGTACTTTATATTGAGTTTATTCCCGTTGTCGCTGAACAGTTCAAAGATCGGATTAATTTCCCGGGACTGTTTTCAAAACTAAATACACCCATTTCCGCTCTGCTGAAATTTGCAGACGCAATCCTTGGAAAGCTGATGTGGATATTTATTATTGCAGGTGTCGTCCTCTCCTGCATGCACCAGTCGAGCCTGGGTTCGCTTATGCTCATCGCCCCCACAAAACTTCATCCCCTGTGGTACACGCCAATCCTGCCGCTTCTTTTTCTGACATCAGCCCTTGCGGTGGGGTACCCCATGGTTGTATTTGAGACCACCATTGTTTCATCATCTCTGAATCTGAATTCTGAAATGAAGATACTGACGCCGCTTACCCGCATCACCATCGGTCTTCTCGGGATCTACCTGGCTTTAAAAATAGGTGACATCTATATGAGAGATACATGGAAATATCTTCTTGACGGAACATTTCAGACAAATTCTTTTCTTGCAGAAATCGTTTTAGGGGCTATTGTTCCCTGGCTCATGCTTCTCTCCGGAAAAATCAGACGCTCAAGAAAAGGTGTTTTTACCGCCTCTGCCTTAATCATAGGGGGGGTCGTCTTAAACCGTATAAATGTATTTCTTGTGGGATACACGCCCTCTGTAACCGGCGCACGCTATTTCCCCGCCCCGGGAGAAATATTTATCACTCTGGGGTTTATCGCAGCCCTTATGTTCATCTATCGTTTTCTGATTACCTATTTACCTGTTCTGTCAGGGCCTGAGGAGGTGTCTTCATGATAATAAAAGTATTCTCTTTTTTCGTTTTGCTGTTTTTGGGAACCCCCCTGTGTATGGCAGAGGTTTGGAAAGCCCCGGATCAGGAAAAAGCTTTAAAAAAAGCTCATGAGGAAATTTCGTTTATTGAAAAATATGTCGATGAAGACAGGATTCTTCGCCAGATGCGTCTGAATGAAGAAGGAATCTCCTTAAAGGATGTTGAACACACCTATTTTTTATTGGACAGCCCCGTGATTAAGGAAAGGGAGGATCACTATTCTCCGGTACGGTTTCCCCATGGGCAGCATGCAGCATCAATCCAGGACTGCGCTGTCTGTCACCACTATCGTCCCGAGGACAACAACATGTCTGAAATTACCCGATGTTCCGCCTGCCACCAGGACTCCTTTAATCCCGGGTATCCAGAACGGATAGGCCTGAAAGCCGCATTTCATTTACAATGTATGACATGCCATGAGGAAAAAAACAAAGGTCCTCTGGCGTGCCGGGACTGCCATTTAAAAAATGTGCCGGACCATAAAGAGCTGGTCAACCTTCCGGATAATCCAGATCCGTTTCAGGTGACAGAAGAGTGTCTGAGGTGTCATAATGATGCCGGTGAAAATATGCTCACATCAGCCCACTGGCTCTGGCAGGGTCCGTCTCTCTATACGGTAAAGCACAGAAAGGAGACTCAGCTTGGCAAAGGAACGATAGCCCTGAACAACTACTGAATCAGTTTTATCAGCAACGAGGCTCGTTGCACAAGTTGTCATGCCGGATATGGATGGAAGGACAATTCTTTCGATTTTACAGACACGTCAAAAATGGATTGTCTTGTCTGCCATGATACAACCGGAACCTACAAAAAGGCCCCGACAAAAGCCGGGATGCCCGCTGAAGATGTTGACCTTAAAAAAGTGGCTGAAAATATAGGCCATTCAAGCCGGGCAACCTGCGGCGTCTGCCACTTTAGCGGCGGCGGCGGAGATGCCATAAAACATGCGGATCTTTCAGAACAGCTTCTTGAACCGGAACGAAACTACGATGTCCATATGGGTGGATATGATTTTACCTGCACAGAGTGTCATCAGACCAGAGACCACCGGATATCCGGCAAGAGTTCCTCCGTCCCTGTGGTAGAGGGAATCGTACTCTGTCAGGATTGTCACTCAGACACGCCCCATTACAAAAATGATTTACTCAAGCATCATCTGAATAAGCATTGCGAAAGCATTGCCTGCAATACATGCCATTCCCCGCTTTATGCAAAGTACAAACCGACCAAAACCTGGTGGGACTGGTCAAAGGCGGGAGACAAAAAACGCGAAATCAAGAAAGATAAGTACGGTCAAGATGACTACCACTGGAAAAAAGGCGAATTTAAAAGTAAAAGATCAGTCAAACCCGCATATGCCTGGTTCGGCGGCTATATGAACCGCATTTTTATTGGAGACAAAATTGATATTCATGCAAAAACAATCAACCTGACCAGCCCGGTCGGCGCCATTAAAGATCCCAATTCCAAAATCACGCCTTTCAAAATAATGAAGGGGGTTCAAGCGGTTGATGCTGAAAACAAATATTTTCTCATCCCCCACCTCTTTCCCCGAGGAGAAGACGACAAAACGGCTTACTGGAAAAATCTTGACTGGCAAAAGGCTTTTAACGACGGAATGGATACTGCAAACCTGAATTACAGCGGGAAATACAAATGGATTGAAACCTGGATGTACTGGCGCGTAGAACATGAGGTCATGCCTGCCGCCATGGCTCTCTCATGTGTTCAATGCCATTCAAGCTTTAAGGAAGAGAAAACCTGCAACAGATGCCATCAGGACAACCGGGATGTAGATTTTGACAAAATTGCTCACCAAAAACCTGATTTCAGTTTCATGAAAACAGGAGAAAAAGAGGGAATTCCCCTTATGGAAACAACCGATTATATTAATTTTAAAGAACTGGGCTATAAAGGAGATCCCATAATCTACGGCGGCCGTTTTAAAAAGCTGCCTATGGGAGTAAAGGAATCAGATACTTTAGATAAGTGATTTTCTTAGGGCAATTTTTTTAATATTGTAGCCTCAAGAACAGTTTGAACGGATTGAACGATTTAAATGAATTAAAATGAAATTTTATGTTTATCTGTTAAAACCGTTCAAACGGCCGCCCAGCTGTCCCGAGGCTATAGTAAAACAGAAACTGCCCTAGAGGGAAACTTTTGACGTAAACCTCTGAAATAAGATTGATGACTGTATACCACGCCATCAATCTTTTACAGCAGATTTTCCCGACGCAGGCGGGCGATTATTTCTGTTGTTGATTTGCTGCGGTTCATAGTGTAAAAATGCAGCCCTGGCACACCGCTTTCCAACAAGCCCCGGCACTGCTCAACCGCAAAATCTATACCATAATTCAAAACCGCATCCTTGTCGGATTCGGACAGCTGATCCAGCACCCCCTGCATTTTTTCCGGGAGAGTCGTCCCGCAGACCTTAGACAGCGTGCGGGTCAATTTAACAGTGTATACCGGCATGATCCCCGGAATAATAGGAATTGAAATCCCGGCACCCCGGCACTTTTGAATGTATTCAATAAAATCGTTGTTATCATAACAATACTGGGCGATAACATATGCCGCACCGTTTGCTTCTTTTAGTTTCAGGTACGCAATGTCTTTTTCAAGACTTTCCGCCTGTATATGCCCCTCAGGATATCCTGCGCACCCAAGCGTAAAATTGTAGCGTTCTTTAATAAAAGGGATCATTTCAGAAGCATAGGAAAAGCTGTCGGGAGCCTGGATAAAACTATCGTCTGTCGGCTTATCCCCGCGGATAACAAAAATTGTTTCAACACCCAGGTCCTGATATCCGTTCAGAACCGCTGTGATTTCATCAGGCCGGAGACCATAGCCTGCCAGATATGCAACAGTAGGCAGATTTTTGTCAATTAAATTTTTAACTGTTTGATAGGACCCTTCTTTGGTTGAACCGCCTGCGCCAAAGGTTACTGACATATAATCAGGTTTGATGGCCGCAAGGTCATCTGTAATTTTGTCAAACTTTTCTGCAGCCTTTTCATCTCTCGGCGGAAAAAATTCAAAAGAGACAACAGGCTTTTTACTGTTTTCATACAAATCTGCAACGTTCATAATTAAGTTCCCCCCAATTAAAATTTTAATTGAACAAGAGTCGTCATCCTTTTCATCGAAAAGCGTTTACCTGTGGAAATGACTATACTATTACAATCAGTAGCATTTTAAAACCGTATTTTCAAATCTTATTGCTTTTCCGGCTGCTGCTGTCCTTTTGCGGGTGTTTAATATCAGGGACTTTCATTTTTCGGTAAAAGGTACTGTTGTCAATTCCGGGCACTTAGACTGCCTGCTTACAACTCCCCTGATGCCGGTTCAACACTTCGGTGATAAGAATTTTTTCCATTGATTTGAGAGTTGTGGGAATAGCCGTCATGCCGTCACTAACGACAAAGAGGACTGCCTGTCCGAATTCTTGACTGGCGGGATACAATCCCCCCTGTCAAAAGACTTTTATTTATTCGCTGAAAATTTTGACGGGATCATTAATTTTTGAAATCACCCTTTCAAACCGGCTGAAAATAAAAGGGCTGCACCCTCAATAAGAGAATACAGCCCTTTTTATTTGTGCAGACAATGCTATTGTAAAGCGCCGATTAGATCATCGAATCCATTTTCCTGTGCGTCTTTTGCCTGCTTTCCGGTTATGATTTTTTCTTTTTCCAGATATTCTACCAGTCTGAAATAACCGCTGAGTAAAATCTTGCGGTGGATTTGTTCGTTAAAAACACCTTTATCTCTCAGAAAGTCAAGAATATCAATCATTCGGTCATCCATTTCCATGAACTTCTTGGCTTCTGCTTTTGTCATAACTGCCATCTGTTACCTCCTTTCAACAATACCATTTCTTTTTCTTTTTTTCCGCCTCAGACACATATTTCGCCCGCAGCGGTTCCAGATCTTTAGCCACATTTTCAAGACCCAGCGCTTTCAGTTTCTTTGCACTCGGAAAACCTGTTTTGGGATCCCAGTCACGATATCGGTAATATTTCTTCAGCATATCATTCAAAGGAAAGGTTGCGCCCACATTGGTCTGATAATCAACGCCCTGAGGCATCGGCTCTGTTAGAAAACGTTCCGGCACCGTGTCCTCGCGAACACCAGACATGTGTCTGTTCCAGTATGCACGCTCAAGATTATAAACCCGTTCTCCGACTTCCTGGAATTCTTCTTCAGTAAAATTAAGCCCTGTGGTTGCGTTAAGATAGTCCACCTGATCTTCGGTCTGAACCGCATAAGACCAGTGCGTGGTAAAACAGCAGACATTCAGGCAATCCGTGGTGGTCTTCTGGTTTTCCTCATAATAGACCATATATGGTTTACCCACAGTTGTCACCGGACGATTGGCTCTTTCATCACCCAGCAGTTTGGTATTTAGACCCGGATAAAGTGCTCCGGAAAGCTCAAGACAGCAAAGAGACCTGAGGTGGTCACAACCGCCCCGGGTACCCACTGCAAAGGAGAGCCCGTATCCAAACCCAAGGCCGCGCGGATCATCGCCGGGAAGGGTCATACCACGGGTGGTAATTGAATAGTAATGACCTTTATCACCCAGACCCAGTCTGTCTGCAGCACGGTCAGCACCGTCTGCCAGGATATCTCCAAAGCCTTCACGCTTTGCGATCATCCGGATAAGCGTCTCAACGACTTCTTCATTTCCCCACTCCAGTTCAAGACCGCCGGTCTCCTTGGTGGTGATCAGACCTTTTTCATACCACTCCATGGCTGCCGCAATTGTTCCGCCGCACTCAATACCGTCCATACCATAATCATTGGTAAGTCTCGCATTATGCCAGATATCATTGGCATCTTCAAGAATACCGCAGCGTGGCCCGGTGGGTACCGCATGTTCATATTCCGGTCCACCGAATTCTTCTCCGGCAAATTTACCCTCTTTGATCTGGGTAAACCGTCCGCAGCAGATGGGACAGGCAAAACAGCCTTCACGATGCTTCAGTACGGTGGCAGCATGGGTTTCACCCGACATGTTATCTGCCAGAGGGTGAGCGCCTTCCTGGAAGTTCTTCCACGGGAACCAGCCGTCCCGGTTAGCCACATTAATCAAAACAAGACTTCCATATTGATATAAGCCTTCTTTCATAACATCGGTCTTCATTTTTTGCCGCAGCCCGTCACAGACATCCATCATTTTCTTCGGATCTGCGATCTTAACTGTTCCGGATCCCCGGGTGGCAATTCCTTTTAAATTTTTTGACCCGATCACACCGCCGGTTCCGGTACGTCCGGCTGCCCGCCAGACATCATTAAAGCAACAGGCATACCGTACCATATTCTCTCCGGCCGGTCCGATCAGCATGATATGGATATCTTCATCACCCAGCTCTTCTTTGATCATCTGGTCAGCTTCCCGCGGGTATTTACCCCACAAGTGACTTGCATCTCTTATCTCAACCTTGTCATCATCGATCCAAAGATAAACCGGTTTTTTAGCGCGGCCCTGGATAATGATCTGGTCATACCCGGCATATTTGACTTCTGCGCCCCAGTGTCCGCCCATATTGGCATCACCATGGCCACCGGTCAACGGGCTCTTTGCGCTTACCGTTACACGTCCGGTTGAAGGTGCGGCCGAGCCGCTCATGGGTCCAACTCCAAAACAGACCCTGGCTTCAGGATCATAGGGATCCATGGTCGGCGGCATTTCGTTGTAGATAACCTCTGAGTTAAATCCGCGGCCACCCACCCACTTACGCCTATATTCATATGAGAGTGGTTCTTTTGTTATTTCTCCGTTGCTAAGGTTGACCCTTAGCCGTTGTCCCGCCCATCCGTACATAGCTATACCTCCTCTCCGATTTTTGCTGCCTGTAATTTTTCAGTTAATTTTTCTCTTCGTTTGATTTTAAAAGCAACATCAACGTTCTGATACGTTATTGCACCGCTGGGACACCAGTCCGCACATACCGGACCCTGCTCACGACCTTCACACAAATCACACTTAAATGCTTTACCGGTTTTATAATGCATGTTGATCGCGCCAAACGGACAGACCATGGCACATTCCTTACACCCGATACATTTATCTGCATTGATTTTTGCAATACCTGCGGTAACGTCCATAGCGCAGGCTCCGGTGGGACAAACAGCCGCACACGGCGCATCCGTACAACCATCACAACCCACCACAAAAGACTCACCAAAACGCTCATTTCTTACAACCGCCACTCTTGAAACAACTTTACCGCATTCTCCATCGTGGTAAAGCGAGCAGCCCACCACACAACTTCTGCAGCCGGTACATTTCTCATTGTTAAATACTAATACTTTTCTATTTGCCATTTCAGACATACCTCCTTTCAAAGAAGTTAAAAAAAATTAAAATTGTTCCAGATCTTAAAGCAGGCTGATATTTTTTTAAAAGAGGCCTCTTATTGCCTATAACTTAAAACACAAAAACGCTTACCCGCTGTCAGATACAGAATTTCAAACCATTTACTATCCAATAAAAAAAGGGGTCCAAAAGCACATACCTATCCGCATGTACTTTCAGGATCCCTTCGCAATTACGGCGGGCTGTCTTTTAACAGCCTTTTCGGCTCCAAAATTTTTAGAGCTCGGAATACCTGTATTTAGTTTTCAAAACTGCTGACTGTTTTTCTACCACTGTTAAAAATGCAAAAAGGCACCGGACAAAAAGAGTAATGGTTTTTTGATGTTTTAGATGTTTTGGACATTTTATTTATATATGTTGATTATCGTTTCATTGGACAATGTCCGGTGCCTTTTATAGAGGATATGGCTGACCTTTCCTTAAAATTAAATTTCTTTTATGTACTTAGCTTTCTGTTTCTTTACCTTAATGCTTATTCAATAAACGTACCAAATCTTTAAAAATTACAAGTAGCTGAATAAACATAGTTTATTCTTTCCGGGCCAAAATCAGTCGGCAAATCATGTTTAATATTAGTCACGGATGCCCAATATTAAACATTTAGCCTTGTTTTGTGGCATCATTTATGAGATAAATAGAGAAAGCAAAACGAAAGAGTCCTATGCCTGTAAGCGAACTTCAAAAATACCGCACCAGCCTAAACATCAATAATGCAATTATGCATCATCGAAGCAGAGACGGTCTCTTTCAGGAAATTAACAAAGTACTGCAGCCCATACTAGAGTTCGACAGAATCAGCATCCTCATTAATCTCCCGGAGAAAGATAACTGGGACTACTTTTCACCGGCCATCGGACCACTGATCCCCGGCCTGACCGATAACCGGAAGCCTCCCCAAAAAGCGCTGATCCCGATAAGGGCCATGACCGAAAAAAGAACCATTATTGTCGATGTCAGACATGAACCGCTCCTGCCGGAATCAAAGATGCTGCTGAAAGCCGGGCTTAACTGGTTTTTGTGCATACCGCTGATTATTCGTGATAAGATCCTGGGTTCTATCCAGCTTTTTTACAAAGAATCTTTTCCCTTTTCAAATGAAGAGATTCCTTTTTTTGAAGACATCGCTCACCAGATTGCGATTGCGGTTGACAATATGCTGGCTCACGAAGAACTGGAAAAAATAAAAGACGGTCTATCAGAAGAAACCTCATACCTGCAAAAAGAGATCGCCGCTCTTTCAGACACGGAAGGTTTTATCTTTGTCTGTCCGGTGATACAGCGGCTTTTGGACAATATAAAAAATGTGGCCTCAACCAACACCACTGTTTTAATCACCGGAGAAACCGGTACCGGCAAAGATCTTTTGGCTCACCGGATCCACAACTTAAGCGCTAGGCATGGAAAACTCTTTATAAAAGTAAACTGCGCGGCGCTTGTCCCCACATTAATTGAAAGCGAACTTTTCGGTCATGAAAAAGGCGCATTTACCGGTGCCGGCGCACGAAAGATCGGCCGCTTTGAAATCGCAGATAAGGGGACCATCTTTCTCGATGAAATCGGCGAACTGCCCCTAAACACCCAGGCGAAGCTGCTGCAGGTATTACAGGACGGCGTATTTGAACGTGTGGGGGGAGCACAGACGATTAAGACAGATGTACGAATTGTTGCTGCCACCAACCAGGACCTTCAGAAAATGGTCAGGAAAAAAATATTCAGGGAAGATCTTTTTTTCCGCCTGAACATCTTTCCGGTTCACATCACCCCCCTTCGGAAAAGAAAAGAAGATATTCCTGTTCTTGGCAGATATTTTATTAACAAATACAGCACCAAACTCAACCGGAGACGCCCGTCTTTAAGTAATGACGCTATTGCAATGCTGATGAACTATGCCTGGCCGGGCAACGTCCGGGAACTTCAAAATGTGATTGAAAGACTGATCATCCTGAAATCCGGACAAACCGTTACCCGTGAAGACCTGGCCGCTGTTCTCAGTGTCACGGAAGGAAGTGAAGAAGAACCTATGACGCTTGAAGCTGTTGAAAAAAAACATCTCGAAAAAATTCTCGGGAAAACAGGGGGGATCATTTCAGGACCGCAGGGGGCCTGCAAACTTCTGGATTTAAAAAGAGGAACGCTTCTCTACCGCTTGAAAAAACTGGGGATTCATCCGGCAGATTTTAAAAACACAACGGCTGACCCGCCCTAAACGGACTCCTCGTCAAATACAGCAGGTTCAAAGGTAAGTCCACTTTACATAAAATCGTTTTTATTCATTTGTTGAGCGGTTAGCCTCTTTTTTCTTTTCTTTCAATTATTTAATAGTCACATTCTATGGCATCAAGTGAATAGTCATTATATTTTCTGTTATATCTGTACTTTTTATATGAAGTACCGGATTCTTTGAATGAGGGTTTTGACAAGTTTTTTTCTGTAATACCATTTCAAGGCTCTCTACCTTTTCTTCAAGTAAAATAATTCTTTCTTTACAGTCCTGAATATCGAGTAGGCTGCTTTTTGACAGACTCTTTTCCCCTGCGACAAGGATTGTGCCGGGAACAACGATGAACATCCCTACGGCTAAAACTGTTATCATTATTTTTTTCATGGTTATACCTCCCTGAATTCAATTGATGTAGATAGAACAGCAAATGTCCAATCTACTGTTTTCCCGCATTATCACTGCGGAATTTTTCAAGCCTGGTTTGACTTTTCAACTTAGCCGCCTAAAAATTTCTCCAAGCATAAAACCTCTGTAATATAGCTAAAGCAATCTATATACCAAATGCTTAAAATTTAAATAAATAAGCTTAATCAAATACTTAGAAACAAATAAGACCAGGATTAAAAAAACCGAATCGTTGCATGCAACAAAAAATATAATAAATAATTCTATAACTGTTTATATGTATTTTACTTTTTTGATGTTGCGGGAAAAAGCAACTGAAATGTTGCAATCATAGTATGTGCAACACATGGGGAGGGGTATTTTTAATGAAATGTTAATCGATTGGAATTTTGATGTTAAATTTTTGAATGTTTCTCCAGACCGTTGTCCGGTGAATACCCAGATTACGGGCAGCACGGGCCTGATTCCAGCCTGACTTTTTTAATACAGTTATGAGCCTGCTGCGGTCAAACGGATCTTTTGTTCCTGTACCGGACAAAACCGTTTTAAAATTATGTCTGATCTCCAGCGGAAAATCATGGGGACAAAGCATTGCAGTACGAACCTTAACAAAGGCGTGTTCAATGGCATTTTCAAGTTCACGCACATTGCCCGGCCAATCATGTTCCATCAATAAATCCATTGCATCCGGACTGATCCCTGTAATTTGTTTTGCATAATGCCGGTTAAATTTTTCAATAAAGTGCTCCGTTAACAACGAGATATCCTCTTTTCGCCGCCGCAGCGGGGGCACATCTATGGTAATTACTTTCAGACGATAATACAGATCTTCACGAAACGTGTTTTCCCGGACCAATTGCCACAAATCCCTGTTGGTCACCGCAATGATGCGAACATCAATCTTTTTCGCTCGAACATCACCCACACGTTCAATCTCACGTTCCTGCAGAACCCGCAACAGCTTTACCTGAACAGCCGGGCCTATTTCACCAATTTCATCAAGAAGAATCGTGCCCTGGTGTGCAAGTTCAAACCGGCCGATTTTATCATTTATTGCACCGGTAAACGCCCCTTTCACATGGCCGAACAGCTCACTTTCCAGAAGAGGTTCGCTAAGCGCCGCACAGCTGACCCTGACAAAGTCGCCTGAAACTCTTCGGCTGTTAAAGTGAATCGCTCCGGCAACCAGTTCTTTCCCGGTTCCGCTTTCGCCTGAAATGAGCACATTGGCATCCGTATCGGCAACATCTTCTATCAGTCCATAAATTTCCTGCATCCGCCGGGATTTACCAACCAAACTATGAAAGCCATAACGTTCATTGAGCTTTTTTTTAAGGTCCTTTATCTGGGAAACATCCCGAAAAAGAACAACAATGCCCTTGTGCCGACCCTGCTGGTCCTTCAGCATCGCCGTGGAAAAAACAGCCGGAACGATGGTCTGATCCGGCCGAACAATATCCATCGCTTTCTCATTGCAGGGACTGCTGGTCTGCATTGTGTGGGAAACAGCAATATTTAGACCGCATTTCTGGTTTTTACAAAATATTTGAACAACTTTCTGTCCCAAAACCTGTTTCTCGGCCAACCCGGTAATTTCATAAAATGCACGGTTGCATTTCATGACAACGCCATCGATGTTGACAATAAACAGCCCTTCATTCATGCTGTTAAACACCGCTTCGTAATTATCACACTTGGCCATGCACGCATCAAGACCATTGAATAAGCTTTTTTCGTTTGTATTCGTCATAAGAATATATCTGGAATAAACAAAGGGTTATTTAAAGACCTATATAGGCCATACCATATTCTGACGGTTTACAAAAGTCCCGTAAAAAGTCAGCCGAATGCTATTCTCAGTGTCACGACAGAAAATGAAGAAGAACTGATGACGCTTGAAGCTGTTTTAATAAAAATTATTTCCTTTGTGAAAGGATGGAGTCAAGGGACATATAAAAAGCTTCGATGATATGTTTCTGATACTTGCCCACGGGCACGCCGTTGTAAATTACAGTTGTATCCTTTTGTTTAAATTCCATGGTAAAGGGGACAGACCAGTCAGGATAGTCAAACTGTTTATAAATGTCATACTCGTCAAAGCCCTCATAATTTTTAACAGCATGGTAAAAGAGGGTGTCGGAATTTTCCGCAAAAAATTCTATGGGAAGACCGATCGCATAATCAAATTTTTCATCTATGGCGATCTGATAGGCTTCACGTGTGGCAAGATACTTATTGTCATGATCCCAGACATGGCTGGCAAACTCATCCTGACAAATGACGGTTTTTGTCCGGTCAAATTCATAGTTCTTTAAGAGCTCCTTGACCTCTTCATGCATTTTGTCGCGATAAACGGGCGCAAGCTGGATCCATGCTTCCCAGGGGAAGGTGTCCCACGGCATGCCGTGAACGGTTACTGCTACAAATACGTCTGATCCTTTTGGCAGGGTGTCCAGCCGGTCTTTGAGCATCTCGAGATATGCCTGGCGTGCGGGCTGGAAATTACCCATCTGCGGAGCCATGATAATCTTTATTTCTTTGCCCGGATGTTCTTTCTGCCATTCATGGATATATTCAAAACAGTGATAGAAACTTGAGTTGAATTCTTCAAAATGTGAATAGATGGCCATGGGAGAAGTCAGGACAATGGTTTCACAACCCGCATCAAGCAGTTCATGGAGTTTTAATTTTATTTCATGATAGTACATGCTGCTTTCAGAACGGAACATGATATTGTCATATTTTTTTCCGGCTTTATCAAAGCCTGCGTTGATCACTCTGAAGGATTCTTTCCAGTGAGGAAGTTTTTTTTGTTTCATGCCCTTGTCATAATACCATAGGCGCGCCTTATTGATCATTTTTCCGATCAGCGTGGGTATGCCGCCTTTGGCACCGGTATAGATGAAATAGCTGTTGTCTTTGTGTATTCTTGATGATGGCGGTGCCCATACGACTTCACCCCGTTTATATTTTTCAATATAAGGTTCACCGTCAAGGTATCTATCTTTTCCGTCCATGTCGATCAGTTTTGTGGGAGTGAACTCTTTTTCTTCGAGATATTTTTCAGGATCAAACAGCGCAATTCCTTTGTCCATATAGGCAAAAAGCCGGAAAGGCCAGGGGATGATGTTTTTAAATATTTTGTGGCAGATATTAAAAAAGAACTCGGGATCTTCAAGGGTTTCGGGCATGATCAGGCTCACAGCAAAAACACCGACTTTACCTATTGGAATGGTATCCTGTGTTTTGTAGACTTCGTAGTAATCGGGTTTTATCTGTTTGTTCTTATACTTATAAACGCCATAGAATCCAGCCACGAAAACAGCAATGATGAGCAGGGTAACTTTTAATATTTTTAAGAGTCTGACCATGGTTTTATTGTCCTCCTGATGAATAAGCGTTGTTTTTTTTACAGCAGAATAAAACTTTGCAGGCTAATGTTTTTATTGTGAAGTTTCAATATACTAATTTTTTGGATAATATCAATATTTTTATTCTTCAAAAATAATAAAATAAGATCTTTATGATTTTAAGAATTTATTGGATGCCGGGTCAAGCCCGGCATTACAGGATATAAAAAAGGCAGGGCTTAAAAACCCTGCCTTTTTGGTTATTGCAGTATATTTTATTTTAGAAAACCCTTTTTTTCCATTTCTTCTGTTACAAAAGAGAGCTTCAATTCGTTTAGTTTTTCTTTGTTCTGCAGCCCGGTTTCAACGTCCCAGTTCCTGTAGGTATAGTATTCATCCTTCATCTGTTCAAAATCTGCCCGTTCCAGTACTTTTCCGCTTCGGGAAACGATCTCATCTCCGGGGCCGGGAAATTCAAGGTCGGGGTTAAAAAGCCCGATCATGCCGTCTTCGATTTCTTTTCCTTCGGTAAAGTTGAACTCGTTGATAGTATCATGCTCTCTTCCGATTACGCCTTCCCGTCCGGCAATGGCCCGCTGAAGGTTCATGGACCGTTCTCCGGCACGAAGATAATTATCCATGCTCATTGTTTCACCGGTCACAGCCTCAAACATCCGGGGCAAAAAGGTTGGATCTCCCACACCGTCTTCTGTTTTATCCGTATCCAGCAAGGGATAGAACCGGTCGCAGCCCACCATGCTTTCTTTAATATGCTGGCGGTTCTGGATGATGTAGGCAGCTTGGGCTTTTCCTTCGCAGGTGGAAAAATCCGCGGCCTTTTCATTTCCCCAGGCCAGTTTGGCGATCTTTCGCAAAGTTTCTGTACTTACATTGGACATGCTGCCGGAAGTGGTAAACCAGAGCATCCATTTTAAAAGTGTAAAGCTGAATTCATGGAGCTGGATGATGGGGTTTCTGTTCTCTGTTGCGTAAAAAAGCGCATTGGCAAAGAACATGCGGCCGCCGTAGGCATCTGCCACATAGCCGGAAGGCCGGATATGGGTAAGTGCAGCTTCTTCGGTTGCTTTGCCCTTTTCAATTGATGCGCGCCGTGTCCCCTGGGCCAGGATTTTTCCAAAATCTTTTTGATTCACAATGATATCAACCAGCGTTTCAATAAATTCCAAGCTTCCGATCTTTGACAGGGGAAGCCCGGTTTCCGCTTCTGTTAAGAGACCCTTTTCATGGCAGTCGTTTAGCCAGTAAATAATATTGCTGAGTTCCCCGGTGCAGAGTCCGTATCTGTCGCATAGAGAGGTAGCCAGAAAAGAATTTTCGGTGGATTCACCATTGTATTTCTGATCCCAGGGAAGATACATGAATGCGGCAGCACAGGTCTGGCGTATCTCCTCTTTACCCGAGGTATGTTTGAAATAGGAGCGCATGCAACCTGCGGGACAGCTGAAGCAGGGAGCGTTTTTGGTTTTGTCAATTCCCTGTATCATGGGCTCGGTCTGGTACAGGCTTTCGTTCTGGCCTTCCCGGAAACTGCGGATCTGCTTATTGATCTCTTTTAGTTTTTCAGGGTCGGCAACTTTGACTTTACCTGTTCCCTTTATGACAACGGCTTTCAGGTTTTTTGAACCCATGACCGCTCCCATACCGTTTGAAAAACTGCTTCCCTGGTCAGATGAAGCAATGGCAAATCTTACAAGGTTTTCACCCGCGGGTCCGATACACAGGGGGTGTGATGCGGCACCATAATCGTTTTTAAGTTTTTTCATGGTCTCGTCTGTGGCCAGACCTTTGAGTTCTGCGGCATCTTTTATTTCGACACTGTCATCTTCGATGATGACACAGGAAAGGCTGTCTGCTTTTCCGGTGATGAAAATGCCGTCATAGCCCGCGCATTTTATTTCCGCGCCGAAAAGACCCCCGCCGTTACCAAAACCGTACTGATCCGGATAAGAGTGGGGCGACTTAGCGCTGATCACCCATCGGGAGCTTGCGGTTGCCGGAGTCCCGGTTAAGGGGCCGGGCATAAGCATCAGCAGGTTTTCAGGATCAAGCGCACCGACATTTTCAGCAACCTTGTCCCAGTAAATGCGGGAGGCAAGCATTCTGCCTCCGATAAAATTTTTGATGTAGTCTTCTGATGATGTTTTTTCGATGTTTCCTGAGGTAAGGTCGATGTTTAAAAACGAACCTGTCCATCCGTATATGTCACTCATTCTTTTCCCCTTTATAGTAGTGGCCTTGTTTACTTCTTTTTTATCTGCTAAGTATTAACAGACAATTGATGAATATTCAAGAAAAGTAAAGTTAGCCTGCATTAACTATTAGTGTTCGCATTATACTGTAAACGTAAAAAAGGAAGGCTTTTTATTGACACAAGTACTGCTTTTTCATATGTTTAGCTGGTCAAAGCGCTGTTGGGGCTTTATTTTGGATATTCAATTTATTTTATCTGTTTTAAGGGATAAGCTGAATCAATATTGATTAAATAAAAATAAGGATATAAAACAGGAAGGCTAAAATGGGTGCTATTTCAAAACTGGGGGCAGAGAAAGCTAATGTTAAGACCGTTGCGGCAAAATTAAATGGGATCATTGTCCGGCTCAATAAAATCAAGGTTGAAGAAAAGTGGTGGGTGGATAAGATTAGACGTATCCGGGAGCAGAATCTTGAAAAGATCCAGGCGCTGGAGGTTGAGATAAAAGATAAACAGTTTATGTCAGATATGGTTACTATGCTGCTTGATGGTGCCAAATACCGGATTATGCATCAGCCTGAGGGACGGGTTGAGATCGCCGATGAGATCATGAAGTGTCAGGACCTGCTTTCACGGGCACCCCATAATGAGCCACAAGGTAAAAAATGAAAGGTTTTTATTTATAACTTAAACGGTGGGTGGTTCAGCCCTTTTTTTTGGACTAGAGCATTTTTATAAATATTGTAGCCATATGTTTTAAGTGACGGTTGGTCAAGTTCAATCTAATGTCAAAAGCCAAAGTTCAAATGACAAATGAATGCCAAAAAAGAAAAAGCACAAAAAGGATAAATGAGTTGGGCATTGGTGTTTTTTAGTTTCATTTAACATTTTTAATTTGAACTTTGAAATTTCATGTTTATCCGTTAAAACCGTTCAAACGGTAGCCCAGCTGTCCCGAGGCTATAGTAAAACAGAAACTGCCCTAGCTTTTTATATTGTATTCATTCAGTTTGTTGTAAAGCGAAGCGAGACAGATATTCAGTTTTGCAGCAGTTTTAGGGTAATCATTTCCGCATTCCTTCAGGGTGTGCAAAAGCACCTCTTTTTCCGCCTGTGAACGGCCTATACGCGCTGCTTCTTTTAAGGGTTTGCTGCTTGAAAGAATATCTTCATTTAAAAAGGTTTTATTGTTTTGAGCTTCTTTATCCGAACGGTCAAAAAGGCTTTCCGGGCTGCTTCCCAGCAGGCAGTATCTTTCGATAATATGTTTAAGCTCTCTGATGTTTCCCGGATAAGCATAGTCCATGAAAAATTGCAGGTCTTTTTTCCCCGGTGCTTTTGTCTTCTTACCGGTTCTTTGATTGAAATCACTTATGAAAAAATCGATCAGGGGCGGAATATCCTCCCGGCGCTGTCTTAAGGGCGGTACATGGACAGGGATAACAAAAATACGATAATACAGGTCTTCCCTGAAGTTTCCTTTTTGGACTTCGGCAAGCAGATCCTTGTTGGTGGCGGCGATCAGGCGCACAGCTGTCTTAACCGGTAAAGCGGCACCCACAGGGGTGACCTCACCCTTTTCCAGGACACGAAGCAGTTTTACCTGCATGTCAAGATCCATTTCTCCAATTTCATCAAGAAAAAGCGTGCCTTTATGGGCTTCTTCAAAATAGCCTTTCCGGTCTTTGTCTGCGCCGGTATAGGCGCCTTTGACATTGCCGAAAAATTCCCGCTCCATCAGCTCTTTTGGAATGGCGCCGCAGTTAACAGAAATCAGGGGCCCGTCTTTTCTTGGGCTGTTATAGTGAATCGCATTTGAGATCAGTTCTTTTCCTGACCCGGTTTCACCGGTGATCAGAACGCTTGAGTCGCTGTCTTTGATGGTCTCAATAAGCTGGTAGATCTTCAGCATGGACGGACTGTTGCCGATCATATTTCCAAAGGAGAACCTGCCCTGAAGTTTGCGGGTGAGAACTGTTATTTTCTTTTCCTGGGCTTCAGATTTTATGAGCAGATCGCGTATGCGCAGAAGCGATTTTATCCGGGCAAGAAGTTCAAGAGAATTAAACGGTTTTACAATATAATCATCCGCGCCTTCTTCAAGACCTTCGATCTCTTCCCGTATTCTGCTGAGCATAGCAGCAAAATGCTCATTTGCACGGGTGAATCTTCCGGTGCTGTCTGTAATGGCTATTCCGTCTCCGCAGGATTCGATCACATTCTCAAGAAAATCTTTTGCATTACGGGCGTCCTGTTCAAGCTGTTTCTTTTTGATAAGGTCCGCGTCTATTTTTTTCCGGCAAGCTGGTCTTTTAAGGCTTCATATTCCGCAGACATTCTTTTTATAGTTTTGTCTGCCGATTTGATCTCGGTTAAGTCGATGATAAAACCAAGCGCACCTTCACCTGACCCGTTTGAAGTGTAAAACTTATTATAATTTATGATAACAGGAATTAATCTGCCTTTTGAGCCTGTTATTTCAGCCGTATGATTTTTGGGTATCATTTTAAATGCCCAGGACCCGTCTTTAAACAGTTTTGTAATAAAGGACATTACCGGGTGTTTGGGAAGGCTGCTTTTTTTTATTCCGGTGAGGCTGAGAAAGGACTGATTTGCATTGATTTAAGATCATTCATAGAGGCTTTTCACTATCTTGTTTTTTCGGGATTTTTTAAACTATATAATAAAATTCAGTTTTTAAAAACAAAGAAATTACGGTATGGTTATTATCGTAAATTAAGGTATTTTCAGCGTATCATTTTTAAAAGACGGGGAGGCGAAAGTGAAAAAAGAAGATAACAGAAAAAAAGCCGGGAAAATTGTTTCATTATTAAAAAAAGAATACGGACTGACAAGAACATTTCTTAATCATAAATCCCCTTTTCAGCTTTTAATTGCAACGATTCTTTCTGCCCAGTGTACAGATAAGAAGGTCAATGAAGTTACTTTGCCGCTTTTTAAAAAATATAAAAAACCGGCTGACTTTGCAGCTGCAGAACAGGCTGTTCTTGAACAGGAAATACGGCAGACCGGTTTTTTCCGCAACAAAGCAAAAAATCTTATAAGCTGCTCAACAAGGATCTGTGATGTTTATAAAGGGCAAGTCCCGGACAGTATGGAAGAACTTATAACGCTTGCGGGAGTTGCCAGAAAAACAGCAAACATTGTCCTTTCAAGTGCATACGGCATGTCAGAAGGTATTGCTGTTGATACCCATGTGAAGCGGCTTTCTATTCGCCTGGGTTTGAGCTCTGAAAAAAATCCGGACAAGATCGAAAAAGACCTGACATCAGCAGTGAAAAAGAAAGACTGGATTGATATCAATTTTCTTTTGATCTGTCACGGCAGAAAAGTATGCGATGCCAGAAAACCGGACTGTCAGGCATGTGTTTTGAAAAAGCTGTGTCCGTCTGCCGGAGGCGGCGGGCGGATTTAATGAGCAGTTTCAGATAGGGGGGTAAGCCGGGTTTTAATTTTTACAGAATGTTTAGCAGGGTTTTGAAGGGAAACAAAAAGCAGAACGGCTAAGTTATGGAAAAAATCCCGTCATAACTCCGCCAACAGAAAACCGGAAGCAAAAAAGCCTAAGTTTGATAACAGTTTAGGATAGATGTTTGTACCGTGATCTTTATAAAGACAAAATTATCAGAGCCGGGGGCCGCAGGCACAATGGCACCTATGGATTCCGCAAAATGCTGATATATCTGTCCGGCCGTCTCCGCATCTTCGATGATCTCCGCCCTGCCGTAAAGCGTCTGAGGAGCTAACTTTCCGCTGGAATCATAAAAACAGACGGCAACGTTCGGGTTGCCGCGTATTTGGGAAACTTTTCCGCAGTCTTTCAGACTGGGATACCAGATGATGCCCTCATCATCCAGGTAATGTGTCATGGCCCGTAAACGCGGTTCATGGTCTTCAACGCTGGCAAGAAAGGATACCGGATCCATTCTGTGAAGTTTTGTGACGATGGTTAAGCCTAAGGCTGTCATTGTATCTTCCTTTTTGAAGGCCCGTTCTTATCAAAAAACAGGGGGTTATTCCAAGCCGGACAAAGGCATAAACTGGGAGTAGCCTTCATTTTTTGTCATGGACAGAAAATCAAGCATGATATTTGCGGTTTCTGTAAGCAGGGTATCATCTTTGGCTGAATCATTTTCGTTTTCTTCATCGTTCTCTTTTTCCAGGTCTTCAAGTTTTTCAATAGGTTCCTGGTTTTTTGCTTTTCTGAGGGTATTCTCAAGATCAAGTTTCCATCTATCCGTCTTTTCAAGCTCGTTTTTTCTGGTTTCCATGTGAAGAGAAAGGCTGTTTTTTTTACTTTCAGTCTTATAATAGTCGATTTTTTCAATAAGATACTTTAAGTCAGGAGCAGTCTTTACCCTTTCATCGTGAAGGATCCTCAGGTCAATAATTGCCTGATCAAGGCTTAAACAGCCGTTATGGGGCACGTAATTTATTTTGTCCCAGGGCAGGGGATTCGGCAGAGAACTTTCTCCATCTTCCTTCAGGTTGTAAAAGCTTGGAAATAATATGTCCGGAATAACACCTTTATGCTGTGTGCTTTCTCCTGATATCCGGTAGAATTTTGCTGTTGTTACTTTAAGTTGGCCCCGGTTAAGGGAGACAAGAGACTGAACGGTTCCTTTGCCGAAGGTCTGACCGCCCACAATAATTCCTCTGCGGTAATCCTGAATCGCTCCGGCAAAGATCTCTGATGCGGAGGCGCTCATACGGTTTACCAGAACCATAAGCGGCCCTCTGTATGAGATATCAGAATCAAGGTCCCCAAGAATTTCGATGGTGTTTTTTGTGTTTTTGATCTGGACGGTCGGTCCCTGCCGGATAAAAAGCCCGGTAAGGTCATTGGCTTCCTGCAGTGAGCCTCCCCCGTTGTTTCTAAGGTCTACCACCAGGCCGTCGATTTTTTCATCTTTTAGCTCTTTTAAGAGCCTTTTGACATCACGGGTGGTGCTTTTAAAATCAGGGTCGCCTTCATGGTAAGCTTTAAAGTCCATATAAAAAGCAGGAATGTCGATTATTCCTATTTTGTAGCTGTCGTTATCTTTTTTAAATTCAAGGACACTTTTTTTTGCTGACATTTCTTCAAGCTTGACCTTGTTTCGGACAATTTTAATTATTTTTGTCTTGTGCTCATCAATGGCATCTTCAGGAATAATTTGCAGGCGGACAACAGTCTCTTTGGGTCCGCGGATCAGCTCGACCACATCATCAATTCTCCAGCCGATCACATCAACGATCTCTTTGTCGTCACCCTGTCCCACCCCGGTGATACGATCTCCGGCGTGAAGTTTTTTTGATTTATCCGCAGGTCCCCCGGCGACCAGACTTTTTACTTTTGTATATTCATTTTCAGTCTGCAGCACTGCACCGATGCCTTCAAGAGAAAGGCTCATGTTAATATTGAAATTTTCAGTGGCCCGGGGAGAAAAATATTGTGTGTGCGGCCCGTATATCTGGGTAACGGAGTTGATATATACCTGAAAAGCGTCTTCACTGTTTATCTGGCCCAGTCGGTTAAGCCGGTTTTTATAACGCTTCAGCAGGATGTCGGAGATCTCCTCTGCCGGTTTGTCTGAAAGTTTCAGATTTAATACGGTATTTTTAAGACGTTTGCGCCAGAGGTTTTCTCTTTCCTTAATATTTTTTGGCCAGGATTCTTTTTTACGGTCTATGATAATACTTTCATTGACATCAAACCTCATGTTTTCCATGCCGCGTTCAAGGAAATTTATGCTGTAAACGATCATTTCGGTCATGTACTTGTGGTAACGGTTAAACATATCAAAGGCAGGTGCGATGTTCCCTGATCGCAGAGCATTATCCAGCTCAAATTTGTAGGTTCTAAATTCGTCTATGTCCCTGGATAGAAAAAATATTTTTTCGGGATCGAGAGCGGACAGATAGCTGTCAAATATCTTTGAAGACAATTTGTCGTTGATTTCCTGCTGGCGGTAATGAAGTTTCTGGAGATCTTTTATTATTTCCCTGCTCGTTTTTGAATGCTCCTTTAGGGGGGTCAGTTTACTGTAGTAGTCGTTTACCTGAAGCGGTTTAGGAGAAAGAGCATATGACAGATTTGTGCTCAGGCTGATCAGGCAGACCAGGAAAGTGACTAGGCATATTGTGTTTTTATTCATCAGGGTTTAAATCCGTTCTAGGGGCTGGTCAACCGGTACAGCTGTCCGCAGCTACCGGACTATGTCTGCATTTGACTTAACTATGATATTTTTCATTTTTTCTTTTTTATAAAAATTATCTGCAGCAATTTTTGCTTTTGATTCAGTTTTATATTTTCCTATTCTCAGTTTGTAAAAAAGCTCTCCCTTTCTGTTCGTGGTCGAGATGATGTACGCGGGATAACCTTTCTTCCGGAGGCTGTTAAGATGTGCTTTTGCGTAAGAGCGGGTGCCCATGCTGCTTATCTGAAGTGTATAGTATGTCTGTTTGCCCGGTATATAATTTGTCCAGAAATTGTTCTTTGATGAAGTTTTCTTCACCGGTATTTTTACTTTGGGTATCTTCTTTTCAGGTTTGATCTCTTTTACAACGGTACGTTCTTCTTTTTGTGCGGCAGGTTTTTTTACCGGATCTGCCGGCTCAGGTTCTGTGGGTTCTTTTTTAACAGCCTGTTTTTTTACAGGAGGTACCGCCGCAGGTTTTTTTGGCGGATCTTTTAACACGGGTTTTTCAGGCGGTGTTTCCTTTGCTTCTGTTTTTACCGCCGGCTGCTTTTCTTCCTGTTTAAGGATAGACTTCAGGATCTTATCCTCTTTTTTTAAAGCGGTTACTTTTGAAACCGGGGGGACAGGGGGCTGTTTTGTCTTGAGATAAAAGACCCCGGCTCCGGCGGCAATGATTAAAAAGAATATAAATAAAAGTACGGGTACTGTCTTTGATGTTTTTTTGGGCTCTGTTTCTTCCGGAGAATCATCAATAACTTCGTCGTCCTCCTCCTCTTGCTCGTCTTCTTCTTCATCCTGCATCCCGGTTTCAAAGTCAATTTTAAAAGCGCTTTCGTCTTCACCCTGTTCTTCAAGTTGTTTTTCAAGTTCTTCTTCCGGGCTGCTGTTGTCTTTTTTATCGCTGTTGAGGATGCTGTCGATATCTTCGAAGAGTTCTTCTGTCTCTTCATCAGTATCATAGGCGGAAGGTTCCGGGGAGAGAATGCAGCTGCATTCCGGGCATACCTTTAACTCCTGATCTTTTATTTCAAAACCGCAATTGCGACAAAACATAATGCGCTCCTTTTTATGTTAATTTATTACAGTCCGGGATAAAAGAATTTTTGTCATCTGTCTAAACGGTGTTTACTGGCTGTGTTTTTATAAGTCGGTAATAACAATAATGCGATGTGCATCAGGCCGGTAAGATCATAAAGGGCCTGAAACAACCCTGTTTCTCCCCTCTTTTTTGGCCTGGTAAAGAAGTTTGTCTGCTGTGTTAATGATCTTTTCTGTATAGACCTTTGTTTCGAGAGTGTCAGGATCAAAGCCTGTTACGCCGAAGCTTGCTGATACGGAAATTTTCTGTCCGCAAATATCAATTTTGTGTTCGGCAACGGTATTTCGAAGTCTTTCAGCAAGGCAGGCTGCGTCGTTTAGCGATGTTTCCGGCAGAACAATGATAAATTCTTCTCCGCCGTATCTGTTTATCCAGTCAATCTCTGTTCTTATGGAACTGTTTATGCACTTGACAAATTCGGTCAGAACAAGATCTCCGGTCTGGTGTCCGTAAGTATCGTTTATTTTTTTAAAGTGGTCAATGTCACAGAACACAATGGAAAGGGGCCGGTTATATCTTCTTTCCCTTGCGACTTCCTGGGGAAATTTTTGGGTCATATATCCGCGGTTGTAGCATCCGGTAAGCGGGTCTGTTACCGAAAGTTTTTTAATTGCGACATTTGCCTCTTTTAAAGATCTTTCAAGGGACAGGATGCGTTCCGCAGTATTAAGACGTGCGATCAGTTCGGCATTGTTTATGGGTTTTGTCAGGTAATCATCCGCACCGGCTTCAAGTCCCAGGATGATATCTTCCTTGTTGGCTTTGGCTGTTGACAGAACGATGTAGACATAGCCGGTTGTAATGGTCTTACGGATGGCGCGGCACAGGGTGGGGCCGTCCATTTCAGGCATCATCCAGTCGGTAATGACAATGGGAAAAAATCTTTCATTGAACATTTTCAGAGCTTTCTGGCCGTTTTCAACACAGACTATTTCATGTCCTGCTTTTACAAGGGTTTTTTCCAGAAGTTTCCGGGCGACAGGGTTGTCTTCCACAACCAGGATGGGAAAATTTTTTCCAGGCATTTTCTCTTCCACAAGTTCTTAATATTAATCCAAGGCTCGTTTTTTTATTTGACAATAAACAATAAACATAACATATAGGAACCTGTAAGAACAGCTTAAATTATTATAAATTATTGGTTGTCTGATAAAACGGAACATGCCAAGTGTTGGTCGGAATCATGCCACGCATACACCGAATCCTGGTTCGGGGTCAAGTGGCATGTCTCTAAAAGAATCAAATTTAACTACCGAGTTATTCCGTAGCTTGCTGCGGGGAGTATCCTTTATCAAAGATTTAATTGAGAAGTGCTGCGTGAATCCTGTTAAAACAGGGCTTCGGTATTCGAAAAAGATTCCGATAAAATGGCGGGTTAAGACTTGCGCTCAGGGATCTATTTTAGACAAGTAAATCAAGTATTGTTCCGAGCATTTCACCCTGTGTTCTTATTACCGCTATATTTGCACTGTAGCCGTGCTCTGCGATCTGAAGCTATACAAATTCTTCGGCAAGGTCAACGTTTGAGGCTTCCTGAGATTCTGCGCCCCCGGGCAGACCGTCAGACCGGATAAGTCTGGCGCCTGCTTCGGTTGATTCTGTAATGTTCATCTCCGGTTGTCCTGAACCGGATGATGCAGCTGTTGCACGTGAAGCTTTAAAGCCGGCTGTATTGGCATTTGCAATGTTGTTTGCTGCTACCGCAGCTCTCACAGCATTTGAGCTCATGCCGGAGATTGCGAATGAAAAAGCGTCAGACATTATTGCCTCCGTAATTTAAAGATAATCACCGCGGTTAAATTTTACAACCTCAGCAGTTGATCTTATAAGTGCATCATTGAGCATCCCCTTTAGTTCATTATTGTCTGTAAAGGATTCAGACATGATGCCAAGCTCTTCTTTTTCCTCAACCGGAGGTATCAGCAGAACGTCAGACGTCCTTTGTACAGATAAAGACGGCTCAATGCCCGGTTTTGAGATATTCAGATCCTCTATTTTTTTATTTAACCTAAGCTGAGCGATTTTCAGCCTAAAAAAAAACCCTCAGAGTGAAAGAGTTTTGCTATTATTGAGTTTCCACAAACAGTAACAACAAAACAACTTTTCACTCATAAGGTTAA
>Ga0222681_1000021_pt1 | contig 66082 bp, 74 predicted proteins | sample AntAcemetage1006_FD_179844 | JGI IMG/M metagenome (GOLD analysis project Ga0222681, IMG submission 179844) | Saline water microbial communities from Ace Lake, Antarctica - #1006 | ecosystem: Environmental > Aquatic > Non-marine Saline and Alkaline > Saline | place: Antarctica: Ace Lake... | reverse complement strand
CCAGGAGACAATGTAGATTTAGAGGTAGAATTAATAGCGCCGATAGCAATGGAAGATGGGTTGAGATTTGCGATAAGAGAGGGAGGAAGGACAGTAGGTGCTGGTGTTGTATCTAAAATTATTAAGTGAGTATATAGAGGTAGTATTTAAGGATGAGGGATATAGTTACATTAGCATGTGTAGAGTGTAAAAACAGAAATTACACTACGACGAGAAATAAAAAAAATCAAAAAGATAAATTGGAATTAAAAAAATACTGTAGATTTTGCAGAAAGCATATCTTGCATAAAGAAACCAAATAGAGCTGTAGGCCTGTAGCTCTAACGGTAGAGCAGCGGACTCCAAATCCGATGGATGGGGGTTCAAATCCCTCCAGGCCTGCTATTAATATTTAGAGGTTATGTTTAAACGTATTAAAGTCTTTTTATTGGATGTTCAGAAAGAGCTCAAAAAGGTGTCTTGGCCAACAAAGAGCGAAATAAAAGAATCTACTCTAATTGTCATTATAGCTGTCGGGATAAGCGCAGCATTCATTGGGGTAGTGGACTTTTTCTTAGGCAATATTTTGAGTAAGATAATAAGGTAGTGAAAGAAACTATGGAAAAAAAGTGGTATGTAATACACATACATTCGGGTTTTGAGAGTAAAGTAAAACTGCAACTGGAACGCAAGATAAAACTTTCCAATATGGAGGAATTTGTGTCTCAAATATTAATTCCAACAGAGAATGTTGTAGAAGTTAAAGCTGGGCAAAAAAAAGTTAGTAGCAGAAAATTCTTTCCGGGTTATATTCTCATAGAGATGGAAATGAATGACGAAGTTTGGCAGCTGATACGAAATGTTCCTGGAGTTAGCGGTTTTATTGGAAATAAGAGAAAAGCTGTACCGCTTCCTGAGAAAGAAGTGCAGAGAATATTTGAAAAATTGAAGGAAAAAGAAGAAAAACCAAAACCAAAGGTAATGTTTGATAAAGGGGAAAGCATAAGAATTATAGAAGGGCCATTTGCTGATTTTAATGGTGAAATTGAAGAAGTTAGTCCAGAAAAAGGAAGATTAAAGGTAATGGTTTCTATTTTTGGCAGATCAACGCCTGTTGAATTAGAATCCTGGCAGGTAGAGAAGATATAATTTTGAATTAAGGAGTGAGTTTTAATATGGCAAAGGGAAAAAAAGTTACAGGAATGATAAAGCTACAGATTTCAGCAGGAAAGGCAACACCAGCGCCACCAGTAGGACCGGCTCTAGGGCAGCATGGCATTAATATAATGCAATTTTGTCAGGCATTCAACAGCCAAACTAAAGACCAGGAAGGATTAATAATTCCTGTTGTTATAACAGTTTATGCAGATAAGTCCATTACATTTATTACTAAATCTCCTCCAGCTGCAGTTCTACTGAAGCAAGCTGCTGGTATTGCAAAAGCGTCCGGAGAGCCTAATAAAGACAAGATAGCAAAGGTAAGCAAGGATAAGGTTAAAGATATAGCAAAAATGAAAATGAAGGATTTAAATACTTCTAATATTGAATCTGCAATGAAAATTATTGCAGGCACTGCTAGAAGTATGGGGATCGAGATAGAAGGTTGATGAACTATGACATACAAGATAAAACCAGAACAAAAAGCATTGAAAAAATTACTTGAAGATGCTGTTTCAAGAGTGTATTATGCAACGCTTCATGCTGCTAAAGTAGCTTTATTGTCAAAAGGAATAGAAATATGAAAAAGAGAGGTAAGCGGTATCAGGCAGTTGAGAAGTTAATAGATAAAGAAAAAACGTATGATCTTCCACAGACAGTTGAATTGCTGAAAAAAGCAGCTGGCGCAAAGTTTGATGAAACAGTTAATATGGTCTTTCATCTGGGAGTTGATCCTGAGCAAGCTGACCAGCAGGTAAGAGGTGTTATAAATTTACCTCATGGAACAGGCAAGACTGTAAGGGTTGCGGCTTTTGCAAAGGGCGATAATGTCGATAAGGCCAAGCAGGCAGGTGCTGACTTTGTCGGGGATAAGGATCTGATGGATAAAATAAGCAAAGGCTGGCTTGATTTTGATGTCGCAGTTGCAACACCCGATATGATGAAAGAGATAAGTAAGTTAGGCAAGGTACTTGGGCCACGTGGATTAATGCCCAATCCGAAGAGCGGGACAGTTGCTCTGGATATAGCAGGAGCTATAGCAGAGATTAAGGCAGGGAAAGTAGAGTACAGGCTGGATAAGGGGGCAAATTTGCATATAGTGGTAGGAAAAGTTTCATTCTCCAAAGAGCAATTATCAGACAATATACTGGCTGTTGTAAAGGAGATCATTCAGGCAAAACCCGCATCTTGCAAGAGACAATATGTAAGAAATCTTGTTATTAGTTCCACAATGGGCCCAGCAATAAGGCTTAGCATACAAGGTATGGTAAAGAGGTGAGGGGAGTTATATGAATAAAGATGAAAAAGTAAAAAGGGTAAAGGACTTAGTCAGGAAATTTCAAGAAGTTCCTAACAATATGGTATTTACGGATTATAAAGGTTTGACAGTTAAAGAGATGTTAAGTTTAAGAGAGGAATTAAGCGGGAAAGAAATATCATATAAGGTTATCAAAAACAGACTTGCATGTCTAGCGCTGAAGGAGAGCGACTTGAAAGGATTGGATCATTTTTTCACTGGGCCTACAGCTATTGCTTTTTCATACAGTGATCCAACCATCCCGGCAAAAGTGCTATCAAAATGTTCAAAAGAATATGACTGTCTTGATATTAAGGGAGGGTTTATTGATGGAATTGTTCTTTCTGGAGAACAGGTTATGAAGCTGGCTTTAATTCCTTCCAGAGAACAATTACTTATGCAGTTAATGGGACAACTTCAGGCTCCAATAAGTAATTTTGCATATTGTGTCAGAGCAATATTAGCTAGGTTTATGTATGCTCTTCATGGTATTTTAGAAAAAAAGGAAGACGTAGGAGATAATAGAACTAATTCAAAGATAGAGGAGGTAGATAATGGTAACAAAAGCTAAAAAAGCAACAGAAAAGTCAGTGAAGAAAGTTTCTAAGGTTGAGGCAGAACAAAAGCCATCTACAAAAAAGCCAGATAAGTCTAGTATTATAGACTTGGTGAAGAATATGACAGTTTTGGAGTTATCTGATCTTGTCAAAGATTTAGAGAAAGAATTTGGCGTTACTGCTGCTCCAGCTGCCATTGGAGTTGCCTCATCAGGCGCAGCTTCTGCTACTTCTACTGCTCCCGAGGAGAAGGAGAAAACAACATTTACTGTTCTGTTAAAGCAGTTTGGAGATAAGAAGATTCAGGTAATAAAGGAAGTAAGAGCTATTACAGACTTGGGACTTAAGGAAGCAAAGGACCTTGTAGAAAGCGCACCAAAATCTATTAAGGAAAATGTTTCAAAGGAGGAAGCTGAGGAGCTTAAGAAAAAACTAGAGGCTGTTGGTGCTGTCGTAGAATTGCAGTAATGGTAGACTTTGAAGACATTAATAATTGATGCTGAAAGCAGTCTAATTTAAGCGAAGGGAGAGCAAGTATGTCAAAACAGGTATCTAATTCTTCTGGTAGATATGTGCATTGTCAGATATCACCTGTTATGGATGTTCCTGATTTAATATATGTTCAAAGAGCACCTTATGCGGAATTTCTTCAGAAGGATGTAGCTCCGTCAAATCGTAAAACCCAAGGACTTCAAGCAGTATTGAATGAGTTTTTTCCAATAATAGACGAAAAGGAAAGATTCTGCCTGGAATTTTTAAGTTATAGCATTGGTGAGTCTAAATATAATGTGGCTGAATGTGAAAGGTGTGGAGTAACATATGCTGCACCTCTTAAGATGAGAATGAGGCTGACAATTAATGAAGAAAATTCTACTAAAGCTGCTAGTGTAAGAGAGCAGGAGGTATATTTATTAGATTTACCTCTTATGACAGAGCAAGGAACCTTTATTATCAATGGAGCAGAGAGGGTTATTGTTAGTCAGTTACATAGATCTCCTGGACTTTATTGTCAGAAAAAGGAAGTTTCTAATGAGAAAGAGCTTTATTCAGCGCGTCTTATTCCATACAGAGGGGTATGGCTTGAGTTTGAATTTGATGCGAATGATATACTTTATGTCAGTATGGACCGTAAAAGGAAGATGCTTGCTACAGTTTTGCTTAGAGCATTTGGATATGTGGGGGATGAAGAGATTATCAGGCTTTTCTACAACTGCAAGGAGAAAATAATTACGAATAGGACAGTACCTGGTGACCTTGTTGATGAAATTCTGGCAAAGGACATAGTTGATGAAAATACTGGGGAAGTTTTGGCAGAGAGTAAAGAAAGGATAACGTCTTCTATTGCCAAGAAGATATTAACACTTAAAATTAAAAGAATAAGCATAATAGAAATGGCAGACAAAGATATATCTATTATAAATACACTTGCAAAGGATCATAGAAAATCAGCAGAAGAAGCTTTTGTAGAAATATATAAGAGATTACGTCCAAGTGATCACTTTACAATAGATAATGCTAAAAACTATTTTAATGACATTATTTATAATCCTAGAAGATATGACCTTTCACAGGTTGGGAGATATAAGTTAAATCAGAAGTTGGGGCTTAATTATTCTTTGGACAGGACCACTTTGGATAAGGAAGATATAGTAAAGACAATCAATTATTTACTTATAGCAAAGTATAATAAAGAAGAAGAAGACGATATTGACCATCTGTGGAACAGAAGAGTCAGGACTGTTGGTGAATTATTACAGACTCAGTTTAGAATAGGACTTGCCAAATTAGAGAGATCTGTAAAAGAGAGAATAGCATTCCAAGAGCCAGATACCGTTATGCCACATAACTTAATTAATGGACGATTAATTTCTTCGGCAGTAAATGATTTTTTTGCGCGTGGGCAATTGTCACAATTTATGGACCAAACAAATCCCTTAGCAGAACTCACTCATAAAAGAAGACTAAGCGCTTTAGGTCCTGGGGGGCTTACAAGAGAGAGAGCTGGGTTTGAGGTCAGAGATGTTCATCCAACTCACTATGGGCGTATTTGTCCTATAGAAACGCCTGAGGGGCCAAATATTGGATTAATAGCCTCTCTTGCTACATATACCAAGATTAACAAATTGGGATTGTTAGAAACGCCTGCAAGAAAGGTTGTCAATGAGCGAGTGACCAGTGAAGTGGTTTGGTTGTCTGCTGATGTTGGAGATGAGCATGTCGTTGCCCAAGCGAATGCTAAGATTAATAAAAAAGGGTATTTTGTTGAAGATGAGGTTTCAGTTAGATTTAAAGGAGACTTTCGCAAAGTGTCTCCAAAAGATGTAGATTTTGTTGATGTATCACCTGACCAGATAGTTAGTGTAGCGGCAGGACTAATTCCATTTTTGGAGCATGACGATGCAAATAGAGCTCTTATGGGATCAAATATGCAGCGTCAGGCAGTTCCTCTTTTAAAGCCAGAAGCGCCTTTGATTGGCACGGGAATGGAGAGCATTGTTGCCAAAGGCTCTGGATCTGCTGTCGTTGCCAAGAGAGCAGGGATTGTGGAATCAATGTGTTCTGATAAAATAATTATTTGTCCAGAAGAAAACGAGGATAAATTTGATGAATACATATTAAGAAAATTTGAAAAATCAAATCAAAACACCTGTATTAATCAGCGACCTGTTGTTAAAGAAGGAGAAAAAGTCTCTAAAGGAGCCATTATAGCCGAAGCTTCTGCCACAGATAATAAGGAATTAGCTTTGGGGCAGAATGTGTTGGTAGCATTTATGCCATGGAGAGGATATAATTTTGAAGATGCTATTATCATTAGCGAGAAACTGGTTAGGGATGATACTTATACCTCCATTCATATTCAGGAATTGGAAGTAGAATCAAGGGAAACAAAACTTGGAAAAGAAGAGATTACCCGTGACATACCTAATGTTAACGAAGGAGATCTGGCTAATTTGGATGAGCAGGGGATTGTGCGAATTGGGACATATGTAAAATCAGGAGATATATTGGTAGGGAAAGTGACTCCAAAGAGTGAAACTGGCCTGACATCTGAAGAAAAATTGCTGATAGCAATTTTCGGAGAAAAGGCTGGCGATGTACTTAACTCATCTTTGACTGTTCCGGTTGGTGTAGAAGGAATAGTTTCAGATGTTAGAATACTATCAAGGCGTGATAGAGGCGACATTGATGATTTGCAGAAAAAGATTATTAAGGATGTTGAGTATAAAATTGAGGAAGAAGTTAGAAAAACTAAGAATAATCTGATTGATCAACTTAGGAATCTTGTTATAGGGAAAGTAATAGCTAAGGAAGTAGTTAACAAAAGTGGTAAAATTTTTCTCTCTGCTGGAGAGAAAGCTAAAAAAGAAGACATAGCTAGTATACCTGTTAAGTATTTAAGGGAAATTAGAGTTAAAAGTGCTAGCATTAATAAAAAGATTCTTGCATTAGTTGAGGACTTTGAAGGAAAACTAAAGTCTCTTAGTAAAGAGAGGAAGTTAGAAGTAGAAAGAATTAAGAAGGGTGACGAGCTTCCTCCATGTGTAATAAAGCGGATAACGGTTTATGTAGGTAGTAAGAGGAAAATTTCAAAGGGAGACAAGGCTTCTGGAAGGCATGGCAATAAGGGGGTGATTTCAAAAATATTGCCAGAGGAAGATATGCCATATTTATCAGACGGAACGTCAGTGGAGATTTTGCTTAATCCTTTAGGTGTTCCTTCAAGAATGAATGTTGGACAGATTTTAGAAACGCATCTTGGGTGGGCAGCTAAAGTCTTGGGCATAAAGATTGCAACGCCTGTTTTCAATGGAATTAGAGAGGCAGAAATAAAACAGCTTCTTAAAAAGGCAGGATTACCTGAAGATGGTCAAGTTACTTTGTATGATGGAACAACAGGCGAATCGTTTGATAACAAGGTAACTGTTGGTTATATTTATATGATGAAATTATCGCATCTTGTGGACGATAAAATGCATGCTCGTGCAACAGGTCCCTATTCATTAGTCACTCAACAGCCTTTGGGAGGAAAGGCTCAGTTTGGAGGACAACGTTTTGGTGAGATGGAGGTATGGGCATTAGAAGCATATGGCGCAGCTCACACTTTACAAGAATTATTAACAGTGAAAAGCGATGACGTTGTTGGCAGAATGCGAATATATGAAAGCATTGTAAAGGGAGAAAATGCAGTTCAATCTGGTACACCAGAGTCATTCAATGTCTTATTAAAAGAATTGCAGGGCTTGGGATTGGGCGTTAAACTTGTAAGAGCTAGAAAGCCACGTGTGTTTCCTGATCTTGCTTTTCAGAAGAAAGGACTCAATAATTCAGAGGAATTTCAGAGTAGAACTGATATGATCGAAGCCATATCTATTAGTTTGGTTTCTCCAGAAGAGATTAGATTGTGGTCTAAAGGAGAGGTTAGAAAGCCGGAAACTATAAATTATAGAACATTCAGGCCGGAAAAAGACGGGCTTTTCTGCGAAAGAATCTTTGGCCCAACAAAGGATTGGGAATGTTATTGTGGAAAATATAAGAGAATCAGACACAAGGGGGTAATTTGTGATAGATGTGGTGTGGAAGTTACACAATCCAAGGTAAGACGTCAACGTATGGGGCATATAAGTCTTGCTTCACCAATAGCTCATGTTTGGCTTTTTAAAGTTGTTCCAAGCTATATGAGTACATTGCTTGATTTGAGTTTAAAAAACATAGAGAAGATTCTTTATTATGAAAGTTATGTAGTCTTAGATGCTGGAAAGACCTCTTTAAGAACGTATCAGCTTTTAAGTGACGAGGAGCACGAAAAATCAAGGGAAGAATTTGGGAATGAATTTCATGCAGAAATGGGGGCTTCAGCCATCAAAAAAATGCTGCAAGAGATGGACTTAGATAAGATTGCGGAGAGTTTGAGAGAGAAGGAAAAGAAAACATCGTTTAAACAGGCAAAAAAGAAAATTAATAAAAGATTAAAGGTTGTTGAAGCCTTTCGCATTTCTGGCAGTAAACCTGAATGGATGATTATGGATGTCATACCTGTTATACCTCCAGACTTAAGGCCTTTAGTCCCTTTAGATGGAGGACGTTTCGCGACTTCGGATTTAAATGATTTATATCGAAGAGTTATTAATCGAAATAACAGATTAAAGAGACTTCTGGAACTGGGTGCACCCAGTATAATTATTAGAAATGAGAAAAGGATGTTACAGGAGGCAGTTGATGCTCTGTTTGATAATGGAAGACATGGTAGGACAGTAGTTGGACATGGTAATCGTCCGCTTAAATCTCTTAGCAACATGCTAGGTGGAAAGCAGGGTAGATTTAGGCAGAATCTTTTAGGTAAGCGTGTTGATTATTCCGGAAGATCGGTTATTGTTGTTGAGCCAAAACTAAAGCTACATCAATGTGGACTACCTAAGCGCATGGCATTGGAACTGTTTGAGCCATTTGTGATTAGCAAATTAAGAGAGAAAGGAATAATAACCACTATAAAAAATGCAAAGAAGATGCTGGAAAAAGCAGGAGCTGAAATCTGGGATATTCTTGATGATGTAATAAAAAATAGGTTTGTTTTACTTAACAGAGCTCCAACATTACATAGATTAGGGGTACAGGCGTTTCAACCCGTTCTTATTGAAGGGAAAGCAATAGGAGTCCATCCTTTGGTTTGTGCTGCGTTTAATGCGGATTTTGATGGAGATCAAATGGCAGTACATGTGGCTCTTACCCCAGAAGCTGAATTAGAAGCAAAGTTTTTAATGTTATCAAGTAAGAATATTTTTTCTCCTGCTAGTGGTGAGGCAATAGTAGCACCGAGACAGGAGATCGTATTAGGTTGCTATTACCTAACAAAGGAAAAGCACAGCAATGTGAAAGAAGTGAAAATATTTTCATCATCCAATGAGGCAATTATTGCATATGATTCTGGAAAAGCAAAATTACATTCTAGGATAAAAGTAAGGATAAAGGGAGAACTGATAGAGACAACTGTAGGGAGGGTTTTATTTAATGAAATCTTGCCCCCCACGTTGCAGTTTGTAAATAAGGTGTTTGATAAGGACAAACTGAGTGACTTAGTTAAAGAGTGTTTCGAAAAAGGCGGATATCATCAGACAGTGTTAATGTTAGATAGAATTAAGACATTAGGATTTGAGATGGCTACTAGAGGCGGCATTTCAATTTGCATTGATAATCTGGTTATTCCTACAGCAAAGAATAAGTTATTAGAGCAAGGTAGGCACGATGCTAATATTGTTGAGGAGCAGTATAAGCAAGGCGTTATTACTGATGTAGAGAGATATAATAAGGTGATTGATGTATGGACACATACTACGGATAAGGTCTCAGATGCCATGTTTAAAGAGATGGAAAAGGATCCTTTTAATCCTGTTTTAATGATGCTGCTTTCAGGCGCAAGAGGCAGCGGTCAGCAGATAAGGCAATTGGCAGGCATGCGTGGACTAATGGCTAGACCTAAAAAGAAGATTACGGGTGAGATAGGAGAGATAATAGAAACTCCTATAATGACAAATTTCCGTGAGGGGGTAAGTATGTTGGAATATTTTATCTCAACTCATGGGGCTAGAAAAGGTTTGGCAGATACAGCGTTGAAAACTGCAGAAGCAGGATACTTAACCAGGAGGTTGGTCGATGTAGCGCAGGATGTAGTTGTTACAAGCGAAGACTGCAGTACACTTAACGGCATAAGTGTTGCCGCTATTAAAGAAGGGGATAAAACTGTTGAATCACTTAAAGATAGAGTTGCAGGGAGAATAGCATTAGAAGATATAAAACTACCCTTGCTGGATGATATAATTGTTAAAGCAGGCGAGGAGATTACAGATGAAATGGCAGAAGTTATAGAGGAAGCAGGAGTAGAAAAGGTAATGATAAGGTCTGTTCTAACATGTGAGGCGGAGAAAGGGATTTGTGCCAAGTGTTATGGGAGGGATCTTACAACAAAAAAGCGAGTTAGGGTGGGAGAAGCTGTGGGAATTATTGCGGCTCAGTCCATAGGAGAACCAGGAACTCAACTTACCCTAAGAACTTTTCATATTGGGGGAACGGCTAGTAGAATAATCGGTGTCTCAAAAATAGCAGCCATTAGTGGTGGCATTGTTAAATTTCACGGAATAAGGACGGTGGTTGATAAAAATAATAATACAGTAGTTATTAACAGAAATGGAGAAATAGCAGTAGAAGATGCAGAAGAAAGGGAATTAGAAAGGTCTAATATGCCTTTAGGCAGTACACTTAGGGTTAAAGATAATGATACAGTGAAAAGAAAGACTGTATTAGCTGAGTGGGACCCATATACCTTGCCCATCGTTTCTGTAGTGAGTGGGAGAGTAAAATTTGTTGATATAATTGAAGGTATTACAATGAAAACCGAAGTAGATAAGGTAACTGGGAAGAAAGAAAGGGTACTTACCGATTACAGAAGCGCAGGGATGCATCCACAAATATTAATACAAGCCAAGGATGAGCAAGTGTTAAATTACCATAGTATTCCAAGTGGAGCGCATCTAATGGTTAAAGAAGGAGATCAAGTTTTAGTAGGAGATTTATTGGCAAAGACGACAAGGGAAAGGAGCAAAACTAGAGATATTACGGGAGGACTGCCAAGGATTGCTGAGCTCTTTGAAGCGAGGAGACCTAAGAATTCTGCTATAGTGACTGAGATAGATGGAATAGTAGATGAACCTGTGGGACTTAAGAAGAATATGCGTAGAATAACTGTGACAGCAGATAATGGTGATGAAAAAGAATATCTTATTCCTCATGCTAAGCATTTGATTGTTTATAAGGGCGATAGGGTAAAAGCAGGTGATCAGCTTACAGATGGATCTGTGATTCTTGATGAAATATTGAGAATAGAGGGCGATAGGAGATTACAGGAGTATTTATTAAATGAAGTTCAAGAAGTTTATCGGCTGCAAGGCGTTTATATCAATGATAAGCATATAGGATTAATTGTGAGACAGATGCTTAAAAAGGTCAGCATAGAGGATAGTGGAGACACTAATTTTTTAGCTGGAGAACAAGTGGATAAAGTTGTTTTTAAAAAAGAGAATGAGAGGGTAGTTGAGGAAAACAAAAAACCTGCTAGCGCGATACCAGTTCTTCAGGGAATTACAAGAGCGTCTATAAATACAGAGAGTTTTATATCAGCTGCTTCGTTTCAGGAAACCACACGAGTTTTAACCAAAGCTGCTGTTTTTTCTAAGGTAGATAGATTATCTGGGTTAAAAGAAAATGTAATAATTGGACGTTTAATTCCCGCTGGTACAGGGTGGGCTGACTATAGGAATATAACATTAATGGGGACAGAATTATCCGATAAAAAGGATATGGAAGAGGCTAAAGATAATAGTACAGTAGATGAGGTACAAGCTTAGGAAAGGGGATAAATATGCCAAGATTGTCACAGTTGATAAAAAAAAGCAGGAAAAAGAATACAAAGAAAACATCTACTCCTGCCTTAAAGGGTTCTCCTCAAAAACGAGGAGTATGTACTAGAGTATACACAGTGACCCCTAAGAAACCAAATTCGGCATTAAGAAAAGTAGCTAGAGTGAGATTAACAAGTGGCCTAGAGGTTACAGCTTATATTCCTGGAATAGGACATAATCTACAGGAGCATTCGATTGTGTTAATTAGAGGTGGAAGCGTCTCAGATCTTCCAGGTGTTAGGTACCACATAGTTAGAGGGACTTTAGATACTACGGGGGTTACAGATAGGAAGAAAAGTAGATCTAAGTACGGCACAAAAAAGGCAAAGTAAAGGAGACATGTAATGCCTAGAAAGGGGAGGGTTACAAAAAGGACAATAACACCAGATCCTAAATACAATGACCAAATAGTAGCTAAATTTGTAAATTGCATTATGAGAAGAGGTAAAAAAAGTTTGGCTGAATCTATATTTTATGATTCTTTAGATATTATAAATAAGAGTACAAAAAAAGATTCTTTGGAAGTATTCAAGCAAGCTCTTGATAATGTAAAACCAGTTTTAGAGGTTAAGGCCAGAAGAATTGGAGGTGCTACATATCAAGTACCTATAGAGGTTAGCTCTGACAGGAGAACAAGTTTGGCTATGCGCTGGATTATAAATTATGCTAAGGCAAGAAAAGGCAAAACAATGGGAGAAAAATTGGCGCAAGAAATTATAGATGCGTCTAAAGGCGAAGGGACTTCCATAAAAAAGAAAGAAGACGTCCATAAAATGGCAGAAGCTAATAAAGCTTTTGCGCATTATAGATAATGTGATATAATCCGTGCTCATTTTTAAAAAGGAGGGTAGGAGAATGGCAAAGGAGAAATTTGAGAGGACAAAGCCGCATATAAACATAGGAACAATAGGGCATGTAGATCATGGGAAGACAACATTAACATCAGCAATAACAAAGATACTAAGCAAGAAGGGGTTAGCAGCAGCAAAGGAATTTGATGAGATAGATAATGCGCCTGAGGAACAAGAAAGAGGAGTAACGATAAATGTACATCATGCAGAATACGAGACAGAGAACAGACACTATGCGCATGTAGATTGTCCGGGACATGCAGATTATATAAAGAATATGATAACAGGAGCGGCACAGATGGACGGAGCAGTGCTGGTAGTAAGTGCAGCAGATGGACCAATGCCGCAGACAAGAGAGCACATATTATTAGCAAGGCAGGTAGGAGTGCCATCACTGGTGGTATTTTTAAACAAGGCGGATCAAGTAGATGATAAGGAGCTGTTGGAATTAGTAGAACTAGAGGTAAGGGAGTTATTGACGAAGTATGAGTTTCCTGGAGACGATATACCAGTGATAACAGGCTCAGCATTAGCGGCAATGGATTGTGGATGCGGGAAGGAAGAATGTGAGAAGTGCAAACCAGTACTGGAGTTATTAAAGCAGATGGATGAATATATCCCGTTACCAAAAAGAGAGATAGATAGGCCGTTTTTGATGGCAATAGAGGATGTATTTACGATAACAGGAAGAGGAACAGTAGGGACTGGAAGAGTAGAGAGAGGAGTAGTAAAGGTAGGAGAGAGTGTAGAAATAGTGGGATTAAAAGAGACAAAGAAGACTGTAGTAACAGGAGTAGAGATGTTTAGGAAGTTGTTGGATCAAGGACAAGCAGGAGATAATGTAGGAGTATTGTTGAGAGGAATAGAGAGAAATGATATAGAGAGAGGGCAAGTATTGGCAAAGCCTGGGACAATAACTCCGCACACACAATTTAAGGCAAAGATATATATATTGAAGAAAGAAGAAGGAGGAAGGCATACGCCATTCTTCAAGGGATACAGGCCGCAGTTTTATTTTCGGACAACAGATGTAACAGGCACAACAAAGTTAGCCGAAGGAGTAGAGATGGTAATGCCAGGAGACAATGTAGATTTAGAGGTAGAATTAATAGCGCCGATAGCAATGGAAGATGGGTTGAGATTTGCGATAAGAGAGGGAGGAAGGACAGTAGGTGCTGGTGTTGTATCTAAAATTATTAAGTAGGGGTCGAATTTATCCGACTTTCTGAATTTAAGGATAGCGAAATGCCAAAGGAAAAGATAAGAGTAAGGTTAAAAGCCAATGACCACAGATTGCTTGACCAATCTGTTAAGGAAATAGTTAAAACGGTTGAGAAAACAGGCGCTGTTGTTATAGGTCCGATTCCATTACCTACAGGGAAAGAAAGATTTACAGTACTGAGATCACCTCATGTTGATAAAAAATCGCGGGAACAGTTTGAAATAAGAACACACAAAAGGCTGATAGATATTATAAATCCAACTCCTAAGACCGTGGATGCATTGATGAAGCTTGACTTACCGTCCGGGGTTGATGCTGAGGTTAAATTATAGGAGATTGTGATGTTATCTGGATTAATAGGTAAAAAAGTAGGAATGACGCAGATTTTTGGAAATATGGGAGAAGTTGTACCCGTTACTTTGATTGAAGCTGGACCCTGTGTTGTTTTGCAAAAAAAGATATCAGATCAAGAAGGATATGATGCTGTTCAGTTAGGCTATGAGGATATAAAGGAAAAGAAATTAACAAAATCTTTAAAGGCTAAATTCAGCAAGGTAAAAGTAAAGCCTAAGAGATATATAAGAGAATTCAGGGTAAGTAATACTGAGGATTATAAAGTGGGACAGGAACTAAATGTTGATATTTTCGAAGAAGGAAGCTTTGTTGATGTATGTGGAACCTCCAAAGGAAAGGGGTTTGCTGGTGTAATAAAACGGTGGGGATTTAAAGGAGGACCAAAGTCTCATGGTTCAAGGTTTCACAGAGCTCCCGGATCCATAGGCGCCAGCGCTTCTCCTTCGCGTGTATTTAAAGGACAGAAATTGCCGGGACAGATGGGAAACAAGAGAGTTACTATACAAAGTCTCGAAATTGTGCGGTTGGATAAGGAGAAAAATTTATTAGTTATAAAGGGGGCTATCCCCGGAGCGAGTAAAGGAATTGTGACAATAGAAAAGGCTGAGAAGAAGAGTTAATTATTATGGTATCTATTAAAGTATATAGTATTGACAAGAAAGAATCAGAAGAACTGAAGTTAGATAATAAAATATTTGATAAAAAGGTTAATGAACCAGTTTTGCAGCAAGCAGTGAGAATGTATCTGGCAAACAGGAGAAAAGGTTCTGCTAATACGAAGACAAGGGGTGAAGTTAGAGGAGGAGGCGCAAAACCTTGGAAACAAAAAGGAACAGGTAGAGCTCGCGCAGGGAGTAATTCCTCTCCTCTGTGGAGAAAAGGCGGCGTTACTTTTGGTCCGAAGCCAAGAGACTTTCATTACTCTATTCCGCAAAAAGTAAAGGATTTGGCCCTAAGGTCTGCAGTGAATGTCAAATATAGGGATAATCAGATAATGCTGATAGATAGCCTTGTTGTTAAAAGCGGAAAGACAAAGGATGCAGCCAGTGTTTTCTCTAAGTTTTGTCCTGATGCAAGGGTTTTGGTTATAAAAGACAAAATAGATAAGAGCACAGCCAGAGCTATTAGGAATTTGCCGGATATAAGAGTAGCAGGTTCAGCGAGTGTTAATACATATGATATTTTAGCTCATGATATTTTATTTAGTGATAAAGATAGCTTTGCTAATTTTTCAAATAGGATGATGAGTAAGGCATGAAAAGCATATACGAAGTTATAAAGGGTCCATGGATTACGGAAAAAGGTACTGGTCTTGGCGAGAAACAGAACAAATATGTTTTTAAAGTATGTCCTAATGCAAATAAAATTGAAATCAGAAATGCAATAGAGCAGATATTTAATGTAAAGATAGAGAAGGTCAATACCATAAGACTGCAGGGTAAAAAGAAAAAGGTCAGGCTTGTTGAGGGAAAAACGCCGGATTGGAAGAAGGCTGTTATAACGCTTAAGGAAGGCAATAAAATAGAGTTTGTTTAAAGAATAATTATGGCAATAAAAAAACATAAACCGACAACTAAAAGCAGAAGATTTGCGGTGCTACCGGCATTTGATGAAATCACAAAAGGCAAGCCGGAAAAGAGTCTAACTGTCTCATTGAATAAAAAGAGTGGACGCAATGTTAGAGGTAAGATTACTGTAAGACACAGAGGTGGCGGACATAAACGAAAATACCGCATTATTGATTTTATAAGAAGCAAAAAAGATATAGAGGGGAAAATAGTTTCGATTGAGTACGATCCAAATAGAACAAGCAGAATTGCTCTAACTCAATATCCTGATGGTGAAAAGAAATATATAATCGCACCAGCAGAAATTAAGGTTGGGGACAAGATTATAACCTGTAAAAAGGGGGAAATAAAAACAGGTAATAATTTGCCTTTAAGAAATATACCTGCAGGGACTTTAATTCATAATGTGCAATTATATAAGAATAAAGCTGGTCAATTAGCGCGTAGTGCTGGAGCCAGTGCTCAGTTAATGGCAAAAGAGGGAAACTATGCTCATGTAAAACTTCCATCAGGAGAGGTTAGAGCTATTTTCCTGGATTGCATGGCTACTATTGGGCAAGTTGGTAATATTGACCATGAAAGCATATCAAGTGGTAAAGCGGGTCGGAGCCGCTGGTTAGGTCGACGTCCAAAGGTGCGAGGCGTTGCTATGAATCCTGTTGATCATCCTCTTGGAGGCGGAGAGGGAAAGAGTGCAGGAGGAAGACATCCTGTTTCGCCGTGGGGACAGCCTGCTAAAGGATTTAAAACAAGGAAAAAACGTAAAGAGTCGGATAAATATATTATAAAACATAGGAAATAATTATAAAAAATGTCTAGATCAATTAAAAAAGGGCCATATTTAGACCAAAGACTGGTAAAGAAAATAGAAGAAGCTAAAAAGTCCGGCAATAAGAAGGTTATCCAAACATGGTCGCGTAGTTGTACTATTACTCCAGATTTTGTTGGTCAAACCATTGCGGTACACAATGGGATGAAATTTATACCCATATACATAACAGAAAATATGGTAGGACACAAGCTGGGCGAATTTGCCCATACACGGATATTTCGCGCACATAGTGGACAAAGATCTAAAATAGAGAAAGAAGAAAAAGGATTGAAGAAGGGATAATAAAGATATCATGTATGCAAGAGCAAAAGCACGATTTATCCATGCATCTCCCAGGAAGTTAAGGGATGTGGTAAATCTTATTAGAGGCAGAGACGTAACTAAAGCACTCAATATCCTTAAACTTGTTTCAAGGACATCTATTCCTGTTGAAAAAGTTTTACGCTCAGCAGTAGCAAATGCTGTGCAATTAACAGATATAAACGAGGAAGATTTATATATCTCCAAGATTACAGTTGATATAGGCCCTGTTATGAAGAGATTTAGGGCTGCACCAATGGGGCGGGCAGTAAAAATAAGAAAAAGGACAAGTCATATTAATATAGTATTGCAAGATAAAATTAAAAAGAAAGTACCAGTATCAAAGAATAAGCAATCCAGGGAAGAGGGATCTTCTGATAAAATATTAAAAACTAAAGAGTTAGAAAAAGGAATATAGAATGGGACAAAAGGTTAATCCAATAGGATTTAGATTAGGGGGGATAAAAACCTCTCAGTCATGTTGGATTGCGAAGAAAAATTATGCGTCTCTTATTGCAGAGGATGTACATATTCGTAAATATATCAAGAAGAATTTAGAACATGCAGGTGTAGCTGATATAGAAATTCGAAGGTCGTTAGGAAAGGCAATTGTGAATCTTCATACTGCAAGACCAGGAGTTATTATTGGTAGAAAAGGCACTGAAATTGATCGATTAAGAGAGAGCTTGGAAAAGATGACAAACAAGCAGATTGTTATAAACATTATAGAAATTGAGAATCCAGCTATAAATGCACAATTAGTTGCAGCAGGGGTAACTGTACAGTTGGTAAAGAGGGTTCCGTTCAGAAGAGCAATGAGAAGAGCTGTCAGTTTAGCAATGCAGTTTGGGGCACAAGGCATGAAAATAGTTTGTTCCGGGCGTCTAGGGGGAGCTGAAATAGCACGAAGGGAATCAATGAAGGATGGTAAGATACCTCTGCATACCTTAAGAGCTGATATAGATTATGGGTTTGCAGAAGCACATACTACATATGGGATAATAGGTGTGAAGGTGTGGGTATACAAAGGGGAGATTATATAAGATGGCATTAATTCCCAAACGCGTCAAACATAGAAAGACGCACAGAGGACGTATGCAGGGAATCTCCGGAAGAGGACATAGTACAAGTTTTGGAGAATATGGTTTAAAAGCTTTAGAATGTGCATGGATAACTAGCCGTCAGCTTGAAGCCGCAAGAGTTGCAATGACAAGATATATTAAACGTGGTGGAAAAGTTTGGATAAGAGTAGTTGCTGACAAGCCTGTAACAAAGAAACCGGCTGAAACTAGGATGGGAAAGGGAAAAGGAGCGCCTGAGTATTGGGTTTCAGTAATCAAGCCTGGTAGAGTTTTATTTGAACTAAGCGGTATTTCAGAAGATTTAGCACGTGAGGCTATGAAACTTGCAGCAACAAAACTGCCCATAAAAACACGATTTATAGTCAGAGGAAAACTAGGTGTAACATCATAATGAAGATTAATAAGTTTAGAGATATGACGAATATAGAACTAGATCAAGACCTCATTAATCTGAAACAGGAAATATTTAATTTAAATGTTCGTTCAGCTACAGGGCAATTGGAAGATCCAAAAAGGATTGGACGATTAAGAAAGGATATAGCAAGGATTAAAACTGTGCTAAGAGAGAGACAGATAGAGGAAGAGAAAAGTGAGAGAGATTCAAAAGAGAAAGACTAAAGCAGGTATTGTGGTTAGTGATAAAATGGATAAGACAGTTGTCGTTTTAGTAGAAAGACTGGTTTTGCATTCACTTTATAAGCGAAGAGTAAAAAAACTTAGTAGGTTTAAGGCACACGATAAAGATAATTCTGTACATATAGGAGATAAAGTGGAAATTAAGGAAACCAGACCGCTAAGTAAAGATAAAAGATGGTATATTTCAAAAATTATAGAGCGAGCTAGTAGCTAATATGATACAAGCACAAACAGTCCTTAACGTAGCTGATAATTCAGGAGCAAAGAAGTTGATGTGCTTTAAGGTATTAGGAGGCACACGTAGAAGGTATGCCAGAATAGGTGATATTGTAGTAGCATCTGTGAAGGAGTCAACTGCTGAGGGGGCTGTTAAAAAGGGCGAGGTAGTAAAAGTTGTTATTGTGCGAACGAAGAAAGAGATTAGAAGAGAAGATGGTTCCTATATAAAGTTTGATAAGAACGCTGGTGTTATAATTGATGCACAGAGAAATCCAGTTGGAACAAGAATTTTTGGTCCAGTTGCAAGAGAATTACGAGATAAAGGTTTTTTAAAGATTATCTCATTGGCTCCGGAGGTTATTTAAGATGTCTAGAATTCGCAAGGGCGATCAGGTTGTGGTCATATCGGGAAAGGAGAAGGGGAAGACAGGGCGTGTTTTACGTGTGTTTCCCCAAAAACAGAGAGCTATTGTAGAGAGAGTGAATTTTGTTAAGAAGAATACAAAACCTTCACAGAAGAATCAAAAAGGTGGAATAATAGAAAAAGAGGCACCTCTGCATGTGTCTAATTTGTTATCGTATTGTATGCGATGTGAAAAAGGAGCAAGGATCGGATTCAAAATGCTGGAGAATAAAACCAAGGTGAGATATTGTAAACGTTGCAATGAGCTAATGGATAAGAGTTAGATGATAACCCGCTTGGGAAAAAAATATAAAGAAGACGTAGTATCCAAGATGATACAGAAGTTTGGGTACAAAAATAGACTGCAGGTCCCAAGGTTAGAAAAGATTGTGCTTAATGTCTGTCTAAAAGAGGCCATAGAGAATAAGAAAATTTTAGATAACGCATGTCTGGAATTGGGAGCAATAACAGGACAAAAGCCAATTATTACAAAGGCAAAGAAGTCTATTGCAGGATTTAAGCTCAGGGCAAAGATGTCAATAGGAGCTAAAGTAACTCTACGGGGAGATAGAATGTATGAATTCCTTGACCGCTTGTTGAATATAGCTTTGCCACGCATAAGAGATTTTAGAGGAGTTTCTTCAAACTCTTTTGATGTTAAAGGAAATTACACATTGGGTGTCAAAGAACAGACTATATTTCCAGAGATAGATGTTGATAAGATAGAAAAGGTTCATGGACTAGATGTTACGATTGTTACCAGCGCGAAAACTCCTGATGAAGGAAGAGAACTGTTGGGATTATTGGGTATGCCTTTTACCAGAAATGATACATAAAAAGGAAAAAGAGATATGGCGAGAAAAGCGCTTATAGCAAAAGCCAAAAGAGAACCAAAGTACAAAGTGCGGAAATATAATAGGTGTAATTTGTGTGGAAGACCACGGGGATATATAAGGAAATTCGGATTATGTAGAATATGTTTTAGAAAATTGGCTCTGAGTGGGAAACTTCCCGGAGTTATAAAAGCTAGTTGGTAATTTAGGAGAATAAAGATGCCTGTAACAGATCCAATATCAGATATGCTTACGTCGATTAGAAATGCTTATATGGTTAATAAAGGTCATTTATTTATATCAGCCTCTACATTGAAGGCGGATATAATAAGTATTCTGAAAAAAGAGGGGTTCATTCAAGATTATAAAGTTGTTGCCAACAATAATCATAAAATTATAGAAATAGATCTGCGCTATGATAAAAAAGAACCTATGGTAAGAGGTTTAAAAAGAATAAGCAAACCAAGTCTGCGTGTATATGTGCCTGTTTCTAAAATCCCTAGAGTAAAAAGAGGGGCAGGAATAGCTATCTTATCCACTTCAGAAGGCATAATGACTGATAAAGAATGTCGGGAAAAGAAAATTGGAGGAGAAGTTCTTTGTTATGCATGGTAGGAGGAAATGGTGTCTAGAATAGGAAGTATGCCAATAAATATCCCAGAAGGGGTTAAAGTAGATATAAACGAGAAGCTGGTTAAGGTTAGCGGGCCTAAAGGTGCTCTGGAACATAAGTTAGATGCAGAGGTGTCTGCAGTTGTAGAGGATAACAAGATTATTGTAAAGAGAGCATCAGATAGAAAATTAGCAAGGGCAAAACATGGATTAAATAGAGCTTTAATTTTCAATATAGTGATAGGAGTAACTACTGGGTTTGAAAAAAATCTGGAAATCAAAGGAGTGGGATACAGAGCTCAAGTACAGGGGCAGAAGCTGCAGCTGCAATTAGGATTTTCCCATCCAGTAATATATGAGTTTCCATCAAATATAGAGATCGAAGTAAGGAAAAATAATCAGATTGCAGTGAAAGGAATTGATAAACAGCTGGTAGGCGAGGTGGCTGTCACAATTAGGAATATGAGAAAGCCTGAGCCATATAAAGGAAAGGGGATTCGCTATTTGGGCGAGTACATTAAACACAAGGTTGGTAAGACAGCTACAACTGGTGTGGAGGCATAAAGGATATTACTGATGAAGTTAGAAGGTAGAGCTAAAAGACATAAAAGAATAAGAAAAAAAGTTATTGGTACAGTTCAAAGGCCAAGATTGAGTGTATTTAGAAGCCTGAAGCACATATATGTTCAATTGGTTGATGATGAGAATGAGAAGACAATACTTTCAGTGTCAACTCGTTCAAAAGACTGTAGGGGGAAAATAAAGTATGGAGGAAACATAGTAGCAGCAGGAGTTGTAGGAAAGATGCTTGGGGAGATTGCATTAAATAATAAGATTACAAATGTTGTATTTGATAAGGGTGGATATTTATATCATGGCCGCATAAAGGTACTAGCAGACGTAGCTAGGGAGGCTGGGCTTAAGTTTTAGTGTAAGGAGGGAACAAGTTTGGTAGAAAGCAGAAGAAGAATAAAAGAGGATGTAAGTGCTCAAGAACTGATGGAACGGGTTGTGAATGTAAATAGAGTTGGTAAGGTTGTAAAAGGAGGAAGAAGATTTGGCTTTAGTAGTCTTGCTGTAGTAGGTGATGGAAATGGAAGAGTGGGATATGGCATAGGTAAGGCAAATGCAGTACCTGAGTCAATAAAAAAGGCGATCGGATCAGCAAAGAAGAATATGGCAGATATTTTAATTGTGGATACAACAATCCCGTTTGAAATAATAGGTCATTATGGTGCAGCAAGAATTATGTTAAAACCTGCTTCAAAGGGAACAGGTGTAATTGCAGGAAGCGCGGTTAGGGCTGTGTTAGAGGCTGTTGGCATTCAAAATGCTTTAACAAAATGTCTTGGATCAAATAATCCGATAAATGTTGTTAGAGCAACAATCGAAGGTTTGAAAAATATATCAGAGATTTATAAGTTATCAAAGAAAAGGCGCAAATAAATGATATTAGGCAATTTGAAACTTCCTAAGGGTGCTAAGAAGAGGAAAAAAATAGTTGGGCGTGGTAATGGGTCTGGTCATGGGAAAACTGCTTGTAGAGGGAATAAGGGGCAGAGGTCAAGATCTGGCGGTGGGGTCAGACGTGGTTTTGAAGGTGGTCAAATGCCTCTATATCGTAGAGTGCCAAAAAGAGGATTTACAAGTCGCTCAAAGGAGAATATATCAGTTATAAATATAGAGAAATTAAATTGTTTTAAGGATGGTTCGGTTGTGAATCTTGAGAGTCTTATGGAAAAAGGGATGTTAAAGTCTCAGAACGCTTTAGTCAAAATTTTAGGTATGGGAGAGTTAAAGAAAAAGTTAAAGGTAAGAGCGCATAGCTTTAGTAAGAGTGCTACCCAGAAGATTATAGATGCTGGAGGAACTACAGGGGTTATATAATGCTATCAGGATTTCGAGATATATTTAGAATACCAGAATTAAAGAAAAGGGTTCTGTTTACTTTAGCGATTATCGCTGTTTTTAGAATAGGTGCATTTGTCCCGACGCCAGGCATAGATACTAGTGCATTAGTTAAATATTTTGCCAGCATGCAGGGAACTCTCTTCGGAATGGCAGATATGTTTTCGGGAGGAGCCCTGCGAAAACTGTCTATATTTGCCTTGGGCATAATGCCATATATCAGTGCGTCAATTATAATGCAATTACTGACTCCAGTAATTCCTTATTTAGAAAAATTGTCAAAAGAAGGAGATTTTGGACGAAAAAAGATAACTCAGTATACCAGATATGGAACAATAGTAGTGAGTATAATTCAATCTATTGGTATTAGCTTGTGGCTGTCTAATCCACATAGTTTTGGGGGATTAGTAATAGTTCCTAATCCTGGAATTTACTTTCATTTTATAGTTGTAATAACCCTTACTACAGGAACAGTGTTCATTATGTGGCTGGGAGAACAGATAACTGAACGCGGTATAGGAAATGGAATATCACTTATAATTTTTGCAGGAATTGTTGCTGGAATGCCTGGAGATCTGGGAAGAACTTATAGGTTGTTTGATGCTGGGCAGATGAGGTTCTTTTCATTAATATTTCTCATGGCAATTATGATTGCAGTTATTGCAGCAGTGGTCTTAATTACGCAGGGATATAGAAAGATACCTGTTCAATATGCAAAGCGTATTGTTGGAAGAAAAATGTATGGAGGACAGAGTACACACATTCCTTTGCGTGTAAACCAGGCAGGAGTGATCCCGATTATATTTGCGGTTTCTATTATGATGTTTCCACAGACAATAATGACTTTTTTACCAGGCAAAAGTTCTATAATTGGGACGATTGTTTCCTATTTTTCGATGAATCAATGGCCTGGTATGATAATGTATGTTGTTCTAATTATATTATTCACATACTTTTACACAGCTATTACTTTTAATCCTGTGGAAATGGCTGATAATATGAAGAAATATGGGGGTTTTGTTCCTGGGATAAGACCTGGCAAACCAACTGCTGAATATTTTGACAGGATAATGACAAAAATTGCTTTTGCAGGAGGTATATTTTTAGGGGCTATAGCAATCTTGCCAACCTTGCTGACAAAGTGGATGAATATTCCGTTCTACTTTGGAGGAACTTCGCTTTTAATAGTTGTCGGGGTTGCTCTGGATACAATGAAGCAGGTAGAATCACACCTGTTAATGAGACATTATGAAGGATTTATGAAAAAGGGTAAACTGAGAGCACGATATTAGAGAGGTAATAAGGAGAGTATGTATATAATTCTATTAGGGGCTCCAGGGGCAGGGAAAGGAACACTGGCTAAAATGATTGAGGGGAAATTTGACATACCCCATCTATCTACAGGAGATATTCTTAGGGATAATGTTAATAGGAAAACTTCTGTGGGAAATCAAGCTAAAGACTATATGGATAATGGGAAACTAGTTCCTGATGACATTATGATACAAATGGTAAAAGGAAGAGTTCTCGAAGAAGATTGTAAAACAGGTTTTGTGTTGGATGGCTTCCCAAGAACTATAAAACAAGCAGAAGCCCTGAGATTGATATTTAATGAACTCGATATAAAGATTGATGCGATTTTTAATTTGGAAGTATCTCCAAAGACAATTATAGAAAGGCTTTCTGGGAGAAGGACGTGTAGGAATTGTGGGGCAATTTATCATATTAAGAACATTCCTCCTAAGGATGAGGGTAAGTGTGATAAGTGTGGTGATAGATTGTATCAGCGTGACGATGATAAAAAAGATGTTGTGAAAGAGAGATTGATAGTGTATAAGGCACAAACAAAAAAAATAATCTCATATTATGAAAAGCAAAGCTCATTCTGTGAGATTGATGCTAATAGAAAGGCTGATGAAATGTTCATGGAAGTCTGTAAAAGCTTAGGAAGAAAGAGTAGAAATGGCTAAAGAAGAAGCAATAGAAGTAAAAGGTAAAGTAGTAGATACGTTGCCTAATACAATGTTCAGAGTGGAATTAGAAAACGGGCATAAAGTACTGGCTCATCTTGGGGGTAAGATGAGGGTACGGTATATAAAAATTCTTTCAGGAGACGAAGTAACTGTTGAACTTTCCCCTTATGATTTGACAAGAGGACGAATCGTATACAGGTTTAAATAATTATGAAAGTAAGAGTTTCAGTTAAGAGAATGTGTGACAAGTGTAAGGTAGTAAAAAGAGGTCGTGTTCTCAGGATTATTTGTAGAAACCCAAAACATAAACAGAGACAGAAGTAGAAAGAGTAGATAGGAATAGAATGGCTAGAATTCATGGTGTAGATCTGCCAAAAGATAAGAAGGTTCTAATAGGATTGACGTATATTTATGGTATAGGTAAGGCGTTATCCGGTAAGATCCTGAAGATTGTGAATGTTTCTCCAGATAAGCGAGTAAAAGATTTGACAGAAGATGAAATAAGTAAGATTGCCTCTATAATGCAGGAAGGTTACGAAATAGAAGGTGCCTTGCGTCGCAATGTGGCTTCTCATATTAGAAGGTTAATTGATATAGGCTCATACAGAGGCACAAGACATCGCAAAAATTTGCCGCTCAGAGGCCAAAGGACAAAGACAAATGCAAGAACTAGAAAGGGGCCCAAAAAGATAATGGTAAAGGCTAGACAGAAAGAGTCTAAACCTGCATGATTGCTTAGGAGCAAATAATGGCTAATGTGAAGAAAAAGACTAAGAAATCCGCTAAGAAAACAACTAAGAATGTTCCTTCTGGAACTGTTTACATCCAGGCAACGTTCAATAATACAATAGTTACTATAACAGATCCTTCAGGTAATGTTGTATCGTGGGCAAGTGCTGGAAGTTGTGGCTTTTCAGGTTCAAGAAAAAGCACGCCATTTGCAGCACAAGTAACTGCGGCGGCAGCTGCGCAGAAAGCCATTTCATGTGGAATGAGACAGATTGAGGTTTATGTAAAGGGGCCTGGAAGTGGTAGAGAAACAGCAATAAGGGCTCTCCAGTCAGCAGGATTAGTAATAAATTTGATAAGGGATGTAACACCCATACCACATAATGGGTGCAGGCCACCTAAGAGAAGAAGAGTATAAATAGCAGGAGGTTATAGATTTGGGTAGATATATTGGGCCAGTTTGTAGATTGTGCAAGAGAGAGGGAGAAAAGTTGTTTTTGAAAGGCAGAGTTTGCAATACGGAAAAATGTGCATTGGAGAAAGGAAATGCTGCGCTAGGTAAGCGTGTTCAGAGAAAACGGAAGATATCAGATTTTGGCTTAAGGTTAAGAGAAAAACAAAAAGCAAAGAGAATATACGGCGTTTTAGAGAAGCAGTTCAAAGGATATTATAAAATAGCTGCTAAGAGTAAGGGTGTAACAGGAGAGATATTGTTAGAGTTATTAGAGAGACGTTTAGATAATGTTATTTTTCGCTGTGGTTTTGCAACAACTAGAAGAGAGTCTAGACAATTGATAGGCCATTGCCACTTTCTTGTAAATGGAAGGATTGTAAATATCCCATCATATTTGGTAGATCCTGACGATAAGATACAAATAAAAGCAAAAGATAAAAAATGCAAATTTTTTGAGGATATAATTGATCTAACAAAGGAAAAGGAGATGCCTTCTTGGTTGGAAGTTGATAGTAAAGAATTTACAGTGAATGTAGCGAAAATTCCATCTCGTGAAGAAATAGCAGTGCCTTTAAAAGAACAACTGATTGTTGAATTGTATTCAAAATAAATTGAGGATTTGGAAAAGGAGAAGAATATGCCTTTAACGTTAAAAAATTTTGAGATGCCAAAGAGACTAGAATGTGATGATAAAGTGTCTAATAATACATTTGGGAGATTTATAATAGAACCTTTTGAGCGTGGTTTTGGTACAACCATAGGTAATGCGCTTCGTAGAGTTATGCTTTCTTCGTTAGAAGGTACGGCTGCTAAAGCTGTCAGAATAAAAAATGTTCTTCATGAATTTTCTACAATAAAGGATGTGAAAGAGGATGTTGTTGAGATAATTTTGAATTTAAAACAGTTAATTGTAAAGAGTTCTGGGGATTCTCCTAAGGTACTGGCTCTTAAGGTGAAAGGTGCTAAAGAGGTAAAAGCGTCTAATATTAAAGTAAGCAGTGGAGTAGAGATTATTAATCCGAATTTACATATAGCTACGCTCAATAAAAATGGCGAGCTGGATATGGAGATTCATGTTGCTAAAGGAAGAGGATACATAACCGCAGAAGAAAATAAAGAAGAAAAACAACCAGTAGATTTAATAAGCATTGATTCATTCTTTTCACCGGTAAAGCGGGTGAGTTATTCTGTGGAAAATGCAAGAGTTGGACAGCGAACAAATTATGATAAACTAATCTTGGAAGTACGGACAGATGGAACTATTTCTCCATATGATGCTATTGTTTCTGCTGCGGAGATTATTAATGAGCATTTAATGTTGTTTATAGCCCCTGAAAAGATGAAGGCTGAAGAAGTGGAGAAGATTAGTGAAGAGGAGAAGATGAAAGATAGGTACTTAAATCAGAACATAAACGAGTTAGAGTTGTCTGTTAGAGCGTCGAATTGTCTGAGAGCAGCAAATATTAAGACAATTTCAGAGCTTGTACAAAAGACAGAATCCAAAATGCTTAAATATAGAAATTTCGGAAAAAAATCTTTAAATGAAATAAGGGCTATTTTGAATAAGATGGGGTTAGATTTTAAGGGCAAGTCAGAAGTCTCAAGTGACTCGAAAGAAGAGAAAAAAGAAGAAAAATCAAAAACTCAAACTAAAAAGAAGAAATAGAAAGAATGCGGCATAGAAAAGCAGGTAGGAAATTAGGTCGGACCTCAAGTCATAGAAAAGCACTCTTTAAGAATTTATTATGTTCTCTGTTTGAGTATGAGAAAATAAAAACAACAGAGGCAAAAGGTAAAGAGATTAAGAGATTAGGTGATAAATTAGTCAGCTTAGCAAAAAGAGGGGATTTACATGCTAGGCGTATAGCAGCAGCTACAATCGTTAATAAAAAAATATTAACAAAATTATTTAATAAAATAGCTCCAGAACTTAAAGATAGACAAGGCGGGTATATACGTTTGATAAAAATAGGCACACGACTCGGAGACGCTGCTCCACAGGTTATTGTAGAAATTGTTAAGTAAAATCATTATCATTCCCGATTGATTCTTGCAGAGGAAATGACATCATGTCGATAAAAATTATTCTTGATAAATGCACAGGTTGCAGGAAATGCATCCCTGCCTGTCCTTTTTCCGCTATAGAGGTAGTAGATAAAAAAGCTAAGATTCTGGATAATTGTACATTATGCGGAGCGTGTGTAGATGAATGCAGATTTGATGCAATAGTTTTGGAGAAAGAAGAGAAAAAAATATCAACTGATGAATATAAAGGGGTGTGGATTTTTGCGGAGCAAAGACATAATGAGCTTCAAACTGTAACACTGGAACTATTAAATGAGGCAAGGAAATTAGCAGATATATTGAAGGAAGAATTGTCAGTAGTTTTGCTTGGGAATAAAGTTGATAAAATTGCTCAGGGCCTGATATTCTTTGGCGCAGACAAGGTATACTTGGTAAGTGATTCTAATTTAGAATCTTACAAGAATAGTGTGTATACAGATGTTCTAGTGCATGTAGTTAATAAATATAAGCCGGAGATTTTTCTTATTGGTGCAACAACAATAGGTAGATCTTTAGCTCCAAGAGTAGCTACAAGGCTTCAGACTGGCCTAACAGCAGATTGTACAGGCCTAAGTATTGACTTGGATAAAAGATTATTGCTTCAAACTAGGCCTGCTTTTGGCGGCAATATCATGGCAACGATTATATGTCCTCAGCATCGTCCTCAGATGGCAACAGTTAGACCTAAAGTCTTCAAAAAGCCAGAGAAAAATCCTGATAGAAAAGGAGAGATAGTAAAAGTAGCCTTTGAGCTAAAGATTGATGATTTAGTAGCAAAGATTGTAGATACAATAGTAGTGGAATCTCAGGTAGTCGACCTGCAAGAAGCAGAAATCATTGTTTCTGGTGGACGAGGATTAGGTAAAGCTGAGAATTTTAGCTTAATAAGGGAACTTGCCATAAGTATTGGCGGAGCAGTAGGCGCCTCAAGAGCAACAGTTGATGCAGGATGGATACCTTCATATCATCAGGTAGGACAAACAGGAAAAACCGTACAGCCAAGATTATATATTGCATGTGGAATATCTGGAGCGGTTCAACATCTGGTTGGTATGCGTTCGTCTGATGTAATTGTAGCCATTAATAAAGATCCAGATGCCCCTATATTTCAGGTTGCAACCTATGGAATTGTTGCAAATCTCTTTGATATAGTTCCCGCTCTTACAAAGAAATTAAAACAAGTTTTATCTTGAAGCATAATCTAAATAACGCACTTTTCAAAACAAGATCCAAAATACTCTCAGGATTAAAGAAAATAAAGAATGTTTTATCCCCACATCTGGAACATGAGATTCTAGAAAAATTGGAAGAGCTCTTAATAACAGCTGATGTTGGAGTTGAAACAACGCAGAAGATCATACATAGTTTAGAAAATTCGATACATGCTATTGATAAAACTAATTTTCAGGCTATTTTGCATGCATTAGAAATAGAGTTACTAAAGGTTTTTGCTGTGAACAGTCAAAGAGAAATCCTCCCACAATTATCCCGCAAAAAACATGTAAATGTCATATTGGTCATTGGTGTAAATGGAGTTGGCAAGACAACCAGTGTTGTAAAAATCGCACATAGATATAAAAAGCAGGGAATAGAGGTTTTACTTGTTGCGGCAGACACCTTCAGAGCAGCAGCAAATGAGCAGATAGAAATATTAGCCAATAAAGTAGATTTAGAACTGATGAAGTCTCAATATGGAGCTGACCCTGCTTCTGTTTTGCATGATGGAATAATATCAGCAGAAAAAAACAGAAAGGACATTGTGTTAGTTGATACAGGGGGCAGATTGCATACAAAAATAAATTTAATGGAAGAGATGAAAAAGATGAACAGGGTAATCTGCAAAAATATACAACCAGCTAATATTGAAGTGTTATTGATAATAGACAGTACCGCAGGGCATAATGCTGTGTATCAGGCAAGAGCTTTTTCGGAGAATCTGGGGGCTACAGGTATAATGTTGACAAAGTTGGATGGCACAGCAAAAGGAGGCATAGTTGTTGCTATTGAGGACGAATTAAGAATACCTGTGAAACTTGTTGGCATAGGAGAAGGAATAGATGATATAGAGAAATTTGTGCCTGCTGACTTTGTAAGGGCATTATTGTATGAGTAACAAAGTAGTTAGATATCTTGAAACAATATTAATATTTCTGGCAATATTTAGTATATGGCCATCTATTTTTAGAATAGATAATATTTATTTTAAAGTTATCATGTATGTTTTTTTAATCATTATGATAATTGTGTTTTTCAAAAGAATAAAGAGAATCAAAACATATATGAGGGACTATTCGGATTTTAAAAAGAAAAGAGTAAAACATTCAAAGAAAAGCGATTGACTAGTATTTAAAATATATGTTAATATTCTGCAATGAAGAAGTATAAATTCGAAGTACGACAAAATTTAATCTTTTTTTTCTGTTGTATAACTCTGCTAATTGGAACGTCATTTTTTCCTGTTTATAGTAATAATTTAAATCTAGCCCAAATTTCAGAACAAGTAGATGAGCAATATATAAAAACTATAGTTTCTGATTTATCTAATCTTAAATCTAGAGTTCCTGGTTATCAAGGTAATGATAAAGCTTCAGAATATATAGAAAATATTTTTCGGGAGATTGGTCTTGAGAATGTAAAAAGCGAAGATTTCCAAGTAACAGTTCCTGTAGATAAAGGAGCTTCTCTAGTTATTTCTAATACCAAGAAAGAACTTCTGCTGTATTGTTTATGGCCAAATCTTATCAGGACTTCCACTCTTCCGTCAGCTGGTATAATGAGCCAAATAATTGATGGAAAAACAGGAAACCTTGAGAATCTTAACGGCAAGACTATTCATGATAAGGTTGTCTTACTTGATTTTAACTGTGGAAATAGATGGCTCAATATTTCAATGCTTGGAGCCAAGGCGTTTATTTTTATAGAGCCAGGGGATACAACGCGTGTTGAAGCTGAGAAGAAGTATCTAAATCTGCCACTAAATATACCAAGATATTGGATATCCAGGCAGGATGGTCTTTATCTCAGAAAATTAATAAAAGAAAGTGATGAGAGGTTATTAGATGTTCATCTTAAGGCAAAGATGGACTGGGAAAGAAAGATTACTAAAAATGTGATTGGATGGATTTCTGGCAATGATCCTGAACTCAAGAAAGAAGTTGTAGTTATAGAGACATATTATGACAGTATCTCTGTTGTGCCTTCTATAGCACCTGGAGCGGATAGTGCGTGTGGTATAGCCGCTCTTATTCAAATGGCAAAGATCCTCCATAACAACCCTCCTTCAAGAACAGTTCTGTTTTTAGCTACATCAGGGCATTTCTTAGAGCGACATGGGATAGACGCCTTTTTACAGGCCCACTGTAGACAGGAAGAGCCATTTAAAAGCAAGATTACAGACCCAATAGATATAAAGCTTTTCTTGTGTATGGATTTATCAAGCCACAATAATGAGCTGGTAATACGTCATGGTATTGATGGGACAACGAATCTTGGATATTTTGCTAGTTTTGGCAAAACATTTATGTCTTTTGCGACTGAAATTGGGAAAATATTCAGTAAATCCAGAGACGATGTTCTAATTAATGGCATTAGTCCGGAAAAGGGATTGAATATAGATTCAATAACTGCCGGGAAGATTAGTACGGACGCAGGTATAATAGGCGTCTGTGGGATTCCTGCGCTTTGTTTTATAACTGCGCATGACAGCAGAAGATTGGTAGATACTCCATTAGATAGAGTGGAAACTGTTGATTTCAAAAATCTCCTTACTCAGGTTAAGCATATTAGTTGCCTCTTCTATCTGGCATTGAATAAAAAGGATTTTTTTCCTGATGTTAGGGCTAAGTTTAAGGATAATTTATGTACTTTGAAAGGTAGAGTAGTAACTTTTGATCCTAGAAAAAGCTTTGTGCCTGATCAGCCTGTTGCAGGAGGATTAGCTGTTTTGAGAGTGCTTGGTAAAACTACGGAGGTAATTAAGGGCGTAAGACCAGAGTTGATAGAACTGACTGACGAGGATGGTTCGTTTGAAATATCCAGGTCAAAAGGGGGTGAATCACGATTAGAAGCATATGTTTTAGACTCTGAATCCGGGGATATAGTCTATGCTCCTGATATGGGTGTTTATGGAGATGAAATGTATCCAATAGAATTTAAAATAGATTGGAGACTTGTCGAACATACTATTGTTCTATTTCCATGTATAGCCACTAATGTCTATGAGTTATTAGATCCAAGGTATTTGGCACAACTTGATAATATTGATGTATTTGACGAAGGAAATAGTATTCCATCTTCATATGGATATTCATTTATAAAGGTCAAACCTTGGGATTGGACATCTTCTATAGAAACATACGGGGTGATTTATTCCTCTCCAAATACACGTATAAAGCTTGCTTTTGGAGCAGGCCCTCTTGGAATGCGTCTATTGTTGTTGAATTCAAAAGACGCGGAAAATAAAATTCATTCTGAAGGCGATGGGTTTTTGATATCTAAGGATGGAACAATCGGAAATACTTCATTTCAGGCAGCAAAGGATATGCTGCTTTTAAACCAGTTTAGAATGGAGAACCTGGGAAAATATGGAATATCGAATGATAGGCTTTGGTATTTACATAAGAAAGCTGAGCAAGCTCTGCAAGAAGCTAGTCAGGCTAAAGAGAATAAAAAATGGGATGAATTTATAAAGTATTCAAGAAGAGCAGTTGGAGTAGAATCCAGGGCGTATCCAGATGTAAAGGCTACGGCAAATGATGTAATAAAAGGGATTATCTTTTATCTTGCGCTTCTTATCCCATTTGCTTATTTTATGGAGCGTTTACTGTTTGGATTTGTAGATATCAAAAAGCAAATTGGTGGAGTAGCAGGCATATTTATCGCGATATATATGGTCATGCGTTTTGTTCATCCTGCATTTAAGTTGACAAATGCCCCAGAAATAATTCTCCTTGCATTCATTATAATGATGCTTTCTACGATTGTTTTATTGATAATAAGCTCTAAATTTGAAGAGCGAATGCAGAATTTAAAGCGAAAAATGACAAGGTCTTATGAAAGCGATGTTAGCAGAGCAAGTGCATCAGCTGCTGCATTCTCTTTGGGTATTTCTAATATGAAAAAGCGTAAGGTTAGAACTTTTTTAACCTCTACAACACTCATTCTTCTCACATTTACAGTGCTTTCATTCACGTCAGTAAAGTCATTTATGAAGTTTAATCAAGTTCCTAGGGATAATAAGCCTCTTTATGAAGGAGCCATGATAAGAGATCGGACTTGGAATCCGATAGAAGAACCTGCTTATGAATATATAAAGGCTGAATTCAAGGATATAGCTGATGTGTCTCCAAGGGCATGGTATATTCCTAATAAGGATTTTACTACAGGTAAGAGCTACATTAAGGTGAAGAATGGGAATAAATCTGCTTATGTACTTGGATTAGTTGGCTTAACTCCTCAAGAAGAAAGGATTACAGGTATTAGTAAGCACCTTAAGTATGGAGAATGGTTTAATAATAGGGATAAAGATGTATGTATTATTTCGGATAAGTTAGCAGGCTTAATATCGGTATCTTCAAAGGATGTAGGAGAAAGCTATATTCAGATGTTTGGGAATAAACTATTGGTTAAGGGAATATTTAATGCATCAGATATGTTTGATCTCAAGGATCTTGACGATGAGAGGTTGACCCCTGTTGATTTTATGATTACAGATCCTGAATCAATAAAGAAGTTTAAACAGCCAAAAGCTGAAAGGATGAGTATTGGAGGAGGAGGCACGTTAGAATCATTTAATCATTTAGAATATGAAAATGTTGTTATGATTCCGTACAAATTAGTGCAAGAGCTGGGAGGCACTATACAGTCAGTTGCGATTAAGTTTAATGAAGGTATAGATGTAAGAAAAAGCATAGAGGATTTTATATCCAGATTGGCAGTTACTCTTTTTGCAGGAATTGATGGAAAGGTTACAATATATAGTTCATTAGGACTTAGCTCATTGTCAGGTATGGGGAATTTGTTTATACCAATTCTCATTGCTTCTCTGATAGTCCTTAACACTATGATGGGATCTGTATATGAGAGATTTAAAGAGATTGGAATTTATTCCTCAGTTGGGCTGGCGCCTATTCATATTTCAGCCTTATTTATAGCAGAATCATGTGTATATGCGGTTTTGGGAGCTGTAGCAGGTTATTTGCTTGGACAGGTAGTAGCAAAGGTTTTAACTGTTTTTGACTTATTAGGTGGATTAACGCTGAATTATTCCTCTACTTCAGCAGTAGCTTCTACATTAATCGTAATGGCAACAGTGATTTTATCTACCGTCTATCCTGCTAGAAAGGCAGCGGAGCTTGCTGTCCCTGATGTAACTAGAAAATGGGAACTTCCTGAGCCAATAGGAAATAATTGGGAATTTGATTTTCCATTTACAGTGAGTGGCGCAGAAATTCTGGGGTTGAATGTGTTCTTAAAGAATTATTTTGCATCGTATGAAGAGGAGTCTGTGGGGGATTTCTATACAGACGGAGCGAATCTGTATGCTTTCAAGGAGAAAGAAGAAACAGGGTATGTATTAAAGACAAGAACATGGCTAGCGCCATTTGATCTAGGAGTAAGTCAGGATTTTCAGTTAAAAGCAATTCCTGCAGGAGAATACAATGTGTATAATATAAAGTTATTGATTGTGAGACTAAGCGGAGAAACAGGTACGTGGAAGAGATTAAACAGGCATTTTCTGGACACATTGAGAAAGCAGTTTCTTGTGTGGAGAACCATTAGCCCAGAGATAAAAAATGAATATAAAGAAGAAGGAGAGAAGCTGGAGTTAGGAAAAGGATAGATTATGGATAAAGAATTTGAACCTGAAGTAAAGCAGGAATCAGAAGAATTTCTAGACGGATTTAATGTAAAAACCATAATTGCTGGTATTTTTATCGGTCTTGTAATGTTGCCGGGATCTATTTATCTTGGCTTAATTACAGGTGGTATTATCCCAACTATGTGGGTGACCATGATCTTGTTTGTTGAAATAGCGAAAAGGTCATTTATTAAGCTAAAGAAACAAGAAATATACATAATTGGATATGTAGCAGCAACCTTGGTTGCTGCCGGCATGACAATGGGCGCAGCCAGTCTGGTTCTTCAGGGAGGTATATTTAGTGAAAAGATCTGGCAGCAGTATTTTATAAGAACTCCGCAAGCGCACTATTTTGGAATTGACAAATTAATTCCTTCATGGGTAGTCCCGTCTCCTGATTCAGGAGTTTTGGTGAAAAGGACATTTCTGGATTCTGCGTGGATAGTTCCATTACTGATTCTTGTTGGAAGCAATATCTTATTTAGGTTAACTCGGTTTGGTCTTGGATATGTTTTATTTAGAATAACTAATGATGTTGAAAAGCTAAAATTTCCAATGGCGCCAGTTATATCAGAGGGGGTTATGGCTCTTGAGGACATGAGCGCGAAAAAAGACAGCTTGCGCATGCAGGTATTTACCATTGCAGGTATGATAGGCATAGTCTATGGATTAATTTATGTTGTGATCCCGACTCTAACAGGACTTGTTGCAACAAAGCCTTTGATGTTAATCCCTATTCCTTGGGTTGATGCAACAGCTAAGATAAGCGGCTTTCTTCCAGGCGCTATATTGGGATCAATGACAGATCTTGGATTTCTCTTTGCTGGCTTTGTCTTGCCATTTTGGGTAATGGTAGGAGGGTTTATAGGCTCTGTTTTAGCCAATGTTGTTGGAAATCCTATACTGCACAAATTTGGATTGATTCCGCACTGGACATCAGGTATGGATGTAAGGCAAACAGTTATAGCAACAAAAATGGATTTCTGGATAAGTGTTATCATAGGGCTCGGTATTGTAGTAGCCCTTATAGGTATAGGCGGATTAGTAATGAGTTCAATAAAAAAGAAAAGAAGTCAAGGAGTTAATAAGGTAGTGGTAGATGATTACAGTCCTCCAAAGGGCAGAGGAGATATTCCTATATGGATGGCTCTAGGTATCTGGATATTTGCAACCATAGGATACATTTTGCTTTGCCATAAACTTGTTCCTAATTTTCCAGTATTATTATTAGTATTGTTTGGATTTATTCTAACGCCGCTTCTCTCATATATATCAGCAAGGCTTGTTGGCATAGCAGGTATGCCAGGTGGTATTTCATTCCCGTATCTTAGAGAGGGAATATTCATTAAGAGCGGATTTTCTGGAGTAGCTATATGGTTTGCACCAATACCATTTTTTAATGTAGGGGTGTATACTCAAAAATTCAAAGAACTTGAATTAACAAGAACAAAGCTGAGCAGTTTGATAAAGGCTGAACTGTTCTCTTTTGTTATTATGGCATTTTGTAGTTTCATTTTTTGGGAAGTAATATGGCGTATGGGTCCGATTCCTGCGGCAGCTTATGCATATATAAATAAAATGTGGCCTCTTACAGCAACGTTCCAGGCATTATGGGTTTCTACAACAATTGAAGGAGGGAGTCCATGGATGCTGGAAGCTATTAAATCATCCCGTATTATATGCAGCATGGTAGCTGGTTTGGGAGTGTTTGGTTTAATAAGTGTTTTAAAATTACCTATTACACTTTTTTATGGAATGATTGCAGGAGTAACTGGTTGGTGGCCACATCATATAATTCCTATGTTTATTGGCGCTCTTTTAGGCAGATTCTATTTTGCTAAGAAATTTGGTAAGAAAAGATGGAGATCGTTTGCGCCATTACTGGCTGCAGGTTATGCCTGCGGAGTTGGACTAATAGCTATGGTATCAATAGCCATTGCGCTTATTTTTAAATCAGTATCACAGATTATATTTTGAATGAGAGGAATATCGAAGAAGGAAAGACTTTTAATGTCAAGACCGATCAGGAATGAAGCAGTGAGTGTAAGAACAGTTGACAATGACGAATTAGAGATTACTGTATATAGAAAGAAGACAAAATTAGTGGTTTTATTATCAAAGGTGTTTAAACTGCCTGAAACCAAAAAGATTGTTTTAGATAAAATAGGCGCTTGTGTGTGGACATTGTGTGACGGAAACGAGACCATAAGTGATATAATAAAAATATTCAGTGAGAAATATAGCTTAGACAGAAAAAAATCGGAAAGATATTTGCTCATATATTTAAGGCAATTGACACATAGAGGACTTATAGCAATCGCAGCGCCTAAATAGAGGAGAATTTAATGACAGATCAAGAAAAAAAAATTGGGAAGCAAGTAGTTCTTCCGCTGAGCAAGGCTGTTGAAATAAGTGTAAAGAGCATAAAAACAAGGTTGGGGCGTTCTATGATAACAGCAAGCGGCATAGTACTTGCGATAGCGTTTTTGATGTCTATCTTTATGTCTGCCTCTATAAATAAGGCATTACTTGAGAAAGGTTCCCTTGAAATCAAAGTTCAACTACAAAACATAGGCGAAGAAGAACAAGTTAAGCAAATATGGCTTGTGGTATTATCACTTCTGGTTTGTGTCGTTGGAATTGCAAACGCAATGTTAATGTCAGTTACTGAGAGATACAAAGAAATAGGAACAATGAAGTGTCTTGGAGCTTTAGATAAATTTATTATTAAATTGTTTTTGCTGGAGTCAGGATTTATGGGATTATTCGGCTCAATTGCAGGCGCATTATTAGGTGGTTTAATGATGACCATTGTATCAAGTATAAATTATGGGTTAGAGGTTTTTACTAAGTTTCCAATAGCTGGTTTTCTGTATTATTTTGTAGTTGCTGTAATTTTGGGCACAGTATTGGCTGTTATAGGAGCAATATATCCTGCTTATACTGCTGCTAAAATGGTTCCCGCAGATGCAATGCGCTCGGAAATATAATTTAAGGAGATTATAATGGCTGAAGAAAATGTTGTAAGAACGAGAAATGTAAAAAAGGTTTTTATAATGGGGAATGTTTCTTTAGAGGCGTTAAAAGGTATAAATCTGGAGATAAAAAGAGGTGAATATATTTCTATAATGGGGCCTTCAGGCTCAGGTAAGTCCACCTTATTCAATATGATAGGCGGACTTGATAAGCCAACTGATGGTAAAATTTATATAGATGAGGTGGATGTTGCTCAACTAGATGCATATGAATTAGCGTGGCTTAGATGTCGAAAGATAGGCTATATATTCCAAAGCTTTAATTTAATTCCTGTTATGACCGCCTTGGAGAATATTACTTTGCCAATGACTTTTGCAGGGATGTCAACGGATGATGCAATAGATAAGGGAGTAAGGCTTCTTACAATGGTAGGATTAGGAGATAGAATTCAGCACAAACCGGTTGAATTGTCAGGCGGACAGCAGCAGAGAGTGGCTGTGGCCAGGGCATTGGCAAATGACCCTGCTATTATTTTAGCAGATGAGCCAACAGGGAATTTGGATTTAAAAACAGGCAAAGAGATCATAGACCTTCTGCGCAAGATGAACAAAGAGCAGGGAGTTACTATTATTTCTGCTACACATGATCTAAAGATGCTAGATGTTTCTGATAGAGTTTTCTGGATTCGTGACGGAAAAGTAGAAAGAGTTGAAAGACGTGCTGATCTTGATCTTAATATTGGCACTGTTGAGGGAGAGTAGCCAAATAAAGTGGTCTCGAAAATATCAAGAAATTTTACCATCTTTTTGTTTATTTCCATGCTGCTCGCGCTGAATATTCTTGTCAAATTGGACAGAATATCTCACCCTTTTTATATTTTGGGAATAAGCGATATTGTATTTTTACTAGCGTTTCTTATATGGTATGTTTCCTATGCGAATTTGCACAAGAGGCTGGCAAGCTTGCGACGTGAGCACGAAAAATTGGAGTTGCTTTTAATGGATAATCGCAGGCAGTCGTACATCTTGAGTGTTATAAAGCAAGCTATAGATATATTTGGAGAGGGGCAAGATTTAGAACAAGTATTAAGAAGAATAGTGGATGCTGTAGCTAAGATATTACAGGTAGATGTAATTATTCTACAACTATATAGTGATGAACAGCAGGATTTCTTTATGCGGGTTATAAAAGGGAGGAAAGAATTGACTCTTGGAGAGCAGATAAAAGAAGATGTAATAAATAAAGGGCAGTCACATCTTATAAATGATTTATCATCTTTTCCTAAATATAAGTTTTTAAGTGAGCAGGGTATAACATCTTTGATTGTTGCGCCTTTGCGAAGGAGAAAAAAGGTTATAGGATTAATAGGAGGGTTGGCAGATAAGCCGCGTGATTTTACTGGAGAAGAGCTGGATCTTCTAACAACTGTTGCAAGTCAAGCAGGATTATTGGCAGAAAATGCTCAGCTATTAGAAAAAACAAAGTTGCTTTCAATTACAGATGGATTGACTAATTTATATAATCATCGCCATTTTCAGGAGAAACTAATGGTTGAAGTAAAGAGGGCAAAAGAGGGAAAGAAGTCTCTTTCACTTATAATGGGAGATGTTGATGACTTTAAGCATTATAATGATACTAATGGTCATCCTGCTGGTGATGAAGTGCTACGGCAAATTGGAAAGATATTAAAAAACAATACTAAGAGAGGAGATATTGTTGCTCGTTATGGCGGGGAAGAGTTTGTTATAATCCTTCCGAATACATTGAGAAAGGGCGCCAAAATTGTAGCAGAAAAGTTGAGAAAATCTGTTGAAGAATATAAATTTGTTAATGAAGAAAGTCAGCCCGGCGGCAAAGTTACAATAACTTTTGGACTTGCAGATTATCCTGAGGATGCAGATTCAGCAGAAGGGGTTATGAAGAAAGCAGATGATGCTTTATACAGAGGCAAAGAGTCTGGTAAAAATCAGGTTCTCACTGCGTAAAACTTCTTATTTTCTTGCCTTAATTAGTATTCCTAGATGAAGAAGCGTAAAAATAACATTAGCAAGCCAGGCAGCAAGCCAGGGCTTAATAGTTCCATCTCTTCCAATCGCTAATGTAATAGGAATTGCTATACCATAATAGATAAATCCAATACTCAGAGCAATTCCTATGCTTTCCTTTTTCCCCTTTTTGCCCATAACCAGCATTATAGAAAAAGCGATAATTATCATTACAAGATTTGAAAATGGAAGCGATATTCTTGAATGCAGCTCTGTCAATTCTCTATATGGGTAGCATTTGATTTTTATTAAACTTTTAATGCGGCGTTTTAGAAGCTTTATGTCCAGATGCGGTAATTCAGCTTGTTTAATCAAAAGATCACGAGGCGTTTCTGTGATGTCAGATACTGATTGTTCGAAATTTTCAGTTTTAATAATAGCACCTTCTGTATCAAATGCACGGACAAGCCCGTTAAAAAGTATCCATTTCTTATTTATCCATTTTGCCTCTTTAGCATTAGTTGTATTTTTAATATTATAATTTTTATCATACTGAGTTATTTTAATATTATGCATATATTTATCTTTAGCATTAAAAAGGGCTACATGAACAATTCTGTTTTTTACATCTAAAAATGCGAAATCAGTCCATATTTTCTTTTTAAGTTGGTATTGTTTACCAATGTTGACTTTCCATATGTAGCGCGCTTTTGACATTGATTTAGGAGCAATATTCATACTTACAGGTATAGATACTAAACTTATAATTGCAGAAACCAACAAAAATGGCATTAAAATTTTCATAGAGCTTACTCCACTAGACCACAATGTCATTAGCTCGTTATGTTTATTAAGATAGTTCAAGGTTATTATTATGCCTATAAGAGTTGAGATTGGCATGATTTTTATATATATATCCGGCAACAAGTTTCTGTAATAGTTTACAATATCAATGAATTTTGCGCCTTCTGATACAAATTCATCTGTATTGCTTATCAGGTCTATTATCAGATAGAGACATATAAATGCTGTTAGGCAGTAGAATAATGAACACAAAAAGCTTTTTATAAGATAACGATCTATAACCTTCATCATTTTTCTATTTATGACTGTAACTAGTTTTATAAATTAAGTATATACCTGTCGCCGCAATTATAATATTTGGCAGCCACATTGCTACAGCAGGTGGCATGTAGCCTTTTTGCGCTATTATTGATCCTGATATCATTAGTAAGTAATGAAGAAGAATAACAGGCATACCTATGCCTATAGCTGCAAATTCGCTACTACGGCGATATCTAATACTCAGAGGAACACCGATTAGGATAAATGGAATAAATGTAAAAGAAAGAGAAGTTTTTCTGTGTAATTCCACATACAATTTATTTGTACTAGCCTTTGCATTTATAATTTTATTTTTCAACTCACTAGAAGTCATTTCAATGGCGCTCTTTTTTAATTTAATCATATTGTAAGCAATAGAGCCAAAATCTATAGGGTAAATCTTAAAAGAGCATTTAAAATATTCGTTCGGATTTTTTGGATTGAATTCCTCAACAGACCCCTCTTTTAATTTGAGCACTAAACTCTTCTGCTTTGGCTTGGATATAAAACGTCCCCGTTTTGCAGTTATTGTTCTTACTGAGGAGTCTTGTTTTAGCTGGTGAATTACAACATTGTATAGAATATTATTTCTAATTTTATCCGCGTAAAAGGTATATCCTTTAAATATCTTCATCGGCTTTTTTTCTTCCAAAAGAGCTGAAGGATTCAAAATGCTGATTTCTTTGAATAATTTTTTTGAAGAAAAATTTGCATTTGGAGCAATTGTATTATTTAACGGAAAAGAGACTAGACACAATACTACAGCAACAGCAAGGATTGGAGGCATGATTATTTTATAAGGATTTATCCCATTTGCCTTCATAGCGGTTATTTCATTGTCAGAAGAAAGCCTGCCAATAGAAGTAAGAGTAGCAACGAGTATTGCCATCGGCAATGTATAAGTCAGTATAAAAGGGAGAAGACATACAGCTAGTTTTAATATGCTAACTACACTAATTCGCTCTTTAACCAGCATGTTTGCCAGTCTAAACATGTTACCCATAAATAGAATAAATGTAAAGACACACAGGCTTGAGAAGAAAGGGTCTATAAATTCTCTTAGGATATAGCGCGTTAATATTCGCATAGTAGGAGGGTGTTACCTTGCTGCGCCCATTAAGCCAACAAGATATTTGAGATCTTGGTCATTATATTCTATTTTTATACCTGCTATGAATGACGGTCTGTCCAGAATATCTTCTGCTCCAGCAATCACATAATAACTCTTATCCTCCCATATTTTATAGCTCAGATTTGTTCTAAGAAAGAATGGAGAGCTGTAAACAGCACTGTGCCCTTCAACTGTGACACTGGTTTTTTTATCAGGAAGCGTATAGTCTACTCCCAACCCTGCGCCTGAGTTTATCAGACCGCCTCTGACTGTCAGGTTATTGTCAAAGAATTTTAATGCAAGCTGTACGTCATATTCAATTTCGCGTCTATCATCTTTTGAATTACTTGTGCCAAGCTTGCTTGCTCCTATAAGGTAATATTTATCCTCAGCAGGTTCAATTCTTATATAGCCTTTATTTCTGCAAGCTCCCTCTCTAGCAGAATATACACTTTCGCCACACAACCATGTCTTTATTTTACCCATTTTACCAAGAACATCTTTTGCGTCTTCAGATGCTGCTTTTGCTGATTTCATGACTTTCCTGGCATCATTATACAACTGTTCATCATGAATCAATTTGCCAACGCTCCCTTCCCCTTTATCAATTTTTTTTACAATTTTCTTAATTGTTTTAACTGTCTCTTTTACTTCTGTTCCAATTCCTTCGAATTCATCAATAATTTTTTGCGCTTTATCAGACGTTTCCTTTGCAGACTTCATAAACTCAGAAGTATTCTTATAAAGTTCTTCGTCAGTTAAGAGTTTCCCTGCTGTTCCTTGTCCGTTTTCAATCTTTTCCACAAGTTTTCCAATACTATCTGATATTTCCCCAGCTTTAGTAAAGAGCTGATCCAGTTGATAGGAATCTGCACCATCAATAATACTTCCAGGCTTTAGAACAGGGCTATCTGTAGTTCCCATTGTAATAGCAACGTATTTTCCTCCCATTAGGCTTACGTCATTAATGCTGAATATAGAGTTTTGTCTGAGTATTGTTTCTTTTTTTATCCACAAAGAAACCTGGATTTTATTGTCTTTAATGTCAAAGTCTTCAACACGTCCTACTTTCATTCCGGCCAATGTTACTGTGTCTCCTCTTTTGAGACCACCTATCTGACTAAAATTAACTTTTATTATATAGCCGTTTTCAAATAGCCTGATTTTCCCTACCCAGAAGGTTAGGGCCATAAGCAATACAATGCCTATAAAAAAAGCTATACCGACCTTCTTCTCAATATTCAAAATATACCTCCCTTAAATTATAGGACCCACATTACTTCCTGTAGTAAACTGTTTGACAACTGGACTATCTGTATTCTTGATTTCCTGAACAGTTCCCACCTGAATAATCTTACCATTATATAACATTGCTATACGATCTGCAATCTGATATGTGCTGACCATATCATGAGTTATTACTATTGATGTGGTATTTAATGTATTTTCAAGCTCCAAAATAAGTTTGTTAATAGAATCTGCCCTAACCGGGTCAAGTCCGGTTGTGGGTTCATCATAGAGTATAATTTCAGGATCCATACTAATTGCTCTTGCAAGTCCTACTCGCTTTTTCATTCCTCCACTTAAATCAGCAGGTTTCAGTTTTTGCGTACCATCTAATCCAACTATTCCAAGCTTGTTTTTGACTATTTTATTCATGTCTTCTTCAGTCAAGTTTGTATGTTCTTGTAATCCCAACTTTATGTTTTCTTCAACAGTAAGAGAATTAAGTAATGCAGCAGATTGAAAAAGCATGCCGAATTTTCTTCTGATCTTATCAAGTTCACTGTCCGAAATTTTTAAAACATCAACCCCATCCACTTCTACTGTGCCGGAATCGGATTTCAGAAGTCCGATTATATGTCTTAGAAGTACGGTCTTGCCGCATCCACTGCATCCAATAATAACAATAGTCTCTCCACGTCTGATTTTAAGATTAACACCTTTTAATACCTTTTCATCTCCAAAACTTTTGTGTAAGTCAACAATGTTGATTATTATTTCCTTGGCCTTTACAAATTCAACAATTCTTTGCCTTGCACCTTTCTCTATTTGCGCAAATTTCAGACCAGTTTCATAATATTTTTTTCCATTTGAAATCACTATTGCCCTCTGCCATTGCACAATACCTTTTGCAGATATTTCTTCCCTGTTACTATCAGGAAGAGATAATTTTAGGTATATCATAGAATCCTTTTTTATCAGTTTCTGGGTCTTAAAGCAGATGCCTCCCTCGCTTATATCTTTAGATTTTCTTTCTTCATGGTGTGCAAAGGTTGTATGTTCCGGAAGCTCAGTGCTTATTAATACATTTATTTCAATTGGCAAACGAGAATATCTTCTGCGTTCATTAAAACTAATTTTTTCATCCAGATTATCTATTTCTATCATTTTATTAGCTCTTTTGAAAAAACATTCTGGTTAAGAAGTAATCAAACACTATAATCAATAGAAACGAAATAACAACAGAGGCAGTAGTTGATTTACCAACGCCTTCAGCTCCGCCTCTGGTTCTAAATCCCTGATAACATGATATTATTGAAACAACTATGCCAAAGACAAATGCCTTTACCAATCCGCTATATATGTCTCTCATTGTTAAGAAGTTTTTAATGCTGTCCAAGTATGTACTAGTATCAACGCCTATCTGGAATCTGGATACAATAAATCCGCCTGCCATGCCTACGCAATCTGAGTATACAACTAGAATTGGAAGCATAATTATACATGCCAGAAATCTGGGCATTACCAGGTATCTGATAGGATTTATTGCCAGTGTTTTAAGCGCATCTATCTCCTCAGACACCTGCATTGTTCCAAGTTCTGCTGTCATTGATGCGCCAACTCTTCCTGCAACTATAAGTCCGGTAAGAACAGGTCCCATTTCCCTACACATGGAGGCTGATACTATTGATCCTATCAGGTGCTGTATGTGATATTTTGAAAGTTCAGTTCCTGTCTGGAGAGCGAGCACCATTCCTATAAAAAGAGACATTAAAGATGTGATAGGAAGCGTATAAACGCCCATTTCCAGCATTTGTTTTGCAATAGGTTTTAGATTTTTAAATGCGGTTTTACACCAGTATACAGTTTTTGCAAGTAATATTAAGACTTCGCCTGTATAATCCAGAGCATCTGCAATTCTACTATATATACTTGGCTTCATTGTTTCCTCGGTACGCCTGGCCCGATTCGAACGGGCGACCTTCAGATTCGAAGTCTGCCGCTCTATCCAGCTGAGCTACAGGCGCAGATTGGGGTGAGTGACGGGAATCGAACCCGCGACATCCAGAATCACAATCTGACGCTCTAGCCAACTGAGCTACACCCACCATGATACTGAATGATACTAATATATAGGACCAAAAAAAGCAAGAATATTAATTCCCTTTAGCTTTGTAGCAACGAGCAAGGAATAATTTTGCTTTTTGGAGTATTGTGCTTTCAGGATTAATTTTTATCAACATATTTAACTCTTTTATTGCTTCCGAATAGCATTGTCTATAATAATAACACTCAGCTTTATATAACGAGCCATATCCTAGTTTACTCATAGGATACAGATTTTCCCATTTTTTTATTTTATCCATAGCTTCACTGATCTTTTTTCTTTTTATATAGTTTGAGATTGTATGCATATAGTAACCCTGCATATAAGTATCTTTTTTACTGGATACCCTGGTGTAGTATTTAGCTGCATTGTTAATGTCACCCATGGACTTATAAGAATCTCCAAGATTGATGAGAATTTGTTTTATCTCTCCATTTTTTTTATTTTCATATTCTTTCAGGATGTTTTTATATTCAATAACGGCTTTGTCGTAGTTTTTAAAGTCAAAAGCTACTATATCTGCCATTTTCCGCCTTGCGAGTAAAACTGTGCTTTTATCATTACAGGTGTGTAAAACTTTTTTATATGTTTCAAGAGCATGTTTGGGATTTTTTTTGCTATTTTCGTAAAAGTCACCCAAGACTATATATACTTTGGCAATTTGAATTGAATCAAGGCTGCTGAATTGTTTTATAAACAAGTTACATGCTTTAGCAACAAGAGAATCCTCTTCAACTTGCAAAAAGAAGTCTATACTTGCCATGAGTGTTTTTGGAGAATCGCATTTATTCAAATATTCTGAGATAATCTTAATATATTCTTCGGAGCGCTTTTTATAATCTTCATCTTTATTAAAAAACACATCCATTGTTCTTGCATTTTGGCTGGAGGTGTCTGATATGTTTTTTTCTATTGACCGAACCTCCTTGGCTGGGAATAAACATATTCCATTTGGGATTTCAATTTCAAGAGCGGGAGAGATGCTTTTAATTTGTCCTCTAATTTCTCTGCCATTTTTAAGAATTACTTTATCTGCTAATATTTTGAGTTTAACTTTATATTCTCCAGGTTGAAGGTAGACATGTAGAGGATTTGTCTTTTTACTGGTTGTTCCGTCTCCAAAGTCCCAGATGCAGAGACTCCCATGTTTTTGGTCTCCTGATCTATTATAAAATTGTAAGCACGAGTAGATATTTTTATCTATTTTATAATTGCTTACTTGCTTCCATGCAAAATCAGCTGCTACAGGATTATCATACTTCTCAAAATTCGTTATATTAGTATGAACGGGTGATAAAAATGCTTCTTTAGGTATAAGTTTAAAGTATTTATCTTTGGGTTTTTTCCATCCTGCTACAGCGGTAGTAACCCCAGTGAATTGAGCATGGTAATAGTCAATCTTGTGTATGCCTGTCTTAAGATGAATTTTTCCTCTGTATTTTCCATAAACTCCGCTATATGCTCCATGAGCTCCTGGCCACTGTGTAACAAGTCTATTATCTATGAATAAAAAAGAAGCATCATCCGAAGCAGTTGCAAACCAGTACACGCCTGTTTGGGCACAGTATATATGTCCGCTGTAGATACTAATAAATCTTTCAGACTGCCCAAATAGGTTGTAGCCCTGAAAAATGTTAGAGACATATCCTTTTCCATATGTCTGTTTATTTCTATCCAGTAGTCTTTTCATTTGTCGCCAATTCTTGCAGTATCCTGAGCCAAGTTTTCTGGTTTCCAGTAAAAGTCCTGTATGTAGAGGATCCCAGTTATAGTTTATAGGTTGTGCGTTTGGATTATTAAAGTAAATATAGTAATTTTCAAAACTGGTTTTAGCCTCAAATATGATCTTTGTCTTGCCAAGCGGATCACAATATATCAATTCATATGGCATAATATTACCAGAGTTATCTATTACTCTTATGTCAGAGCCATTATCATTTATAAGACCACCAGTAGTAAAGATTGTGTATACTATGCCAGAGGATTGTTGGGTCTTTTTCCATAAAAGTGGATAAACAGTCTTTCTGCATTTAAAGTCAGAATCCCACCATGGGATATTGGATGAACAGTAAGCATTGGAAAGTGAAGACTGATGAGTGAACATTAAAAAACAGAGAGCCAATAATTCAAAGATAATAAATTTATGTTTCATGTTACTATTCGAATACCAAATATCCAAATCTTTCGGGTGTATGATTACGAGACCCGATATCAGCCCAGCAACTGATTTCAAAACTGCCTGCTCTCCTGGCCCGATTAAAGTTTGCGCCCCACACCGCGCCTTTTTGTGGAGATTTGGCTCCAAGAGATTTATAGTCTATACTGAATTCAATAATCCAGCATTTTCCATTTTCATAGATCTTTGTCCTGACTTTCCAATCACCATCCCATGAATTAGAATACTGTTTGTAACCTCCTAGACTTGAGCCGTCAAAATACGTTCCGACAGGATTAATAACCATCTGGTGATAGCTGGAATAATCCCGATTGACATCCAGAAAGAGTTCGTTACAATCATCACTCCAGACATTGTCATCGTTTTTATGTCGTTTCACCAAAAGCCCACCAAGGTTATTTTCATACATAATGTAGGCAAAATAAATTCTCTCTTTATCGTACGTCACCATAGCTTCAGTTTGCTGAGTAACTTCTTTTTCGTAGATATAATCAGCAAATCCGGTTGCCTTTTGGGCTATCTGCCAGCAGCGTTCGGATAACTCACCGTCAATTCTTGGCGGGGAATCGACCGCTCTGGCATGATAAACTTTCTTGGGGCATTTGAGAGAGCGGTCACGTACCCAGAGCTCTCCCATCGCATTTTTTGCCCAAATTGTATCTGGATTGTTAGTTATGATATCATTATATATCTCTGTTGCAGTGTCTGATTTACCCAAACGTTCTTCCAATTTGGCTATATGAAAATATCTGCCTAAATATTTTGGGTCTTTTTTGACAATTTCTTTATAGATTTCTAAGGATTTCTGATAATTACCCATAGATTCATTGATTAAGGCTATTTGGTCTAAAAGCTGCATCTTATCCTTTTCGGTTGTAGACATTGCTAATGCTTTATTGTATATATTAATTGCTTCGTTGTATTTCCCAAGAGAAATTAATGTGTTAGCTTTTGACATGTATATATTAATAATGTCCTTTTCAGCTATATTTGGAAAGTTCTTAAGTATCTTATTATAGATTTCAATCGCTTTTTGGTTATCTCCTGATGCAAGATATACTTTTGCAGACTTTTTTAGAATGTTTAGCTGTTCCTTTTTTGCGGCATATTTTGCAGCTATTTCATAGAATTTCAGAGCTCCTTCTTTTTGTTTTCTCTCCGCCAACATGTCAGCGTATTTCTTATACACATCTGCTAAACGTCTATCATCAGGAAATCTTTTACTCATATCCCGATAAACTTTAAACAAAGCTGATTTTTTATCTTTAACTGAGTTTATAAGAATCAGGTAAATTTTTATGATCTCAGGATTATTCCTCTCTTTTTGAATAGCAGATTTATATGTCCAATATGCCTCACGTCTTGATTTTATTTGCTCGAAGATTTTAGCAAGCTCGATATATTTATTTATTACTTCGGGAGTATGTGGATGCTTTTTAATGAATTCTCTCAGCTCTTTTATTTGCTTTCGTTTGGACATGTATGGATGCAGATAACCCTCCGTTTCTTTCTGGCTGGTTTCTATAAGCAAAGCAAATTTAAATTTTTTTGATAAATTATTGTTAATAAAAATCAGGCAGAAGAGCAATATAAGCAGTGTTATAAGAAGGGATAGATTACCTTTATCCTTAAGATTAAGCATTTCTAATACTTAACATCTAATTCTTATCTAATGATTCGAGAGAATCAATTCCCTGAGGAAGCGGAAGAATATATTTGATCTTTCGTATACTGCCATCTTTTCTTATTGTTCTACATACACGTCGCTTTATAAGAACAGAATGTTCAATCCAGTTATCTTTTTCTATTATTGACCCAAAGATATAACTAGTTCCCTTAATTAAGCAATTATCACTAATACGTGTAGGGAATTCATCACTGCCCGTTATATTAACGCTGGATTCAATCCTGATATTTTTTCCGATAGTAGTGTTTCCTTTAATAATATTTCCCTGCAGAATTTGAGAATTCTCACCGATTTTTAGTGTTTGATCCGAATATGTTGAAATATTGACGTTTTTATCAATCCACGAGTTTTTTCCAAGCACAATATTTCCGTCAAGCACAGTGTGCCTACCTATAGCAACTCCCTTGTTTAGCTTAACACCGCTTGAGATATAAACATCTTCCCCTATTGAGATATCCAGCGGGCCATGTTCTTCATCCTGTTTAATAATGTCTTTTATTACCTGTTCATGTATGAAGAATTTTTCTTCGTCCTGAATATTTATTATATTCTTTAATTGCTCGTAATATTTTTTCCTTAGAACAGATTCCATATATTTAAGAACGGTCTTATTGTTGAAAGCAATGATCAAATCCTGATTCTCTATTTTAAAACCATCTACAGAAAGCCCCAGTCTGTTATAAATTTTCACCATATCAGTGAGATATATTTCCTTTTTTACGTTATCCGTTCCTATCTCATTGATATGTTTAATGAGTTCACTCACTTTGAAGGCATACATTCCGGAGTTGAATTCATTGTTCTGGAGAAGTTTTTCTTTCTTTTGTCCGTTCGCAATCTTCAGTATATCTTTGTGTTCAATCAGGTCTATTATTTTATGATCTTGAGAATCCTGTGTAGCTCTTAATATTCTGCCATAGTAGTTTAGTTCAGAAGTTCCTTTATAGATGCCGGTAGCAAGCATCATATCCGAGTTCAGGGATTCAAAACATTTGCCGAACCTTCCGATTGTGTCTTGATCCATAAGACACATGTCTCCAGGGAATATGAACACACTGCCTTTAAACTTGTTTCCAATTGCATCAAGAGCGGTTTTCAGAGCATGACCTGTTCCTTTTTGCTCAGCCTGATAAACAAAAACTGTGTTCTTGGTCTTGCCTATTGTATCAATTACTTCAATAGCCTTATGCCCAACAACAATGATTTGGTTTTTACATGCAAGACCCTGCTTAGCAGATTCCGATATTCTTTTTACAGAAGGGATTCCCCAAACTTTATGTAGTACTTTCTGCGATTCTGTTTTAAGCCTTTTCCCATGACCAGCTGCAAGAATTACTGAAACAATGTTTTTTGAATAATCAATTTTATCAGAATGCTCCAGTATGTACTCTTGTATTTCTTTATTATTACTAACCATAATTGAACCTGTTGCTAAATACGTGGCTAACAAATTATAATATATATAGACATTAGTGTCCAATGAAAATTACTTTGTCATTTATCCATTTCTGACTTATAATCAAAAAGGGTTGATTATGAATATAAGGTTAAAGGATGTCTCAAAAGTATTAAAAGAGAAAAACGGAGTTAACAAAGTTCTCCTAGATAAGGTCAATCTTGAGATTAATGAAGGGGAAATTGCATGTATTATGGGTCCTTCAGAGTCCGGAAAAACGTACCTATTAAAAGTACTTGCTGGTTTGGAATCCTTTGACAGTGGAGACATATTTATTGATAGCATTCACGTGGCTCATCTTCCTAAAGATAAATGGCCTATTTGCACAGTATATGAGGATTATTTTTCCTATAAAAAGTGGAGAAAACGCAAATTCTCTATCCCTTATTTTCTAGCCGTTAGAAAATGGAGAAAAAACACAATACCCGAGAGGATAAAAGCTGTTACAGATATTATGGGTATTAATAAAAAGGAACTATTAGATAAAATGCCGTATAAACTATCTAAAGGCGAGCAGCAGCAGTTAGATATTGCAAGATATTTAATAACAAAACATCATGCCTATTTATTTGACAACCCTCTTGCTGCGCTTGATGCAGGGACAAAACTTGAAATACAACAGCAGTTAAGACAGATTATAAAAACTCTAAATGTTCCGAGCGTGTATGTCAGTTATATGCTGGATGAAGCCAAGGCTCTGAATGATAAGATTATCATAATGAACAAAGGCAAAATCGAACAAATAGGAAAATACGCTGAAATCATAGCACATCCTGCTAATCAGTTTGTATCTGATTTTATTGGATGTCTTTCCTGATTGATTTTTACAGAATTCTTTTTATTACTCTATCAGCCTTATTTCTTAATTTGTTATCAGTTGAAGTCTTCAGGACTTCTGCAGCAACTCGAACCAGTTCTCTTTTCGCTATTTGCACACTAGCTGAATCTGAGGAGTTGTATAATGATTCCCACAGTATCAGAGCAGTACCTAGATCCCCTGCCCGGGCTTTTGCTAAAGCTTGCATTCTTTTTAAAAACATTGGACTGTCTTTTACTTCTGAAGCAAAAGCAAAGTACTTAGCGGATTTATCATAATTTTTCATATTATGCATACTTACAACTCCTGCAAACATAGGTATACGCCAACCTATATTGGGATTGTGAGCAATGGCTTTATCAAATAGCGTTAAGGATTTTGCAGGAGCCTTGTGCGCTATTGCCAATCCGCCAAATGTATATGCTGCAGTAAACAAAGGATCCAGATCCGTTACTCTTTCAAACATTTGATAGATTATATTAGATGATTTAACATCCGCTTTTTTTATACTAGCCATATATTGTATTGTTTTGATCCATAATACGTCCGCAGCAATATTATCAAAACCCAATACAGGTCGCTGAATAAACCTGTCCGCTAACCCGGCATCTTTTTTTATATTGTTTAGAGTATTCCCCAGCGGCATTAATCCCACAAGCAGCATAACCGCTATAATCACCTGAACCAATCCTTTTGAAGATTTCATAATTATTTCTCCTTATTTTTTTGTTTATGCAAAATCTTTATTCTTAAATATTGCAAGTGAAACCAGCAACATTATCGCAGTATATATAGCCCCATACAGAATAACGCCAAAGATCAATCCCCATGGAACATAAATTCCATGAGCGACTGGAGCCTTTACATTAAAGTACTGAAAGTTCGGTAATGCATAGTAAAGAAGTAAACCTACGAACTTAGTTACTACATTGCCTGCTCTTTCCACTAAAAATGGTATCTGATATGACAGATGTCCGGCTATATAAACCACTATAGCTAATATGGAACTTACCATGGATGAACAAAAAGTAGAAAAAAGCACAGACACTGCTACCAGAACTATGGCTTCAAAACAGATAAGTATTAATGGCTTAAACATAACTAAATTTAACATATGAGTTTTTATAGCTAGGATTATTACGAATCCTACAGCCATTATGGCTATTGAAAGCAATGAAACGTATACTGCTCCCAGGAATTGTCCGAGGATAAATTCATGCTTTTTTACAGGTTTTGATATTAATGTTTGGATTGTTCTTGATTCTATCTCCATTGGGATAGCCGTAGAACCCACCATAATTGATATCAGCATTGCTGCTACAGCAATACCTGCCAAGCCAATATCTTTCATAAGTTTTGTCTCTTCACCTGCTGTAACTGCGCTATACAACGTAGAATACGCTATAGCAAACAAACAAAAAACGACTATTACATAAAGAATCTTACTTTTTATCACCTTTTGATATACACTTTGCGCAATCGTTAAGATAATGCTCATGATTTCTCTCCTTCCTTTTTTTCTATTGATTTCAAAAAATACTCTTCTAGCGATTCTTTTGGATCCAGCAGATCTTTTAGTTTGCCGGAAACAACAAGTTTCCCTTTATTAAGAATCCCTATACTGTCGCAGAGCATTTCTGCGTCATGCAGAACATGGGAACAAAAAAAGACTGTTCTACCCTGCTTCTTTATATTAAGTATTGTATCCATTACCTCCTTTCTACCCATTGGGTCTAATCCCGCGATTGGCTCATCAAAAAAAACTAAATCTGGGTCATTAATCAATGTCTGAGCAATACCAATACGTTGAAGCATGCCTCTGGAAAACTTTCTTAAAGGAATTTTCCGACTCTCTGTTAATCCAACCATGTCCAACAACTCCTCGATTTTCTTGCATCGTTCTTTTCTGGGGATTTTAAATATCTTGCCATAAAAGTTTAATAATTCAACAGACGAAAACGATTCATAAAAATAGGGGCTCTGTGGAAGAAATCCTATTTTTTGCTTTATTTCTATATTTCCAATTTGTTTTTCTAAAATCCAGGCTGTCCCAGCTGTAGGCGCAGTAAGACCCAGCAATATATTAATAGTTGTTGTTTTGCCTGCTCCGTTTGGTCCTAAGAATCCATATATTTGATTAGAAGAGACTTGAAGATTCAGATCTTTAAGAGCTTTTGTCTCTTTCCCACCACTCTTATATATTTTAGTGAGGCTTTCTGTTTTTATCGCTAACATTATCTATTTAGTAAAATTTATTTATACTTTTTTAATGCTACTAATAAATCTTTCTAAAAGCAAGGATTTTTTACAACACCTCTAACATTCTATCTACTGCTCTCTTAGCTTTGATTTGAATATCTTCAGGGACTTTGATCTCATACTTCATATCTTCTAAGCACCATAATACTTTTTTAAGTGTGGTCAGTTTCATGTCTTGGCATATGGCTTGAGTCGAAAGGGGATAAAATTTCTTTTTAGGGTTTTCTTTTCGTAATCTGTAAAGCATTCCCGGCTCAGTGCCTACAATTATCTCAGAGGCACTGGACAGTTTTGCATACTTACACATTCCACTGGTAGAAAGGGCTTCGTCAGCAAGTTTAATTACCTGGGGCGTACACTCAGGATGAACAATAACTTTTGCTTCAGGATGCGCTTTTCTTTGTTTGGCAATATCCTCTGGCAGTATTTTGGCGTGAACAGGACAATAACCGTCCCAAAGAATTAGATCTCTATTAGCTTTTACAGACACATAATGACCCAAATATTTATCGGGAACAAAAATAATCTCTGTTGCATCCTTTAAGAACTCTATTACCTTCACGGCATTTCCTGAAGTGCAGCAGATATCAATCTCTGCCTTAACCTCGGCAGAAGTGTTGACATAAGCTACTACCGTTGCTTTTGGATGTTCTTTTTTTAAAGCTTTTAACTCATCTCTGGTAATCATATCGGCCATAGGACACCCTGCGTTTATATCAGGCATAAGAACCAGTTTGTCCGGGCAAAGAATGGATGCTGTCTCAGCCATAAAGCGGACTCCGCAGAAAACAATTACATCAGCATTGGTCTTGCTTGCTGTTCGGCTTAATTCCAGGGAATCGCCGGTATAATCAGCAATATCCTGTACTTCACCTATTTGGTAATTATGAACAAGGATTACAGCATTTCTTTTTCTTTTAAGTTGTTGGATTTTTTGCATCAATTTTGAATTGTCCATTATTCTATTGTTCCTCCTCCGATAATTTCTTCTTCGTTGTAAAATACTACTGCTTGACCCGGTGTAACCGCCCGCTGTGGAGAATTAAACTTTACTTTAACCTTACATTTGCTTAACGGAATGACAGTTGCTTTTGATGGCTGATGCAGATATCTTATTTTTGCTTCCACTTTAATAGGAGTTTCTAATTTTTCCATATTTATAAAATTTACGTTGCCAGCAATTAATTCATTTGCATAGAGATCTTCTTCCTTGCCTGCCGTAATGGTGTTCTTTTTCTTGTCGATAGCAATCACATATAAAGGGATCTTATCCGCTATTCCCATTCCTTTACGTTGCCCAATAGTATAAAAAATAATTCCTCTATGTTCTCCGATAATTATTCCTTTTTTATTTACAATAGGACCGGGTTTTATTTCTTCGGGAATATATTTCTTAACGAACTCTCCATAGTTATTATCAGAGATAAAACATATTTCCTGAGATTCCGGGTTGTTTGCCACATGCAGATTTTTTTCTTTAGCAATCTTCTTTACTCGCTCTTTTGTAATATCTCCAAGAGGCATCAAAGTATATTTCAGCTGCTTCTGAGTCAGCGCGTACAGGAAATAAGACTGGTCCTTTTTAGCATCAATCCCCTTTTTAAGGACATATCTACCCTCTGCCCTCTGTCCTCTGCTCTCTGTCCTCTGTATCCTTGCATAGTGACCTGTGGCCATAAAATCTGCATTTAATTCCCTTGCTTTTTTAGCTAAAGCGTCAAACTTTATGTATTTATTGCATCTTATACAAGGGTTGGGTGTTCTCCCTTCTTTATATTCCTCGCAGAAGTTGGAAATTACCATATCTTTAAAAATATCTCTTAGATCTAATTCATGGTACGGAATTTCCAATTTATTAGCTACTCTCTTTGCATCATTGTTTTTGGAATGCTCCCAGATATGCATAGTGATCCCGATAACTTCAAAACCCCTTTCTTTAAGTAAAGCGGCGGCAACAGATGAGTCCACTCCGCCGCTCATTGCCACAACTACTCTTTTTCTCGTCTTTATCATTTCTTCCATAATGGCGATATAGAGCGGAGTTTCTTTACAATCTTTGGCAGTATCTCTAGAACTTTATTGATATCTTCTTTCTCTGTATATCTGCCCAAAGTAAATCGTAAAGAACCATGGGCTAATTCATGTGATAGTCCTAGAGCCAGTAAAACATGAGATGCTTCAAGGCTTGCAGACGTACAGGCAGACCCTGTAGAAGCAGCAATGCCTTCCATATCTAAACTTAGAAGCATTGATTCTCCCTCTATGGATTCAACACTCACATTGACATTGTTCGGCAATCTTCGCGCAGGATGACCATTCAAATAGACGTTGTCTATCTTTTCGAGGATGCCCTTTATCAGCTTATCCCGTAAAATAACCAGTTTTTTCACCTCTTTATCCATCGTTTTCTTTGCAATCTCAACTGCTTTACCAAATCCGACAATAGCCGGCACATTTTCTGTAGATGCCCGACGTTTTCTTTCTTGTCCCCCTCCGTGTATAAATGAAACTATTTTCGTACCCTTTCTTACATAGAGTACCCCAATTCCCTTGGGTCCGCATAACTTATGGGCGGATACACTGAGCAAGTCTACGTTAAGCTCATCAACATTTATGTGAATATGTCCAAAGGTCTGGACAGCATCTGAGTGAAAATAGATTTTTTTTTCTCGGGCAATTTTGCCTATTTCCTTTATCGGTTGGATTGTGCCTATCTCATTACTGGCGTGCATAATGGATATAAGAATCGTCTTATCAGTAATCGCCTTTTTTACATCCTCAGGGTCCACTAATCCGTCTTTGCTCACAGGAAGATAAGTAACTTTGAATCCCATCTTCTCTAAAAATTCGCAGGACTTAATAACTGCATGATGTTCAATAGACGAAGTAATTATATGATTTCCTTTATGCTTGTTGGCGTAAGCCACACCTTTTATCGCAAAATTATCACTTTCCGAGCCTCCGCTGGTAAAGATGATTTCATCTTGCTTTGCGCCTAAAAAAGAAGCTATTTCTTCCCGTGCCTTTTCAACAGCAACTTTCGCTTCCTGTCCAAAGGAGTGAATGCTTGAAGGATTACCAAATTTATCAGTAAAATATGGCAGCATCGCTTTCAGTACTTCCGGGTCTGTAGGCGTAGTAGCCGCATAGTCAAGATATATTTTTCTCATTCATACTCCCTATTCTATATCCTTCTAAATCAACTGTCACATAATTATAACCTAATTCTTTGAATTTAGTTACAATTTTATCTTTTATGTCTTCTTTCAATAATCTGGCTATTTCATTTTTGCAGACTTCTATTCGAGCAATCCGATCATGATGTCTTACTCTCACCTGAGTTACGCCAAATTTTTTTAAGAAAGTTTCTGCCTTATCAACTCTGGCAAGATTCTCTTTGGTTATCCTCATTCCATAGGGGAAACGACTGGCAAGACAAGCAAGAGATGGTTTGTTCCAAGTTGGCAATCCAAGACTCTCTGATAGACTACGAATTTCCCGTTTACTTAAACACACTTCTTCAAGTGGACTTCTTATCCCCAATTCTTTAGCCGCTTTCATTCCGGGTCGGAAGTCTTTTATATCATCATAATTTGAACCATCTAAAACATGGTTTAATTTATATTTCTTAGCCAATTCAATTAATCTTGAGAATAATTCTCTTTTACACCAATAACATTTATCAGTAGAATTCTCTACAAACTTTTGATTAAAAAGCATATTAGGTTTAATAATTAAATGTCTCACTCCTAATTTTTTTGTAAAGGCTTTGGCCTCTTTTATTTCGCAGGCAGGATAAATTAATGAATCTGCAGTGACAGCCAATACTTTATCATCTAATGCATCCTTGGCAATCTTAAGTAAAAAAGCGCTATCCACACCGCCTGAATAGGCTATTAAAACACTCTCCATTTCCTTCAGGAGCTTCTTTAGGTGCAGTAATTTTTCACTCATTCTTCTTTGAATAATTCTGTAGAAAGATAGCGTTCACCTGTATCAGGAAAGATTACAACAATAAGTTTGCCTTTGTTCTCTTTTCTTTTACCTATTTCTATTGCTGCCCAGGCTGCTGCACCGGAGGAAATGCCTGCAAATATGCCTTCTTCCTTAGCTAATCTTCTTACGGTCTCAGTAGCATTTTCATTGCTTACCTGAATTACTTCATCAACTAAGTCCATGTTTAAAACGTCAAGCACAAATCCTGCCCCAATGCCCTGAATCTTATTCGGTGAATCCTTGGGCTCAACGGCAATTGCTTTAAATGCAGGTTTCCTTTTTTTAATTACTTCGGTTATTCCGGTAATTGTTCCGCCTGTTCCCACCCCACTAACCAATATATCTATCCTGCCATCTGTATCGCGCCATATCTCCTCGGCTGTAGTCTCTCTATGAGCTTTTGGATTAGCCGGATTTTTGAATTGCTGCGGCATAAAAGAATTGGGAGTATTCTTTAGAATTTCTTCTGCCTTTTTCACTGCGCCAATCATTCCTTCCTGTCCAGAGGTCAGGACAACCTCTGCTCCAAGTAAAGATAGTAACTGTCTGCGTTCAACAGACATTGTATCAGGCATGGTTAAAATTAAGCGATAACCTTTTGCGGCGCAGACAAAGGCTAGGGCAACTCCTGTATTGCCGCTTGTCGGCTCAATAATTGTAGTGTCGTTTTTAATTAATCCTTTGCTCTCTCCATCTTTAATCATAGCGACGCCAATTCTGTCTTTTATGCTGGATAACGGATTAAAGGATTCAAGCTTTGCCACAACAGTTGCATATGTCCCTTGTGTAATCTTATTTAACCTTACTAGAGGCGTATTTCCAACTAGTCCAGTTACATCATCTGCTATCTTGGACATTATTATTGCATCTCCCTTCAAATAATTCTATTTAGATCCTCTAACAAACTTTTAGCATCTATGCCATACATTTTACAGACTTCACCTATTTTTAAATCATCCATCTCTGCTTTTGCCATAGGGCAGTGTAAACACGGCAGCTGATATTTAGCGAGCATTGTTTCAGCACCATCAATCTTTAGTATATCAGATAATGTTGTATTTTCATTTACTTCCATTTTTTTACTCCTCTGATAAATTGTTAATATTTAAAGAACAAAGGCAAGGGGTAAATAACCAACCTTGCCTTTATATCTTTCTGCTTATATTACGAACAGCATGAGCAGGAATCGTCTTTTTTAACCATCGGTTTTCCGCAGCATTCCGGAACGGGCTGGCATTCTTCAACCTCAACTACTTTGTCGCAGCAATTGTCAGCGCATTTATACTTTATCTTTTTCTTAGGCTTTGAACCGCAGCATCCCATCTGATTCACCTCCTTTTAAACTCGTTACAAGATTAATAATATCACACCTTTACAGCTCTTTCAAATAAATGCTTACTTTTTTAACCAGTTTTTGATTTCTTCTAAACTTGGTATCTTACCTGCTATTTTAACTTCTCCGTCAATGACTAAGGCAGGCGTAATCATTACTCCATAATTCATTATCTCATTTATCTCTGTTATTTTTGTTATCTCTGCCTCAATTCCAGATTCTTTTACCGCCTGCTCGACAAGCTCAGCCAGTTTCTTGCACTTTGGACAACCAGTTCCCAAGATTTCAATCTTCATTTTTGATCATCTCCTTGATTTTAGCTTACAATGTATCCAAAAATTATACCGCTTATCGTGGCCATAATTATTACTAAGCTTACGTATACAACTGTTTTTTTCGTGCCAATAATACCTCTGATAACAAGCATGTTTGGCAAACTAAGAGCAGGCCCAGCAAGCAGTAACGCAAGAGCTGGCCCTTTTCCCATACCTGCACCAATCAAACCCTGTAGTATAGGAACTTCTGTCAGCGTTGCAAAATACATAAATGCACCTGCTATAGAGGCAAAGAAATTGGCCAAAACTGAATTGCCGCCAACAGCTTTTTCGATAATCCATGAGGGGATTAATCCCTCATGACCGGGTCTGCCCAAAAGAAGGCCTGCTACGATTACGCCCGCTAAAAGCAAAGGCATAATCTGTTTTGCAAATCCCCACGATGCTTGCGACCAGTCTTTGAGTTCGCTTTTCCTAAACCATCGAACAATCATAAGAATAAGTATAATTAAAAAGACGGATGTTATATACCACTTGAGGTTAAAAATTAACGGCCAAATTCCTGTGTCTCCTGTCTGTGGTTTTCCCCAGTTTGCAAATACCAAAATAAATACCATAGACGCAAAATAGGAAGCGTTTTTCCAGAGAGGTCGAGCTTCTTTTTCTTCTCCGGACTGAAAAGCGCCATTGGCGTGTCTTGCTCTTTCCTCCTTAAGAAATATAAGATGCATCATAAATCCTATTACTACACTAAATATTATTGCTCCAACGGCTCTGGCAACTCCAAGTTCCCATCCTAAGATGCGAGCTGTCATAATAATAGCTAATACGTTAATGGCAGGGCCTGAATAGAGAAATGTTGTGGCAGGACCTAAGCCGGCGCCTCTTTTATAAATCCCGGAAAATAGCGGCAAAACCGTACAGGAACAAACTGCTAGTATTGTCCCGGAAACAGAAGCAACGCTATAAGCTAAAAACTTGTTTGCCTTTGCCCCGAAATATTTGATCACAGAAGCTTGACTCACAAAAACAGAAATTGCTCCGGCAATAAAAAACGCAGGCACCAGGCAAAGCAAAACGTGTTTTTGCGCATACCATCTGACCAAAGCCAGTGCTTCAAATACAGGATTTCTAAACGGCAGCACTTCAACGGGAAGATAAAAACACCCAAGAAATGCCACAATCATCAATAAAAGTTTTTTGCTCTCTTTCATCTAAATCGTGATGCTATCCAGTCTCCAAGATAATGGGTTAAGATTATAACTACCAAAACTATAACTAAATGTTCGGCAATCACTTTCCACGGACTTACTTTCTGCTCCGTGGCAATTCTATAACTAAGAAGACATAATACTGATAATCCCCAAATTATGCTTATCATGATTGCTGTTGGAAGCTCAAACAATAAAAGCGGGATAATAAAGGTTAAGGCAAAAATAAACTTAGATAAAAAAGTGGCAATTGTCGCTGTCCATATCTGCTTTATAGTATGCTTATTTTCAAACTCCTCAGATATATGAATGCCAAGTGCATCTGAAAACGCATCAGCTATTGCTATTGTCAATACGCCGCCAATAATCACAACCTTTGAGTGAGTTCCGGAATGCAAACCAATCATTAACCCGAGTGTTGTAATTATTCCTGAAGTTACACCGAAACTAAAACCCACTTTTAATGAATGCTTCATTATGCCACTTCCAATTGTAGGGGCAGGTTTAAAACCTGCCCTCAATAACTTTAATTGCTTTAGTAAATAAATTATAGATTGCTTTATATTTTTTCTCAAGCAGTTGCTTTGTTTCAGTGTCAGATTGAATATGAGACAGACTTACGCCTCTTCGCATCAAACCTTTTTCAGTAAGTGATAATCTAAACCAGATCCATCCAATGAGACGTTTCACGTCGAGATGTTTCACATCTTTGTTATAAAAAAAGAATTCAATCTTATAACCCCCAGATTGCGTTTTTCTATTCCCTTTACCTCTTAATTCTTCCGACCCTTCATAGTTTGTAAATTCATAGGATAAACTTCCATTATATATGTCGGATAGCTCTTTTTTGATTTTCGGCCACAAGTTGTCAGAAAAATAATTGTCAAAGCTTTCCTTAAATTTGCGTTGGTCAATAGGCTTTGCTTTGTATTCACCTTCTTTAGTAAAAAAGTCTGTGTCAATAGATGGAGGAAGGGTATTTAGTATGTTATAGAAAATGCTTTGTATGTTTTGAGTAGAGTGCCAGTCCCGAATACTTTCGGGACAGTTATCTGATATATTAATTTTTCTCATTAGTATTTTTACAAGATTTGGCCGTGTCATAAGATTTATAATAGTTCTAATTGTATGAATAGGTTCTCTTACCATAAAGTCGAGTGTAAAAGTCCCTCCATTACTTGCTTCTCCCATTAGAATAACTTCTACATCTTCTTTTGAAAGAGTCTCTCCTCCTCCGGCAACAGCAGCTTCTCCTGTATCTGTTCTCTTCAATACAATGTTAAAGAGGCTACATATCTGCTCCATAAGAGAAGAAGATGCATCATTAACTACAATGCCATATTTATTCTCAACAAGTTTACCTTTATCTGCAATGTCAAGAATGGATGTCAGTACATCCAATGCGAATATTTTTTGAACACCTGGAACGAAAGGGGAGCCATTTCTATCTACCAGAACTACGTTTTTTCTATCTCCATCAGTATCAAAGACAAAGAATGCAACAGTCTTCTTTCCTGATTTTATCATTTGGCTGAGTGTCTCCTGGGCTTGTTTTGTAGCCTCAGGAGTTGGAGCAAGCTGATGATTCATGTCTTTGCGATATTCTGAATTTATCTGAACAATGTTAAATCCCCATGACTCCAGATATTCCTTATCTCTTCTCGCTCCGCCATTTGGATCAAGCCCGATCCATAGATTCATAGAAGATATTTTTGATTTGATATCATCTTTTATATGCATGGCTTCATGCTTATCCTTAGATCCTGTTATAATAGAGTCACAAAATTCGGAGTAAATTTTCTCAGATTCCTCTCCCAAAAAAGATATGCTTCTAAATATACTCTCAATTCTCTCGGAAGATACGCTATTGAGTCCAACTATGACGTCTCTTATTATAGCTGAGTTAGTCAACTCAGATTCATATTTTTTAATAAATGATTGTGCAAGTCTACTGGATAATACCCTTCCATCGGAAAGTCCCAGTTTTAAGCCATTATATCCACGAGGATTATGACTTGCGCTTATGTATAGGAATCCGTCAGCGGTTTCTCTGGAGTAGGCAGCAATTCTTGTAATAGGAGAGACGAATATATATTTCACGTCTGCATTGCACCATATGAGGGTTCTTATTGCGATATCACAAACAGCAGGTCCAGTAGGACGTGTATCTATACCAACCACTATAACAGGTTTTTCCTTAGAGGATTTGTTTTTAACAAGATCAGCAAAATTCTTTGTTATGATTGCAATATATACTTTAGCAGCATCTGTTATACTTGTAGATACGCCATCAAAGAAATCAGGTTTGTTGTCTCCATTTGTTGTATCAAATACCTGACGTATTCCGGATATTGAAGCAATTCCAAATTCTTTGCGTTTTTTTATATTGGATATAAGTTCTTCAATGTCTACTTTATCAGGAAAAGGTTTTATCTCCGGACTTCCGATCTCTAAACCAGTTTTTTTGTCTAACATATTTCAACTATATCAAATCCAATTTAAAGTTAAAAGGATTTGATTTGCTCGCATACTAGAAGCATGGTAAACTCAGGCAAGTAACAGAACTTAAATAAGGAGGTTTTAAAAATGTCAGTTACCCCGTGCAGACCGAAGTGGAAGGGAACTATGACAGACAGGGAACGCTTTAATAATCAGATGCATTATAAATCAGTTGACAGATGTTTTAATATGGAGTTTGGATACTGGGATGAAAATTTTGAAAAATGGAGGGAATTTAAAGTAAATGGTATTACAAATAATGCTGAAGCAGACATATTCTTTAATTTTGATGAAATGAAAGAAATAGGTGGCAATGTTTGGATGATTCCTCCATTTGAGCATGGAAGGATTATATCAGAGACTGAAGATAAGAAGATTATTATGAATTCTGATGGGCTCACGGCGGAGATTCCAAAGGATGGGCATGATACAATTCCGCATTTCATAAAGTCATCAATTGTTACTCCAGACGACTGGAAGGAATGTAAAAAGAGATTTTCTCGCAGTCATCCTGAAAGGAAGATTGATATTGGAAAATATAAGGGGATGTACCCTGAAGACAGAACTTATCCTCTTGGAGTTAATTGTGGCTCCATGATCGGGAGAATCAGAGATGTGTTGACCTTTGAAGGGCTAGCGTACGCAACTTATGACTATCCTGATATGGTTGAGGATATGGTCGAGACTGCGTGTCTTCTTGTAGAGGATTTTCTGGATCAGGTTTTGCCTCATTTTGACTTTGATTTTGCATCAGGCTGGGAAGATATATGTTTTAAAAATGGGCCAATTGTCTCAGTTGACTTTTTCAATAAAGTTGTTGTTCCTAAGTACAAAAGGATTAATAAGAAGCTAAAAAAATACAATATAGACATCTGGTACATTGATTGTGATGGCGATGTAAGGCCAATACTTCCTGGTTTCATGGAAGGTGGAGTTAACTGTCTTTTCCCATATGAAGTTAATTCATGTACGCATCCTGCAGATCTTCTCAATGAATATGGAAAAGATCTCCACATTATGGGTGGCTTTAATAAAATGAAGCTTATTGAGGGACCTGCCGCTATTAAGGAATACATGGAATCATTGGTTTCTATTGTAGAAAGAGGAGGATATATTCCGTTCTGTGACCATAGATGTCCCCCGGATGTGAAATATGAACACTATATTTATTACCTTGATCTCAAGGAAAAAATGTTTGGAATGGAAGGATAGAGTCCATGCTTGTTGATTATCATGTACATAGCAAAATGTGCGGTCATGCAGAGGGAGAGATGGAAGAATATGTTAAGCAGGGTATTAAAAAGGGGCTTGGAGAAATAGGGTTTAATGAACATTTTCCGATTCTGCATCTTGAGGATAAAGAATTTTCACTAAGGCTTGCTATGTCCATTGACGAATTTCCAATATACATGGAACATGTACAAAGATTGCAGAAAGAGTTTAAAAAGCATATTTCAATAAAACTCGGGTGTGAGATTGATTATTTGCATGGGAAGATGGGTAAGATAATAGATACTATCAATAAGTATGATTTTGACTATCTATATGGGTCTGTGCATTTTTTGGATGATTGGATGATTGATCATCCTGATCATAAATCAAGGTTTGAAAATCAGGATTTGCACAAGGTGTATAAGGATTATTTTAGTCTGGTTGAAGAAGCTGCGGAATCAAAGCTATTTGACTGTATTTCTCATATAGATGTTATAAAGAAGTTTGGATATAGACCGGATAAAGACCTAACCAGTATTTATGAACAAACAGCACGCACCTTAAAACGTACAGACGTGTGTATTGAAGTTAACACTTCCGGGTTATACAAGCCTGTAGGAGAAATATATCCAGCAGAAGAGCTGCTAAAGATTTGTTGTAAATATGAAATCCCTGTCACATTAGGCTCTGACGCGCATAAGCCTGAGCATGTGGGTAGGGATTTTGACAAGGCAGTTTCATTAATAAAAAAAGCAGGATATAGGGAAATAGTCAGATTTAGTAAACGACAAAGATCGTACGTGAATGTATAGAACAATAGAAGAAAAGGGCTTAAGTGGAATACAGCCTACTGATAGTGAAATTTATAGTCTGGTTAAAATAGAGAACAATCTGACAGACCTCATATCCGTAGCAGATAAAATCCGCAGGAAATTTAAAGGAAAGAAAGTAAAGTTCTGCTCTATTGTAAATGCAAAATCCGGCATGTGTGGTCAAGACTGTGCTTTTTGCGGGCAGTCATCTTATCACAAGACAAGGATTTCTAAATATCCCCTGTTAGATACAGAAGTAATAGTTAAGTCTGCAATGGATGCTGCGCATAACGGCGCAGCAAAATTTTCGATAGTAACCAGCGGTAAAAGCATAAATTCCAGAGGAGAGATTGAAAAAATAAAAAGTGCGATAAAAAGAATTAAAAGCGAAACTTCTTTGGAGTGCTGTGCGTCTCTGGGAATTTTGGGCAAGGAGTTTTTTGGAGAATTAAAGGACGCTGGTCTGGATAGATATCACCATAATCTTGAGACATCCCGAAGTTTTTTCCCTCAGATCTGCACAACTCGTCTTTATCAAGAAAATATAGATACAATCAGAGCAGCTAAAAAAGCTGGATTAATTACCTGCTGTGGCGGTATATTTGGAATGGGAGAATCTCCTGAGCAGAGAATAGAATTAGCTCTAACCTTGAAGGAATTAGACTCTGACTCTATCCCAATAAATTTTCTGAATCCTGTTAAGAATACCAGACTTGAGAATATCCCTCTGCTGAAGCCTTTGGAAGCATTAAAAATAATATCTATATTTCGGATTGTTTTCCCGACAAAGGATATTATTATCTGTGGGGGTAGGGAAGTTGTATTGCGCAGTCTTCAGCCAATGATGTTCCTTGCAGGAGCAAATGGTATGATTCTGGGAGATTACCTGACTACAAAGGGAAGAAGCATAAAGCATGATTTAGAAATGATAAAAGATTTGGGGTTTAATTTTGGAAAAATTTAAAAAATAGTTCTTTTAATTTCGTAGAGAAAATGATATTAAATACTAAAGTTAATTTTATCCTAAATGGGACAATGCGAGAAAGGAGGTGGCAAGAGAGAGCTTGGATTGCTGTGGTCTTTTGAGAGGGACTCATAAATTATTAACATTATAGGAGAAAAGAAAATGTTAAAGAAGACGATGATGTTGGGTATGATATTTGTTTTAGCTTTGTTCTTTGGACTTGTTAATTATAGTTTGGCAGAGGAGAAGGGACTGGTAGGTTACTGGAAGTTCGATGAAGGAAAAGGAGACATAGCCAAGGATGCAACAAATAATGAAAATAACGGAAAGGTCTATGGAGCAGCTACATGGACAGAGGGGAAATTAGGTAGTGCCTTAAAATTTGATGGAAGCAGTGATTATGTTGATTGCGGAAGTGGTGATAGTTTGGGTATTACTGACGCGATTACGATTGAGGCGTGGGTGAAACCTAATTTATTAGGCACATGGGGACATATAGCTGGGAAATACGAAAGCGAGACAGATAACCAGGCTTATC